>ERZ1673699.2457-NODE-2457-length-12195-cov-6.214662_pt1 | contig 12195 bp, 8 predicted proteins | sample MGYA00580229_ERZ1673699 | MGnify/ENA primary metagenome ERZ1673699 (study PRJEB41218, sample SAMN15661785) | gut metagenome | host: Homo sapiens | place: Canada: London | collected 2015-08-20/2019-03-30 | study: EMG produced TPA metagenomics assembly of... | reverse complement strand
GACGTTTTATTTGTTAAAATCAACCCATTTTTGCATGTCGTTTGCCTATTAATTTTTTCTATTTCGCAGATTTTAGATGACCGTTTTTTGGTAAAATAACAGGACAAAAACATGATTTCGAGAGTGCTATTGTTAGTCTTTAACGTCATCCCTTATGACACGGTGAAATTGTAGTCGAGTGTCCCAATATCCTCTTACAAGCTATATTTTCTTTTCTTTGGTGTTTGTTCGTTGTTCAATAACTATCTGCCATGCCCGAAGTAAGCAATGCGATTCGTTGGATGCGATAAATTTATAGTGGGAGCTGAAGAACAAAGATTTTTTCATATTTAAGTCCCTTTCTCAACTGAAAGGACCGTGCGGTGAACCCTAAAATAAAGCGTGAATGCGGTGGTATCTCGTATAAAGTCCGTAATTTTGTAGCGGGTTAGGAAATTTCAGCCGTTACTTTGAGGTTGGTTTGCTTCACAGTCATGGCTTTTGATCAACCGCCTTTTATGCACACTTCCATGATTCAACGTGAAAACTCCGTAGGCAAAGGTTTTGAAGCTCATTGCTTTCATCCACTTAGCACCAATGTGGAGCGTCCACAGCAATTGAACAATCCTTTCAATTATCGTCCGCATCCCCTGGCTCTTTTGGCAGCGGAGCAGTTGCAGCGTTATGTGGTATCGCAACCAGCATGGCAGGAAGAGATTGCATTAGGAAAGATGTTGGGCGTTTTGGTAGTGGAAGATGCCCAACATTCATTGGGCTATTTAGCTGCTTACTCGGGGCAAATCGGTGGGCGTAGCAACTGGCATGGATTTGTGCCTGCGGTATTTGACTATCTTGGGCCACAGGGGTATTTTAAGAAACAAGAGGCTTTCATTACTCAAATCAATGCAAGGGTTAAGTGTTTAGAGGTTGATGAGGAATACCAAACGTTGAAAACGAAGTTAAAGGAATATGACCAAAAGGCAGCTGCCCAACTGACATTGTTTCAAGAAGAGATGAAAGCCGCCAAAAAGAGGCGTGACCAACAGCGTAGAGAGCTAACTCTGAGTGTAGAGCAACAAGCTGCCCTTATCAAGGAGAGCCAGTTTATGAAAGCGGAATATAAACGACTCAAGGAGCGGTTGCGCATCGGAAGGACACCACTTCTGCAATTATTAGCCGAACACGAGCAACAAATGGAAGATGCAAAAGCACTACGCCGAACCCTATCGGACGACTTACAACGGTGGCTTTTCTCACATTTCGTTATGTTGAATGCGAAGGGGGAGCAACGTAACCTCCTTAGCATCTTTGCCCAAACAGCGCAAGGTGTACCGCCTGCGGGTGCAGGGGAGTGTTGTGCGCCCAAGCTTTTGCAGTATGCTTATCTCCACCGTTTGAAGCCTGTCTGCATTGCTGAATTTTGGTGGGGTGCATCCCCCAAGACCTCTGTACGTCATCACGGGCAGTTTTACCCTGCTTGTCGAGGCAAGTGCCTGCCCATTCTTTCTTTTATGTTGCAAGGTTTAAAGGTGGATGCAGAGCAGTCTGTCGAAGAGCAACACAGTCAACTCCATGTCGTTTATGAAGACGATGCCCTCATTGTTGTGGACAAACCAGCAGGTATTCTTTCTGTCCCGGGACGTTCTCTGCGCCCTTCTGTCTACTCCATTTTGCGAAGTCAGATGCCCTCGTCGGTTGAGTTGTTTTCCGTCCACCGTCTCGATATGGCAACATCGGGTTTGCTGATATTGGCAAAAAACAGCTTGGTTTACCGTCATCTGCAACGCCAATTCAGGACACATCATATACAAAAGGAATATATAGCCATCTTGGAAGGAGCGTTATCTCAGCGGAACGGCGTTGTTACGCTGCCCCTTCGTCCCGACCCCTTTGACCGTCCGCGGCAGGTAGTTGATTGGGAGCATGGCAAAAAGGCTGTAACTTCCTATCGTGTGTTAGGTGTACGACAAGGTAAAACTTGGGTAGCTTTGTTCCCCGAGACAGGCAGGACGCACCAGTTACGCATGCATTGTGCGCATGCAGAAGGGCTCAACTGTCCTATCTTGGGCGACCCTCTCTATGGTCATCATGCCAATCGACTTTACCTGCATGCCACTTCTATTACCTTTGTGCATCCCATTTCGGGACAACTCCTCACGCTACATGCCCAACCACCCACTGACTTTCAAGACGTTTTTATGGGGAGAAAGCAAGGATGATTTTCTGGGTTGATAGGATTTGCGGTGATACCTACGGGGTTGCGATTGCTTCAATACAACAACAGAGAGGTTGCGATACGAGCCGCAAACCCCTCTGTTTCCTTTCTTATTATAATAAGGTATATGTCTTTTTATCTAATAAATAGCAATTCACGATATTTAGGCAGTGTCCATAACTCGTCGCTAACGATGAGTTCGAGTTTGTCAATTTGATAACGTATCTCTTCCATCTTTGGCGCAACGGTATCGTGATAGGCAATCGCTTTGTCGCGTTCAGAGGTTATTTTGTTGGCTATCTTACGTGCATTTATCAGTTCTTCCACACCTGTCTCAATGCGTTGTGTACGCTCGGCAATCTCTCTAATAATCTTTTTGTTACGGCAAGTGAGCTGTTCTGCTTCAGTTCGATCGAATATGTTGAACATGTGGCTCACATTCTCCGCAATTTGACTTTGGTAATGCGTGGCAACAGGGATGATATGATTCATCGTGAGGTCGCCCATCACACGTGCCTCTATTTGAATTTTCTTGGTGTACATCTCCCATTTTACTTCATTGCGTGCCACCAACTCATTACGTGCCATGACCCCAGTGCTTTCAAACATCTCGATACTCTGTGCGTCTAAGTATCTGTCAAACACGATAGGACAGCTGTTTTCACAGTCTAATCCACGGCGTTTGGCTTCCTCTACCCATTCGTCGCTATAGCCATTGCCGTCGAAGTGAATAGGTTTGCAGGTTTTTATATCTTTGCGCAGAACATCAATGATAGCCGATGTTTTATCTTCACCCTTTGCAATGAGTTCATCAACTCGTTGCTTAAAGTCATTAAGTGCCTCTGCCATGGCGGTATTTAGCACAATCAACGCACAGGCACAGTTGGCTTCTGAACCGACAGCACGAAACTCAAAGCGATTTCCTGTAAATGCAAAAGGACTGGTACGGTTGCGGTCGGTATTGTCAAGGAATAGTTCTGGAATCTCTGGAATATCGAGCATCATCCCTTGTTTGCCATTTAAGGTAAAGAGATCGTCTTTATCGGCTACCTCAATATGATGTAATAAATCAGAGAGTTGCTTTCCCAAAAAGGAGGAAATGATAGCAGGTGGAGCTTCATTGGCACCCAGTCGATGCGCATTGGTAGCACTCATGATCGAGGCTTTGAGCAATCCGTTATGCCGATATACACACATCAGCGTTTCTACCAAGAACACCACGAAGCGCAAATTGTCCTCGGCGGTTTTACCCGGAGCGTGGAGGAGTACGCCCGTATCTGTGCTCAAGCTCCAGTTGTTGTGCTTTCCGCTACCATTGATGCCTGCAAATGGCTTCTCGTGTAGCAGTACACGGAACCCGTGTTTGCGTGCTACTCGCTTCATGAGCGACATCAACAGCATGTTATGATCGTTCGCCAAGTTACATTCTTCAAAGATAGGTGCCAACTCAAATTGGTTAGGAGCCACCTCGTTATGACGCGTCTTGCAGGGTATCCCCAATTCGAGAGCACGAATCTCCAAGTCTTTCATGTAGGCTTGCACACGTTCTGGAATCGTTCCCAAATAGTGATCGTCCATTTGTTGGTTCTTTGCAGCATCGTGTCCCATAAGGGTTCTCCCTGTTAGCATCAAGTCGGGACGAGCATGGTATAAATCTTCATCCACCAAGAAATATTCTTGTTCCCAGCCCAAGTTAGTGTGTACCTTTTTTATCTGTGTATCAAAATACTGACACACCGCAGTTGCAGCTACGTCAACAGCATGCAACGACCGCAAAAGGGGAGCTTTGTAGTCTAACGCTTCGCCTGTGTAAGAAATGAAAATGGTAGGAATACACAGGGTGTCATCAACGATGAATACAGGTGAAGTAGGATCCCATGCCGAATAGCCTCGTGCCTCGAAGGTATTGCGAATGCCACCATTCGGGAAAGAAGAGGAATCTGCTTCTTGTTGTATCAAAAGTTTGCCACTAAACTCTTCTATCATTCCTCCCTTGCCGTCAAACTCTACAAAGGCATCATGTTTCTCGGCGGTGCCTTCAGTGAGAGGTTGAAACCAGTGTGTATAATGTGTAACCCCGTTTTCTTGTGCCCACTGTTTCATGCCTGTTGCCACTGCATCGGCGATGGCTCTATTGAAGTGAGCCCCATTATCAATCACATCAGATAGTTGTTGGAATACATTTTCGGGCAGATATTTTTGCATTTTTGCGCGATTAAAGACATATTTGCCAAAATATGCAGAAGGTCGCTCTTTCGGTGTTACTATTTTTAAGGGCGCTTTTTTCGATGCTTCTGCAACAACGCGAAATCTAAAATTATCCATTTTTATACTATTTGTGGTGTAAATCTTTAGAACTCCATCTTGAAAAGATACCGCTAATGGTACAAACAAGTTAGCAGTTGCAAAATTACAAAAAAACTGAAAGTCGTGACAGTGTGTACCCTTCTTTTTTTAAGCGATAGTTTGATGCGTCCATTCTCAACGATTAATGCTTTGGTATGAAACCTTTTTCTCGCTCTGTCTGTAAGATGCGAGCCAGCTTGTCAGTTACGTCAGGGTAGTTGGTAGCCACGTTTTCTCGCTCATATAGTTCTTTACTCATGTCGAAGAGTTGTGCGTTTGGGCAGTTGCCTGTCTCTATTTTGGGTCCCCAAGTAATCATCGGGTTTCCATTGCTCGGCTCTATGTATTTCCATTTTGCTGTTCGCACCGACAGTACATGTGCGCTTGACTGCTCAATGACATACGGTCTTCCTGTCTTGTCCGTACCTAACAAGGCGGATAGACTATTTTGGCTGTCGGGTGCACTGCCTTTGGGAAGGCGCACTTGTAGCAGGTTGGCGAGGGTTGTCATCAGATCTATTTGGCTTACCAAAGCCTGAGATTCTTGTTTGGCTTTTACCTTGGCAGGCCAACTCACGATGAATGGCACGGCTGTTCCTCCCTCGAAGGCGCTGTATTTGTAGCCACGAAAAGGACCAGATGGACGGTGTCCACCCAATTTCTCTTCAGCTTGGTCTTGGTAACCGTCATCTATCACAGGACCGTTGTCACTGGTTAGGATGATAAGGGTGTTTTGCCGCAGTCCCAATTCATCGAGAATTTGCATGATTTTCCCTACAGACCAGTCGAATTGCACAATGGCATCGCCTCGCAATCCCATAGGACTTTTGCCCCTAAAGCGTTGGTGTGGAAATCTCGGCACATGTACATCGTTGGTTGCAAAGTACATAAAGAACGGCTTGTTGCAGTATTCGCGTATGAAATTTACCGCATGTGCTGTGATAGAGTCGGCAATGTTTTCGTCTTTCCACAACGCTTTTCCACCCCCTTTCATATATCCAATGCGTCCAATTCCGTTTACAATTGCCATGTTGTGACCATGACTGGGCTTGAGATTGTACATCAGTTCAGGGTTTGTCTGTCCCGTCGGTTCGCCTGGGAAAGGCTTTTTGTAGCTCACCTCAATAGGTGCTGAAGGATCGTAGTTAGCCACTTTCCCGTTTTCAATGAATACGCAAGGAACACGATCACTGGTGGCTGCCATGATATAATGGTAGTCAAAGCCCAAGTCTCCCAATGATTGAGCTAATGGTGCGTTCCAATCTTGCTCCGCTGTTTGGTCGCCAAGTCCCAGATGCCACTTGCCAATAGCACTTGTAACATAGCCTTTGCTCTTGAACATGTCTGCCAGAGTGAACTGTCCTGGACGGATAATCATGCCCGCATTGCCCGCTGCCACATCGGTGTCTTTGCGTCGCCAAGCATACTGACCCGTGAGAAGTGAGTAGCGAGATGGCGTACTGGTGGCTGCTACGGCGTGTGCATTGGTGAATCTGATACCGCTTTTCGCCAGACTGTCCACATGAGGTGTACTCACTCGCTGTGCACCATAGCACTGCAAGTCGCCGTATCCCAAGTCGTCTGCTACGATAACAATGACGTTGGGTGATGGACTTGTTTGGCTTGTTTGTGCGCAGACAGCACTCGAAACAGCTGGTGTAACGATGATGGCTGCCATCATTCTTGGATGAATTATAAGGGATGTTTTGGCCATGGTGTGTATTTTGTACGGTCTGCAAATGATAGTAACGAAAAAAGGGGCTTATCACATCGTTGGATGGATAAGCCCCAGCTTTAATCGCTATGATGCGAAAAATGTATTACAACTGAGGACCAGCAGCTACAAGAGCCTTACCAGCTTCGTTTGTAGTGTACTTGTCGAAGTTCTTGATGAAGCGTTGAGCCAAGTCTTTTGCTTTCTCGTCCCACTGTGATGCGTCACTGTAAGTATCGCGTGGATCGAGGATTTCGGTAGCAACACCTTCCAACTTGGTAGGAACTACGAAGTTGAAGTAAGGCATTGTCTTGGTAGGAGCCTCATCAATAGAGTGATTCAAGATAGCATCAATGATACCACGAGTGTCACGGATAGAGATACGCTTGCCTGTACCGTTCCAACCTGTGTTTACTAAGTAAGCCTTAGCACCATTCTTCTTCATCTTCTTTACCAACTCTTCAGCATATTTTGTGGGGTGCAACTCAAGGAATGCCTGACCGAAACAAGCTGAGAATGTAGGAGTAGGTTCGGTAATACCACGCTCTGTACCTGCCAATTTAGCAGTGAAACCAGAGAGGAAGTAGTACTTGGTTTGCTCCTCGTTCAAGATAGATACTGGAGGTAATACGCCGAATGCGTCTGCAGACAAGAAGATTACTTGCTTAGCAGCAGGACCAGCAGAGATAGGCTTTACGATATTCTTGATGTGGTAGATAGGATAAGATACACGAGTGTTCTCTGTGCGGCTCTTATCTGTAAAGTCAATCTTACCATTTTCGTTTACAATTACGTTCTCCAAGAGAGCGTCACGCTTGATAGCATTGTAGATATCAGGTTCTGACTCTTTGTCAAGGTTGATAACCTTAGCATAGCAACCACCTTCAAAGTTGAAAATACCTTTATCGTCCCATCCGTGTTCATCATCACCAATCAACAAACGTTTTGGGTCGGTAGACAAGGTTGTCTTACCAGTTCCTGACAATCCGAAGAAGATAGCGGTGTTCTCACCGTTCATGTCAGTGTTAGCAGAGCAGTGCATTGAAGCAATGCCTTTCAGTGGCAAGTAGTAGTTCATCATTGAGAACATACCCTTCTTCATTTCACCTCCATACCATGTGTTCAAGATAACCTGCTCTTTCGTTGTAACATTGAAAGCAACACAAGTTTCAGAATTCAAACCCAGTTCTTTGTAGTTCTCTACCTTAGCCTTAGAAGCATTGTAAACAATGAAGTCTGGTTCTTGGTCAAGTTCTTCTTGATTAACAGGACGGATGAACATGTTGGTGACGAAGTGAGCCTGCCATGCTACCTCAACGATGAAGCGAATCTTCATACGTGTGTCTTTGTTAGCACCGCAGAAACCGTCTACTACGAACAAACGCTTGTTAGAAAGTTCTTTCTTAGCCAACTCATTAACGACCTTCCAAGTAGACTCTGTCATCTTGTGGTTGTCGTTCTTATATTCGTCAGTAGTCCACCAAACGGTGTCGTGAGAATTAGCGTCGTCAACAATGAACTTGTCCTTAGGTGAACGACCCGTGTAAATACCTGTTTGTACACAAACTGCACCCAGTTCTGTCTCCTGACCTTTCTCAAAGCCCTCAAGGCCTTCTTTGGTCTCTTCTTCGAACAACAATTCGTAAGAAGGATTGTAAACTACCTCTGTTGTACCTGTAATTCCGTACTTTTCGAGTACTGATTTATCAAACTTTGCCATTATATAAAAATGTATTTAAGTGTGAATAATTATTCTTGATCAATGAATTTCTAATTCGACTACAAAGTTACGGAAAATATATCCGTCGACAAATTTTAGGTTATAAAAAATATATATATCGTTTCTGTTTTAGGTTAAAGAATTGAAAAAAGAAAGCATTGCTTTGATATTTGCAATTTTCACTTTGCAAAAACAAATGGAAATGGCTACTTTTGCAGGATGAAAACATAACACATTGAAAACAATGAAGATTATCAACTTTAGTGAGTCGAACTCGATTATGAACCAGTATTTAATGGAAATAAGAGATGTTGACTACCAGAAAAACCGTTTATTGTTTCGTAATAATATCCAGCGAATAGGTGAATTAGAAGCCTATGAGATATCCAAGACCCTTGATTACGAGAAAAAGGATGTCACTACGCCTTTAGGTGTTGCACAGGTGAATATTCCTGCCGACGAGGTTGTGTTGGCTACAATCTTTCGTGCAGGCCTTCCGTTCCATAACGGTTTTCTAAATATCTTCGACCATGCGGGCAATGCTTTCGTGTCTGCTTATCGTCAATATATTGACAAAGAGCAGCATGAGGTGGGTGTGCATGTGGAATATTTGGCTACACCGAGTATTGAAGGTAAAACCCTCATCATAGCTGATCCAATGTTGGCAACGGGGGCTTCCATGGAGTTGGGTTATCAAGCTTTCCTCACAAAGGGAACGCCTAAGCGCATCCATGTAGCTTGCGTCATTGCGACACCAGAGGGTATCGACCACATCAAGAAAACTTTTCCCACGGAGGAAACGACTATCTGGTGTGGAGCAATCGACCCAGGTCTTAACGAACACAAGTATATTGTGCCCGGTTTTGGCGACGCTGGTGACCTTTGTTATGGAAATAAGCTGTAACTACAGTAGTTAGCTGACCGACGTAGGGTTTTAATTGATTATTTTTCCTGTTGAAGCAGCATACGTACTCACTTACTTTTGAAGAGATGCTTTTGTGAGAATGTATGCTGTTCGGTGGTTTTATTTTTTGTTTTTGCTACCTTTTTACAATCTTCAGTAGTTCCTTGAAATCGTCAATAATAAAGTCGGTGTGAAGTGATGTCATTTGTTCACGTGTGCCATTGCCGTAGGTAACACCGCAAGTAAATACATTGGCGTTTTGTCCCATTTGGATGTCATACACCGTATCTCCAACCACCATTGCCTCTTGAGGTTGAATGTTTAGATGTGTTAGGGTCATTAAGACAGACTCTGGATGAGGCTTCGCATTCGAAACATCGTTGGCACTCACTACAAAGGGAATGATATCTTTCAGTCCAAAGGTATCTACAAAGTTAAGAAGAGAATGCTTGGAGCGACTACTGGCAATAGTAAGTACGTATCCTAAGCGGTGCAATTCTCGCAAAGTTTCAAGTACATTTGGGAAAAGTGGTACCGCACCGGGAACGTTGTTTTCATGAAACACCTTGTCATACGTTGCAACACATTGCTCACCCATTTCGTCTGTCATAGGGATTAAGTCGGTAAAAGTCTGTTTTAAGGGCAGTCCAATCATTTTGGCGCATTGCTCTCGGGTGCGCGGTTCTAAGTGAAGTTGCTCGATAACTTCTAACATGGTGTTGGTAATCAGTGTCTTGGTGTTTGCCAAAGTACCGTCAAAATCAAGAATAATAGCTTTTAAGTGCATGTTTGTTTTGTTAAATGGAAGCACAAAGATAATCAAAATACGGCTATCTTCAGGCGAGTAGTGGATAAAAATGGAAAAACAAATGGGAAGGATAAGAGTTGTTACGCTACTTTTTCGTGTACACAATTCTTACGTTGAAGACTCATATTTTTACAGCGAAAAGGCTCTTATCAAATAGCGGATATAAAATTATTGGTGCGCAGTTTCAGCGACTCATCAATGCTGAATTATCTTTACAAAGTGCCTTTCATAACTCGCGTATTTGCGAACAACTTTGAAGTTGGTCGCAAATACGCGAGTTATGAGCAATGTTTGTAATTTATTGTTATTGAGATTGTTATGGTAATAACATCGTTTTTCATTCATAAATTTACCACTTTTTTGCCGCTGAAGCATTGAGATAAGCCTGCTGTTTGCATGCTTTAATGCGGTTATTACATGTAGATAACACCTCTAAAGCGTGTTTCCAAGACCGTTAAATCAATGTTTCAGCCTGAAAAGGCGTTTATTTTGTTAAATTCAGCTCATTTTAGCATATCGTTTGCCTATTGATTTTTTCTATTTTGAAGATTTTAGATGGCCGTTTTTTGGTAAAATAACAGGACAAAAACAACGCATTTCTTTATCTAAAAATGATAAAATTGAAGCGTCATGCTTGTTACAAGAAGAAAAGCAACAGAAGCGCATGAGGTAAGTCATGCAATGCGTTTCATTCCTAAAGGCTGTTGTTGAAACAAAACGAAAAACTGGTTTTTCATCACCAACCACCTATTTATAATAGGGAGAACCCCGTGTGCCATGTGTCTTAAAATACGTGAATTGTGCGTTTGTTACAAAAGATTAGGTTATTTTTGCATATTAAACTGATAAACTGTACGATAATAAAATGGGGCTAACAAGTATAGCAAGCCAATTCTTTCTGTCGCGTCAAAAAGAGATTGAACGATGCGCCAGACACACTGAATCAATGCAACATCAGGTACTGATGAACCTGTTGGAGCAGGCTAAAGATACAGAGTATGGGCGTAGCCATCTCTTTGGGAATATAAGGTCGTATGAGGAATATGTAAAAAATGTGCCTGTCTGTACTTATGAAGAACTGAAAAGTGATATTGACCGCATGCGACATGGGGAAGAGAATGTGTTGTGGCCCGGTCAAGTGAAGTGGTTTGCCAAATCGTCAGGTACTACTAATGATAAGAGCAAGTTCATTCCAGTGTCCAATGAGGCACTTCATCACATCCATTATCAAGGAGGAAAAGACACGGTGGCACTCTATCTCCTCAATCGTCCTGACAGTCGGCTCTTTGATGGAAAAGCCCTAATATTAGGAGGAAGCCACTCTCCAAATTATAATGTACACAACTCTTTAGTGGGAGACCTTAGTGCAATCCTGATAGAAAATATCAATCCTCTTGTTAATGTGATGCGTGTGCCGAAGAAGTCTACGGCACTTTTGCAAGATTTTGAAGTAAAACGAGATCGTATAGCAAAGGAAACATTACATAAAAATGTAACGAATATCTCAGGAGTTCCCTCTTGGATGCTGTCTGTGTTGGTGAGAGTGATGGAATTAAGCGGCAAGACGCATTTGGAAGAGGTATGGCCTCACCTTGAAGTTTTCTTTCATGGAGGCATCCCTTTCACGCCTTATCGTCCGCAGTATGAGCAGCTCATCACGTCTCCGCAGATGTGTTACATGGAAACCTATAATGCCAGCGAAGGATTCTTTGGCATACAAAGTGACTTAGATGACTCTTCCATGCTCTTAATGACGGATTATGATGTGTTCTATGAATTCATTCCGATGGATGAATTTGGAGTAAAGGAAGCCCCCACAGTAGTACCATTGGAGGGCGTTGAGCTGGATAAAAACTACGCCATGCTCATCTCTACATCTTCTGGATTGTGGCGTTATATGATTGGTGATACTGTGAAGTTTACCTCAAAAAATCCCTATAAATTCATTATTACTGGTCGTACAAAGTACTTCATCAATGCCTTTGGTGAGGAATTGATTATGGACAATGCAGAAAAAGGGTTGGCTTATGCGTGTGAGCAAACAGGTGCAGAGATTTCAGAATATACCGCAGCACCCGTATATATGGACAGTAATGCCAAATGTAGACACCAATGGTTGATTGAGTTTGTCAAAAAACCAAAGAGTTTACAACAATTTGCGTCTATTTTAGACAAACGTTTGCAGGAATTAAATAGTGACTACGAAGCCAAACGCTTTCACAATGTCACACTGCAACATTTGGATATCATCATGGCACGCACCAATTTGTTTAATGATTGGTTGAAAATGAAAGGGAAAATGGGTGGACAGCACAAGGTGCCACGTTTGTCTAATAGTAGAAAGATTATTGAGGAATTGCTCGAACTCAATACCTCTGAACAAAATCTTGTTAAGGGATAATTCTCATTTATACTGAATGAAAATGCGTCATTTGTACTTTTTCAATTACCTAAAGTCACTTCATTGCAATGCAGGCAAGGTGCTCTCGCTTAGCGCAGTGTGGTATGT
>ERZ1673699.2455-NODE-2455-length-12207-cov-4.301761_pt1 | contig 12207 bp, 9 predicted proteins | sample MGYA00580229_ERZ1673699 | MGnify/ENA primary metagenome ERZ1673699 (study PRJEB41218, sample SAMN15661785) | gut metagenome | host: Homo sapiens | place: Canada: London | collected 2015-08-20/2019-03-30 | study: EMG produced TPA metagenomics assembly of... | reverse complement strand
CGCGGTCACTGCGGCGCTAACCACCCTGGCAAAGTCCACCGGCATTCCGGTGCTGTTGGTGGGTCACGTGACCAAGGACGGCAACGTTGCAGGCCCCCGCGTACTCGAGCACCTGGTTGACGTGGTGTTGAACTTCGAGGGTGACAGGCAGTCCAGCCTGCGTATGCTGCGCGGCATCAAGAACCGCTTCGGCGCCACCGATGAAGTGGGATGTTTCGAGCAGACTTCCGGCGGCATTCGCGAGGTAGCAGATCCTTCTGGGCTCTTCCTCTCCCACCGCGGGAGCACGCCGGATGGCTCCGCGGTCACCGTTGCCATGGACGGTGTACGCCCCATGCTCGCGGAGGTTCAGGCGCTCACCGTGGATCCAGTGGCAAAGAACCCGCGCCGCGTGGTCACGGGATTGGACTCCAACCGCGTGCCCATGGTGCTGGCGGTTCTGCAGGCACGCGCAGGAGAGCGCACTAATGACAAAGACGCCTACGTCGCCACCGTGGGCGGCGTGCGCATCCAGGAGACCGCCACGGATCTTGCCGTAGCGCTTGCCACCTGGTCCTCCTTGCATGAAAAGCCGCTACCGCCCAAGACGGTGGTCATCGGTGAGGTGGGCCTGGCTGGCGAGCTGCGCCGCGTGCCCAACCTGGATCGCCGCTTAAGCGAGGCCGCGCGCCTGGGCTATGAAAACGCAATCGTCCCGGCGGGCAAGGTGGATGCCGCCGGGATACGGGTGCTGCAAGCTGGAACTTTGGGCGAGGCCATCGCCCTTTTGCGCTAGCTATCGAGGTTGAAGGTTTCTGCCTTCGAGGCGTGGTTACCAATAACTGCGTGCATGAAGTAGCCACCAACCGGGGCCGGTGCACGGTCATTGCACTGGTTTGGCTGGGACATTTTACGGGACCAATCAGCCTGGAAGGTGCGCTGCTTGCCTGGCTCGAAGGTGACCTCACCAGTATCCACCGGCGGGAAGCAGTCAGTATCAGCCCACTTCTTCTCATTGGTGGAAAGGTCATAGACCTCAAAGCGCAGGATGTCCTTATCCAGGTCAATCACGCAATCAGCGGCGGTAGGGTTCTTGACCTCCATGAAGAAGGTTGGGTACTCGCCCTCACTGTAGCTAGGTTGGCTGACAGTACCGACGATCTCCAAGTCCTCCAAGGCGCAGGTATTCTTAGCCGGCTCCACGCCCGCGCTAGGCGCCGGATAGGGCGAGGACTCGCTTTGGTTTGCAGCGCTGCTGTCGGCGCTGCTTTCCACACCGCTCGGCGCGGCGCTTGCGCTGCTCGATGCCGCGTCACTAGTTGGAGCAGCGCTCGTCTTGCTGGTCTCCGGCGCAGCCTCCGAGCCGCGGGCGCTGGTAGCAGCGGTAGGCACCGATTCATCGGAGCCGCCGAACATGCTGGTCGCTGCCCAGATGAGCAGCCCGACGAGCACCAAAAGTCCAATCAGCGCAGCAACGCGGCGGCGCATGTAGATCTCTTGGGGCAGGGGTTTGCGTCGGTTATCAGTCACGCTTCCGATTTTAAAGGGTGACACAGACAAACTTGCACCAGCCCTCGCCGCGTGTCTAGGCCTAAATGGCCCTAGTCCACGCCGTGGCGCACCACCGTTTCCACGCTGGAATCTTCCAGCAGGTAGCGCAAGCCAACAACGCCGAGCGTGCCGGCGTCGAGAAGCCGCCGCGCCGCCGGCACATCAGCGATGATCTGAGAGACCGTTTGGGCCGTGTTCTCGCGCTCGAAATCGGGCCTAGTCTCACGGCCCTGTCGCTTGGCCTGCAGCGCCGAAGCCGCGACCTTCTCAATGATGGGTCGCTGCAGCCCGGTCGGCAGGTTGATATCTCCGTTCAGGAACGCCGAGGCCGCACCCACCGCACCGCAGGACTGGTGGCCCATCACCACGAGAAGGTTGGCGTTTAGGTTCTCCAAGGCATAGTCCAGCGAGGCAAGCACCGCGTTGTCCAGGATATGGCCGGCGGTACGAATGACGAAGGCATCGCCGAAACCGATGTTAAATACGTGCTCAATCGGGGCGCGCGAATCGGAGCATGCCAGCACGATGACGCGCGGGTCTTGGCCTCGGGTTAGCCGGGCACGGAGGCGCGACTCAGTGTTGACGGAGATAGCGTTTCCACTGACCAGGCGCTCGTTTCCAGCTTGTAGGGCTTCCCAAACTTTTTGGGGATCTTTCGGGACTTTTGAAAGTGGCATGGATTCAACTGTAGTCCCGAACGCAGGCTGGCTTACACTGTTTCCCGATGATTAACACCGCTGCTCTTTTGGACTGGTTTGATTCAGCCGAGCGTCCCCTCCCCTGGCGCCGCCCCGGCACCTCCGCGTGGGGCGTCCTGCTCAGTGAGGTCATGAGCCAACAGACTCCGGTCGCACGTGTGGCCCCGGTGTGGGAGGAATGGATGCAGCGGTGGCCTACCCCGGCCGACTTCGCGGCAGCCTCCCGCGCGGAGGTGCTGCGCGCGTGGGGCAAGCTGGGTTATCCCCGGCGCGCGTTGCGCTTGTGGGAGTGTGCGCAGGCCATAGGTGAAAAGCCGGTGCCAAGCGACGTCGAGAAGCTGCTGAAGCTGCCCGGCATCGGCGATTACACGGCGCGGGCGGTGGCTTGTTTCCACTACAAGCGCAACGTGCCGGTGGTTGATACCAATGTGCGCCGAGTTTACGCGCGCGCCGTGGACGGCCGCTTCCTGCAGCCGCAGCCTTCGAAGAAGGAACTTTCCGCCGTGGAAAAGCTCCTCCCGCCAGAAAATGGTCCACGCTTTTCAGCCGCGCTCATGGAACTCGGTGCTTTGGTCTGCACGGCAAAGGCCCCCAGTTGTGAAGGGTGCCCGCTACGCGAAGGTTGTGCCTGGCAGCTAGCGGGCTGCCCGGAGCCTAGTGAGGCCGAGCTTTCTAGGGCCAAAAAACGCGTGCAGAAGTTCCAAGGCACCGACCGCCAGGTGCGTGGGCTGATTCTGGATGTCCTGCGCGGCGCCGATGCCCCAGTGCCGAAGAGCAAAATCGATGTGGTGTGGCCCGATGCGGCGCAACGCTCGCGGGCGTTGGCTTCGCTGCTTGACGACGGCCTCGCGGAGCAAGATTCCCGGGGCCTTTTCCACCTGCCCCATTAATGCGGCGTTTTAGTAGCGCGAATCGTGTGGTTGGCGCGAGAAATCGATAAGCCGGCCCAGCGACCAGTCTTTATCAGTAAGCAGGCGCGCGAAGATGAGGCCGCAGCCGATGGAGAGCACAACCATCGAGGCTGTGGCGAGATTGGACAACGCTTGATCCATGTTGCCGGCATTCAAGTGATAGACAGAGCGGAACATCGCTGCGCCGGGAATCATGATGACTGCGGCGGGAACCGTGGTGGTGATACGTGGCAGGTGCATGGTGCGCACCACGCGCCCGCCCAGCAGACCGATGATCGTGCCGCCCACGAAAGCTGCGAAGTAGCTGGTCACTCCCAGCTCTAGGATGCCCAAGCGCACCATGTTGGCTACGGTGCCGACTATTGCGGCGGCAATCACCATGCGCCGCGAGGAATTAAACAGGAAGGCAAAGCCGGCGATGCCTAAGAAGCTAGCTAGGATGGCGGCTGCGTACCAGCTGGCATCGGGCACAGGTGGCGGCGCAATTGGGGTAAGTTCCGTGAACCAGCTGACCATGGCCACCGTGAAGGTAGCCGCGATGATGACGGTCAGTGCGTAGCTAAGCCGCGCCATGCCGGCGTCAAAGTCAAAGCGCGCCAAATCAATCAGCGCGGAAAACAGCGGGAAGCCGGGAATCAGGAAAAGTACTGCGGCTACATAGCCCGAGGAGAAGTCTGTGGGATTGGCTAAGCCAGCAATAGACAAAAGCTCGGTGCTCAGGAAGTAGACCAAGCTCGCCGTGGCGCCACCTGCCACAATGCAGCCAATCTGGTGCACGTGCTTATGATGCAGCGCCCACCTGACAAACTGCCCGCAAAAGGCAGCGAGCGCGACCAAGAAGACAACATAGGACTGGAAATAGTTAAGCACTGAGAAGGAAGCGCAGGCCACGCCCGCGGCAGTGGCCAAGGTAAAACCATTCCAGCGCTTGCGCACGTGGGACTCGATGTCATCGAGGAAAGCATCGAGTTCTTCCGCAGTAATGCCGGCGTAGAGGCGATTATGGGTGAGATCCTCAAGGGCCTCGATACGAGATGCGTCGACAGCTGGCGAATGCTGCTGCGCCACCACGGTGCGAAAAGCTCGGCCCTTATGGAAGGTGCACGTAATTTGGGTAACGCCTACGTTGGCGTCCAACCGGGAAAAACCTAGAGCGCGGGCCGCGCGCTTCATTCCGCGCAGCGCACGATAGCCCGACGTGCCGGCGCCCATAAGCAGCATGCCAAGGCGCAGCACGACGTCGGCTTCAATGCCCATGCGGACATAGTCACTCGTAGGTTCTTCCATGGTTGCGGCCTTGTAATTTAGCGCCAGCGTCCCCGGAAGTTCAGCCCGCCAGGCAGATTGATCCACATGCCGCCACGGGAGTTGAAGGTCACCGGCCCAACCTTGGTGGACATGGATGCCCCAGAGCCGGAGATGTTGATCCAGCTATTCTTGCCGGTTTTCTTACGAGATCGGTATTGAATGCCCATGGCTATACAGTTTAGCGCGGCGGTCTCAGCGCGCTATCGCATTGCGGCGCCTTAGCGCCCTACTCAATGTGCCTACATGCCAAATCGACAGGCCAACGCCCGCAGATTCGGCCACGATTTGGCATCTAGGGCGGCAAAGCCGCAACCGCATGCCTCAGCCCGGAGAAAATCCCCCATGCCAGTAGACTGGAATCCGTGAATTTCCTGCGCCTTCTTACCCCTACTGTCACCAGCTTGCTCCTCTTTGCACCGAGCATGCCGGCTCAGGCTGCGCTGAGTTCTGGCTCCTCTATGGCGGGTTCCTCGCTCAGCAGCGCCCTCGTGGCGGATTTCTACGAAGACGAACCCGAGGGCGTCGCCAATGCTGAGCCCGGTACCGTGCTGCGCCGCGAGAACATAGCGCACGGGGTCGAACGCATTCTTTATTCCTCCCGGCTTGAAGATGGCACTCCCACTTATGTTTCGGGCACCGTCATGGAGCCGACTGAGCAGTGGGAAGGGCCGGGTGAGGCTCCCACGGTGGTGATGGCTCCGGGCACCCGGGGAATGGCGGATAGTTGTGCGCCTTCGCGAAGCAAAGGCTTTTTAGGCCCGGTCTCGTTGTTGGGTTCTTCCATCAACGTCAACTATGAATCCCCGTTGTATTCCAAGTTCCTGGACCGCGGAATGCGCCTGGTCATCACGGATTACATTGGTTTGGGTACCCCAGGTGTGCACACCTATGCCAACCGCCTTGAGCAAGGGCACGCGCTTATCGACGCCGCACGGGCCGCCGCATCTGGGCCCGTCGCGTTCTTTGGCTATTCCCAGGGCGGCGGTGCCGCAGCCGCCGCGGCTGAGCTCGTTCCGGAATATGCGCCGGAGCTAGACCTGCGTGCGACCTTTGCGGGCGCTCCTCCGGCAGACCTAGTGAAGGTGCTCGCCGGTTCCCCACGGCTTGGGCCGAACTTGGCCTATGCCATTGAAGGATTTAGCGCCCGTTCGCAGGATTTTTCCGCCGCGGTCGATGAGTACTTCAATGCCAAGGGCAAGCACTGGTTGGAAGAAAACTCCCGCTCCTGCATCGTGGATTCCTCGATGCGCTGGTCCATGACGGATCTGTACGAGCTCACCGACACTGGAATTTCGATGAGCGAGTTCATCACCTCGGATGAGCGGGTGCGCTCCGTGCTGGAAGCACAACGCATCGGCAACCTGCGCCCGGCCGGCAAGGTTTTGGTGGGCAGCGCACCCAACGACGACATCGTGGACCACGCCCAAGCAATGCAGCTAGCCACCGACTGGCAAGAGCTCGGCGGTGAAGTAGAAACCCTCGAAGACCGCGGCGGTGCACTCTCCTCCCGCGTTGCCGGCGGCCACATCGCAGGTCTTATCGGACAATATGAACCAGCAATCGATTGGCTCGAAGAGACCCTAAGCACCGAAACAGAATCTGCAGAGTAGCGCAGAGAGCAGAAACTAAGCGAATCTAGAAGAAGGCAAACGAAAGGAGCGCCTGCGTACTCATGTTGTACGCAGGCGCCCCTTTGCTTTTCAGTTAGCGGCGAGCCTTAGAGCGGCTGGCCAGCACCAGCTGCTGGTGGGTTGCCCTCGCCGTCGTCATCATTGGACTCTGGCAAGACGTCGCTGGAGAGGATATCCGGGGCTTCGGTGGAATCTACAGCGGTAGTCTCTTCCTCGTTCTCGCGCACCTCAGTGTCAGCGAGGTCATCCTCAAAGGTGCCCTCCGGCAGTGGGCGCGGACGCGGCGTGAAGGTGAAGGTGGCCTTGGAGTTGTCCTTGGACTCACCATCCCAATTCTCCACGCCAACGGTGATGATTTCACCAGCGCCGATTTCGCCGAAGAGAATCTTCTCAGAGAGCTGATCCTCAATCTCGCGCTGGATGGTGCGACGCAGCGGGCGCGCACCGAGGACTGGGTCGAAGCCGCGCTTTGCCAGCAGGTCCTTTGCCTTCTGGGTCAGCTCGATGCCCATGTCGCGCTCAGCCAGCTGCTTCTCCACGCGGCCGATGAGAAGCTCAACCATCTCGACGATCTGCTCCTGAGTGAGCTGGTGGAAGACCACGATCTCGTCGATGCGGTTCAGGAACTCTGGGCGGAAGTGCTTCTTCAGCTCATCGTTGACCTTGTTCTTCATGCGCTCGTACTGCGCATCAGAATCGTTCTCAGAGGAGCCGGTGAAGCCCAAGCCCACGGCCTTGGAAATGTCCTGGGTGCCCAGGTTCGAGGTGAAGATCAGAACGGTGTTCTTGAAGTCCACGATGCGACCCTGCCCGTCGGTCAGGCGGCCGTCCTCGAGGACCTGCAGCAAGGTGTTGTAAATCTCCTTGTGGGCCTTCTCGATCTCGTCGAAGAGAACCACGGAGAATGGCTTGCGGCGAACCTTCTCGGTGAGCTGGCCGCCCTCTTCGTAGCCGACGTATCCCGGAGGAGCACCGAAGAGTCGGGACGCGGTGAAGCGGTCGTGGAACTCGCCCATGTCGATCTGGATGAGGTCATCATCAGAGCCGAACAGGAAGTTAGCCAGGGACTTGGAAAGCTCCGTCTTACCAACGCCGGACGGGCCGGCGAAGATGAAGGAGCCGGAAGGACGGCGTGGGTCCTTGAGGCCTGCACGGGTACGGCGGATAGCACGGGAGACGGCCTTGACGGCATCGTCCTGGCCAATAATGCGCTTGTGCAGCTCCTCTTCCATGTGCAGCAGACGGGAGGATTCCTTCTCCGTCAGCTTGAGCACAGGGATGCCGGTCCAGTGCGCCAGAACCTCTGCGATTTGGTCCTCGCCTACCTCGGCGATCTCCTCAAGGTCGCCAGAGCGCCACTGCTTTTCCTTCTCCGCGCGCTCTTCACCGAGCTTGCGCTCTTGGTCACGCAGGCCAGCTGCCTTCTCGAAGTCTTGAGCATCGATGGCGGTTTCCTTTTCCTTGCGCACCTGGGCGATGCGCTCATCGACCTCACGCAGGCCTTCCGGCGCGGTCATGCGCTTGATGCGCATGCGGGCGCCGGCCTCGTCGAGGAGGTCGACTGCCTTGTCCGGCAGGAAGCGGTCATTGATGTAGCGGTCAGACAACGATGCCGCAGCCTTCAGTGCTTCATCGGTGTAGGAGACGCGGTGGTGTGCCTCGTATTTATCGCGCAGGCCCTTGAGAATCAGGATGGTGTCATCCAAGGATGGCTCGTCCACCTTGACCGGCTGGAAGCGGCGCTCCAGTGCGGCATCCTTCTCGATGTGTTTGCGGTACTCATCGAGCGTGGTTGCACCGATGGTCTGCAGCTCGCCACGGGCCAGCTTTGGCTTTAGCAGCGAAGCAGCATCGATAGCACCCTCTGCGGCACCTGCACCAACGAGGGTGTGGATCTCATCGATGAACAGGATGATGTCACCGCGCTGGTTAATCTCCTTCAGGACCTTCTTCAGGCGTTCCTCAAAGTCACCGCGGTAACGGGAACCTGCAACGAGAGAACCCAAGTCCAGCGAGTAACGCTGCTTATCCTTCAGGGTCTCTGGGACCTTGCCGTTGACGATGTCGAGTGCCAGGCCCTCAACGACGGCGGTCTTACCAACGCCCGGCTCACCGATGAGAACCGGGTTGTTCTTGGTACGGCGGGAAAGCACCTGCATGATGCGCTCAACCTCGGACTCGCGGCCGACAACTGGGTCAAGCTTGCCGTCCTTGGCTGCCTGGGTGAGGTTACGGCCGAACTGGTCCAGCACCAGGGAGTTGGAACGCTCACCGGAACCCGACGGCGCGGTGCGGCCGCCAGAACCAACGCCGGCGCCAGCGCCGACGGGACCGCCCTGGGACTGGCCGTCATTTTCACCATTGCCACCCTCGTAACCAGAAAGCAGCTGGATAACCTGCTGACGCACGCGTGGCAGGTCAGCGCCGAGCTTGATCAGCACCTGCGCAGCAACGCCTTCACCCTCACGGATGAGGCCGAGCAGGAGGAACTCGGTGCCGATGTACTTGTGGCCCATCTGCAGGCCCTCGCGCAGGGAAAGCTCCAAGACCTTCTTAGCGCGTGGGGTAAACGGAATGTGGCCGGTGTGCGGCTGGGAGCCATGGCCAATGATTTCCTCAACCTCGCGGCGCACGTCCTCGAGCGAGATGCCCATGGACTCGAGGGCCTTTGCGGCAACGCCTTCACCCTCATGGATGAGGCCGAGCAGGATGTGCTCGGTGCCGATGTAGTTGTGGTTGAGCATGCGTGCTTCCTCCTGCGCCAAAACGATGACGCGGCGAGCACGGTCAGTAAACCTCTCGAACATTGCCTTATACCTCTATGCTTTCGCTAATAATGTGTCATCCACTCTAACGCGCTGACTGGACATGCAATTCGCCGTTTTTTAAACCCACCCATCTATATCCCCATTTTCCCAGCTCACACCACTGTACGCCGGTAGCGAACAGGAACTTTATGCCACTTGTACGCCCCTTTTCGCTTAACGATGTCCGTTTGGCCGTTACTCTTAATGAAGAAACGTCCCCCTATACCGCTTGCCTTTAAAGGATGAATCCCTGTGAAAAAGCTCCCTGAGTTCTTCTCTACTCAGCATCAACTTCGTCAGCTTTCCGTAATGGACGAATCCCCGGTCTCCACGCTTTTCGGTGTCGTGGACTCCTCTAATAAGCCAATGACGGTCGAGCTTTTTGAGTCCAACCACCGCGGTGCGGTTAAGCAGGCCGCCGCGCTTTCCGACGTCCGTCATCGCTCCATCGCCCCGCTCGTCGGCACCGGAACCACAGAAAAGGGCCAGGACTTTCTGGTGCGCGCCGCACTTTCCGGCGAGCCGCTTTCTACCTTCACCGGTTCTGGCCTAGGCGCGCAGCATCTCACCAAGACCGAGGCGCTTTCAGTTTTTACTCCTTTGGCCGAGGCAGTGGATTACCTGTTGCAGAACAACCAGGCGGGCTTTGCCATGCATGCGCTGCATCCGCGCCGCATCATGGTTACGGGTTCGCGCAGCAATGCGGTGCTGTGTGCGGCAGGCCCGGGCGTGGGCAACGTTACCGCTGAGCAGGTCACGCAGCGCTTTGCGGAGCTCATTAAATCTGCGCATCCGGAGTTCAAGCCAGATTCCCAGTTCCACACGGCTGGCTCGGTTATCGACGTCCTGCGTAACGCCTCTACTTCCACAGGTACCGCTGCAGCGGGCGTCGCTGCAGCGGGAGCAGCTGGTGCCGCAGGTACAGGTTTTGCTTCCCAGTTCGCCAGCCCGCAAGCTGCGGCAACCCGCGAGCAAACCCACCCGCAGACGCAGCCTCAGCCAGCGCAGCAGGCCCCGCAGCAGCAGATGCCACCGCAGTACATGCCGCAACAGCAGCCGATGATGCAGCAAGGCCAGTACCAGCAGGGGTTCCAGCAAGGCTACCCACAAGGCCAACCGCAGGGGCAGATGCAGGGTCAACCACACGGCGCGGAATTTGCTACACCGGTCGCAGAAAAGAAGTCCGGCTCTGGCAAGAAGACCGGCCTCATCGCGCTGTGCACCGCACTGGCAGTGGTCGTTCTCGCCGCCGCCGGCATCTTCTTCTTCAAGCAGTACCCGGGCTGGAACGATGATGAAAGCAACCTCGCAGAGGCCTACCCTGGCCTGCTGGGCTCGCGCAGCGGCACCTCCGGCTATGGCGATACCAAGTGCCACCACCGCGAGCCGGAGGAAGGCCAGCTGGCGAAGATCACCTGTGAGGGCGAGGACCTAAGCTATTCTGTCGCCTCCTACGAATCCGTGGAAGCCCGCGACGCCATCCTGCCTTCTGATCCCACCGAGCTTTCCAATGGTCAGTGCACCGTCCAGAGCTTCGAAGCCCCGAACGCCGAGGAGCCGACCTATTACATGGCAGTGCCTGGCACCCAGTCCGCCTTCATTATCTGGGGTGCAGACGCGGAGAACGCGCGCCTAAAGATGCAATTGTGCGCCTAAAGGAGCAGCGACCATGGATAATTCGCAGGAAAACAAGACCATCTACATCGCGATTGCCGTCGCAGTCCTAGCACTTATTGCACTGGTAGGCGGCAGTGTTCTGGCCATGCGAATGCTGGGCGGTGCCAAAGAAAATGCGCAGTCCCAGCTAGCCCCACTTGCCGAAGCCCCTGCAACTGAGAGCACCGCGCAAGAAAGCGCTGAGCCGAAAAGCAGCGACAACAGCAAGAGCAAAGTAACAGAAGCTGCAACCCTGACCAAGACCGTCGAACAGACGGTCACGCAGCAATACACCGCTCCTGCCCCGACTAAGTCCAACCCGGGCCTGCCCGCTGGATTTAATCCCGCCACCGTGGCTTGCGACGGCCACGGCGTGCTCATCGTCGATTCCGTCGTGGCCGGCAGCCCGGAAGAGGCCCTTCCACAGCTTGAGCGCTCAGTCGCTGCCTACCCCGGCGCGGAATACTACAACCCAGGTATCTGCCCATCTGTGCGCGGCGAGGTAGCAGAGGGCAAGGTCTACCCGGTAGCCATCGATTATGGCTTCGATACCGATGCTCTGTGTTCCGCAGCTTCCCGCCTGGGCGGCAACCCACGCATCATGTCCAACCGCGCAGAGTTCCTCTCCCCCTGCTAGCTAAAGGCTAATCCTGCGGAACCGGACGCAGCATCGGCGCGAGCACGAGTGCCACAAGCGATGCGACGGCCGCGAACAAGAATGCCCAATGCGTGCCCTGTGCGGTGGCGGCGGATTCGTCCATGCCCGCCTCCATGCCAGCAACAGTGCCGCGGGTCAAGAAAACCACTAGGAAGGCCGTGCCCATCGCACCGGCGAGCTGCTGCAGAGTGTTCATGATTGCCGAGCCATGCGAGTAGAGCTCATTCGGCAGCGAGGACAAAGCCGTAGTCATAAGCGGAGTCATCATAAGGCCAATACCCACCGCAAAGGTCACGTGCATGACCACCACGAGCCACACCGGAGAGCCCTCCCCCAGCGTTGCCATCGCGCCAAGCCCCAACACCAGCAGGATGGCGCCGGGAATCATCAACGGGCGCGGGCCATGAGAGTCATAGATGCGCCCCACAAACGGCGAGACAAGGCCCTGCAACAGGCCGCCCGGCATCACCACCAGGCCAGTAACCAAGGCGGAAACGCCCAGGGAGGTTTGCAGGTAAATCGGCAAAACCGTCACCGAGCCCAGCATCAGCCCGAAGGAAACCAGCATGATGACCACGGCAATCGTGTAATTGCGCACGCGGAAGGGGCGCAAGTCCATCAGCGCGCGGTTTTCCTTGCCCAACGCTAGCTGTCGCTTAGCAAATACAACCAAAGCCACCGCGCCCACCACGGTGGCGACAATTTCCACCAGGCCGTCGCCTTCCAGCATTTTCTCGATGGAAGAAAGCCCGTAGACCAGCCCGCCGAAGGCGAATACCGAAAGCACCACCGACAATGGGTCCAGCGGGGTATCGCGGCTTTCCCCGACGTCGACAAGCTTGGCGATGCCCGCTAACACCAGCAACGCCATCAGCGGAGCCATCGCCCAGAAGATGAAGTGCCAGCTCAAAGCATTAACAATCGCGCCGCCCACCGTGGGGCCCAGGGCGGGAGCCACCGAAATGACAATCGAGATGATGCCCATCACCGATCCACGGCGCTGCGGCG
>ERZ1673699.2454-NODE-2454-length-12209-cov-5.717459_pt1 | contig 12209 bp, 9 predicted proteins | sample MGYA00580229_ERZ1673699 | MGnify/ENA primary metagenome ERZ1673699 (study PRJEB41218, sample SAMN15661785) | gut metagenome | host: Homo sapiens | place: Canada: London | collected 2015-08-20/2019-03-30 | study: EMG produced TPA metagenomics assembly of... | reverse complement strand
ACTCCGGGATATTCGAATCGACAAAGACATAGGGGACGCTCCGTTCGTCGAGTTCGTGCACGAAAGGGGCGACCATCTCGGCGAAGAGCGTGGCGATCACCGCGCCGTCGAACGCCTCGTCGCGCAGCCCCACAAGCAGTTTTTCGAACGACGAGCGGTCGTACTGGTCGAAGAAGAACCGCCGGATGACGACGTTGTAACGCCGGGCTTCGGCCTCGGCGCGGGTGATCCCGGCGTCGAAATCGGCCCAGTATTCGCCCGGCGCGAAGCGGGGCATCACCACGGCCAGCGTATATTGGCGGCCCGAGGCCAGCGAGCGGGCGATCAGGTTGGGGCGGTAGTTCACTTCGTGAAGCACTTCGTTGATCCGCGCGAGGTTCTCCTCCGAGACCTTGCCGCGGTTGTGGATCACGCGGTCGACCGTGGCCACCGACACCCCCGCCATGCGGGCGATGTCGACGATGCGGACCGTCGTATTTTCGTTGTCAGCCATGATTCGGCAGCGGGTTTGTAGTTTACTGTCGCAAATCTACGCATAATTTTCCAAAATCGCAAGTGTGTGCGCACACACCCGGCTAAGAGCCGGGATTTAGGCGCGACGGTCTGTTCCGGTGCTCGCCATCCGGTTCTGCGCTCCCGCCCGCGTAAGACGCGGGTTTAGAGGCTGCTGTTGCATCTTGCAGATCGGAAGCTCATTTCCGCTTCGACTGTAGTATGGATATAACATCATAACACCATAACATGCGGGGGTGCCCCATGTTATGGTGTTATGATGTTATGGCATTACGCGGCCGGGAGCGCAGGATTGGATGGAGAGCGTCCCGAAGCAACCGCCGCCCCTAAAACCCGCGTCTTACGCGGGCTATTTCTTTTGGGCCGGAGCTGCGGGGACCGTCTCGGTGATGTCCACCTCCGTCACTACCCAGCTGAAAAGGTCGTTGGCGCACTGGCTCTCCATTTGACGGATTTGCGACTTGTCGGTCGTGTCAGCCAGGATAGCGTTGAAGAACTGCTCCGTCGTGGCGTAGGCCGCGTTGACCTTTCCGGCGAAGCACGTGTAGAACGCTTTCTGCTGGGAGTGGTCCAGACCCGCTGGAAGAACGCCCTGCGCGACGAGCGCGCTGTACGGATAGATGTGGCGCATGTTGTGGGCGTCGGCGTCGAGTTCATCGACGATGGTCGATACGACGACCATGTCGACCGTGTCGTCCACGCCCTGCATCTCGACAAATTCCACATAGACCGGATAGCTGTTTTCGAGCTGCCCGGCCACGTCGTCGGTGAACGATACGAATTCGGAGTCGGTCAGGTCGTCGAGGTAAACCATCTGGCGGTAGCTGCGCAGCGATTCGCGCATGGCTTTGCGCTGTTCGTGGTTCCATTGACGTTGCTGCGAGCAGCCGATCAGGCCTGCGGCGAACAGCGCCAGCAGGGGGACACAGAGGAGAATTTTTTTCATTTTTTGCTTTGATTTTGGTTTTACTTCTGAGGGAACGCAATCCGTGTGCCAAAAAAATCGCTATATTCGCACAAAATAGCTTGTTATGGATGTTTTGAGTTTTCGCGACTACTGTCTGTCGCTGCCCCTGACCGAGGAGACGACCCCTTTCGACGAGACCACGCTGGTCTACAAGATCGGCGGCAAGATGTATGCCTGCGCCGATATGGAGACTTTCGAGTGGATCGCCGTGAAGTGCGATCCCGACGAGGCCGTCGCGCTGCGCGAGCGGTATGCGGAGGTGAATCCGGCGTTCCACTTCAACAAGGTGCACTGGAACGGCATCGGCACCACGGGCGACCTGCCCGACGCCTTTATCCGCGAGCAAATCCGCAACTCCTACCTGCTGGTCCTGCGGCAGAACGTCACGCCCCGCGCCCGCCGCGAGGAGATACTGCGCTATATAGACGAACACGACTTGCCGGAATAACACAGAAACACGGGAGTATGTCCCGTGTTCCTTGCTAAAACCCGGCTTTTCCCGGGCGGGCGCTGATGAGAATGGAGAGCGTCCCGACAGACCGTCGCGCCCTGAATCCCGTCTCTTAGGCGGGTCAAAACGTCATTCCGAGCGAACAAAGTGAGCGTGGGAATCCGATGAAAACGTTGTAAGGTTCCTGCTTACAATCAGATTGCCACGGCATTTGCGATGCCTCGCAATGACGGACGGTGGAAGCGCAAATTTGGATGGGGAGCGTCCCGGCAGACCGTCGCCCCTAAAACCCGCCTCTTAGGCGGGGCGGGCCATCCGTCGCCAACGGAGGTATCCCGCAACGGCCAGTACGGAGTAGAGGGCGTACAATCCTGCGGTGAGCGGAATTCCCTTATAGAAATATAATCCCACGGTCACCACGTCCACGGCCAGCCACACCAGCCATTGTTCGACCTGTTTGCGCGAGAGCATCCACATCGCCACGATGCTTGCGGCGGTGGTCCCGGCGTCCCAGAACGGCACGGTGCTGTTGGTGAAGTGCACGAGCAGCAGGTAGAGGCCCGCATGGGCTGTGACATAGACTGCCACGAGCCCCGGAATCTGCCCGAGGGGCGTGTGAACGATGGCTGCGGGGGCTTTTTTCGAGGCTTCCGAAACCGTGCGCTGCCGGGCCCGGCGCCACACAGCCCAGCCGTACAGCCCCGCCAGCACGTAATATACCTGCATCGAGCAGTCGGCATAGAGCCCCGCCTGGAAATAGAGCGCGCCGTGCACCACGGGCATCACGAGCCCCACGATCCACAGCCGGATGTCGGCGCGGTATTCGAGCCAGAGGTAGAGCAGCCCCAGCAGGACCCCTGCGACTTGGAGGATGAGTTTTAATTCCATCTTTTCAAAACAAAATTCACGATGCACGATGCACGATGCAGAATGCACAATTATTTAGTTTGCAAACGTTAGAAATCAATATCAGCAAAGTCAAAATTGTGCATTCTGCATCGTGCATCGTGAATTTTAAAATCTTACCGTTATGTTGGCCAGCACGTTGAGCGGTGCCTGCGGGAAGTAATAGGCCGCGTGTTGCGAGGGCACCTCTTTGAAATAGGTGCTGTACCCGTATCCGTTGCCCTCGTATTCGGCGTTGAAGAGGTTGTTGACCATCAGACCCAGCCGCACGCTGCGCGCCGCGCGGGTGCGGAACGTGTAGGCGAGGTTGAGGTTGGTCACGCAGTAGGAACCGAGTGAAAGGGCATCGTTCTCGTTGTTGGTGAAATACTGCTTGCCGACATACTGCGTGTGGAACACGGCTTCGAAACCGCGGTAGTGGAAATCGAGGAAGAGGCTGGCGATGACGTCCGGCGAGTAGGCGATCGTCATGGTCCCCAGATTCACGTCCTCCTCGCTGACGGGAGTCCAGTTTTCGTCGTTGTCGTAGGTCACGCGGTGTTCGGTGTAGTTGTCGATGCGGTTCTGCGAGAAAGTGGCGTTGGCCCCCGCGGTGAGCCATCCCGTCGCGCGCCACGTCGCCGACAGCTCCACGCCCCGGCGGTAGCTGTCCGGAACATTGGTGTTCAGGGCGTCGCCGCCGTCGTTGACGATTCCCGTCGGCACCAGCTGGTCCTTATACTTCATGTAATAGAGGTTGACGCCCAGCGAGAGGCGCGGCGCCGTGTATTGGTAGCCCAGCTCCCAGTCGTAGAGTTGCTCGGACGAGGGATAGCTGTCGTCGGCTGCAAACTTGTAGCGGTCGGTGAAATCGCCGCGCGTGGGCTCTTTCTGGGCCACGGCGAACGAGACGTAGAAGTTGTTGCGTTCGGCGAGCGTGTAACTGATGCCCGCACGGGGATTGAAGAAATGGTAGGTCTTGTCCACGTCGATAGGCTGCATGCCGACCTCCTCCGAAACGAAGTTGTCGTTAACGCCCCACGCCTGATAGCTGACATAACGGTACTGGAGGTCGCCGAAAAGGCGCAGTCCCCGGGCGACGGTCCACGACGCGCGGGCGAAAACGTTGGCGTCGTGCTTGTCCACGTCGTTGTCGTACCAGCGGCCGCCGATGCGCGCGTCGTCCACGCCGTCCACCCAGTCGAGCACGCCCCAGTGGGGGCAGGAGTAGTAGCTGTACGACCCGCCGAACGCGAGGTCGAGATTGCGCACCGAGTAGGCCGCCGAGGCGTTCAGGCCCCCTAAGTGGTTGCGCATGATTTTTTCGCGGATCAGGTCGGCTTTCGTGCCGGACAGCTCTGCCGGGAGGGTGAGATACTGCTTCAGCTTCGCATCGTCCTTGTACTGCTTGTAGAAGCCGTAGCCGTAGGTGTAGAATCCCGTGGCGTTGAGGGTCCACCTGTCGTTGAAACGGTGGGAGAGCACCAGCTGGTTGTTGATCTGCAGGTAGTTGTCCGTCTGGTCGTCGTAATAGCCTACCGTGGCGCGCTCCACCTTGTCATCCTTTATATAGTGATAGGAGTGGGGTCCGTCCGAGGTGTAGTACATGCCTTCGGTCTGGAACCGTCGGCCGTTGAGGCGTATCTGCTCCTTGGTTACACCCGTGTAGGTGAGTCCGGTCTTGGCCTTGCCGCCGAACGAAAGGAGTTTGAGCATCGTGTTGCCGTTGTAGTAGCCGGCCTGGAACATGTAGGAGCTGAGGTCGGTGGCTCCGCGGTCGATGTATCCGTCCGAAGCGATGTGCGAAAGGCGCGCGTCGAGGGTCCAGTGGCCGCCCATCAGGCCCGACGAGATGTGCACGGCCTGCTTCTGGGTGTTGTACGAGCCGTAGGAGAGCGACGCGTCGCCCCCGAATTCGGTTTGCAGGGCGTCGGTCGACATCGTGATCGCGCCGCCGAAGGCTCCCGTGCCGTTGGTCGAGATGCCCGCGCCGCGCTGCACCTGCACGGTCCCCACCGACGAAATCAGGTCGGGCGTGTCATACCAGTACATCGCATGCGAGTCGGGGTTGTTCATCGCCACGCCGTTGATCGTGACGTTGATGCGCGTGGCGTCGGTTCCGCGCAGGCGGATGGCCGTTCCGCCGATGCCGATGCCGGTCTCGTTCGTCGCCACGACCGAGGGGGTGAAGGCGATCAGCGAGGGAATGTCGAATCCGTAGCTGTTGCGGGCGATGGCCTCGCGCCGGATGTCGGAATAGGCTACGGGGGTGTTCCGCGTGGCGCGCGTGGCGGTCACCTCGACCTCCTGCAAACGGTACATCCGCACCGAGTCCCCGGCGTAAGACGCCGGCTTTTCGGGCTGCGGCACCATTTCGCCGTTCGGAGCCGCATTCCCGCGTTCCCCCTGTTCGGGGAGATTTTCGGCCCGGAGTTGTGCGGCCGGGCAGAGCGCGGCAGCCGCAAGAAACAGAAAAATCCTTTTCATCGTCAAACTTTTTGAGTTAATAGACTGAAAAGGGGTATGAGTTGTTGATTACGCTTCGTCCCGGTCTCGGCATTACCCGTCTCCGGTTCAATGGGTATAATCTCAGCCTGACAGTAAGGCACCCCTTTGAAATATCGGGGGCAAAGGTAATAAAAAAATGCACAATGCACAATGCGGCATGCACAATTTGCATGCTGCATTGTTTTCTCGCCTTTTTTTGCTTAATTTTGCGGCTTCATTGAAAATTGCCTGTTACAGATGAAAGTCATGTCATTCAGACCCAAGCTCTTCGACACGCTGAAGGGTTATTCCCGCGCGGATTTCCTGCGCGACCTGATGGCCGGCGTTATCGTCGGCATCGTCGCCCTGCCGCTGGCCATCGCTTTCGGCATCGCCTCGGGCGTCTCGCCCGAAAAGGGCATCATCACCGCCGTGATCGCCGGATTCGTCGTCTCGCTGCTGGGCGGCAGCCGTGTGCAGATCGGAGGCCCCACGGGCGCTTTCATCGTCATCGTCTACGGCATCGTCCAGCAATACGGCGAGGCCGGACTGCTCGTCGCCACGCTCATGGGCGGCGTACTGCTGCTCGTCATGGGCCTCTGCCGGCTGGGCACGGTCATCAAATTCATTCCCTATCCCATCATCGTGGGCTTCACGAGCGGCATCGCCGTGACGATCTTCACCACGCAGGTCGCCGACCTTTTGGGGCTCGATTTCGGGGGTGAGGCCGTCCCGGGGGATTTCGCCGGGAAGTGGATGCTCTATTTCCGCCATTTCGGCTCGGTGAACGGCTGGGAAGTGGCGGTGAGCGCCGCGAGCATCCTGCTGATCGTCCTCACGCCGCGCGTCATGCGCCGCATCCCCGGGTCGCTCGTGGCGATTGTCGTGATGACCGTCGCCGTGTGGCTCCTGCGCACCTATGCCGGGATCGAGGGCATCGACACCATCGGCGACCGCTTCACCATCCGCGCCGAACTGCCCGCCGCGTCGCTCCCGGCCATCGACTGGGAGACTGTCCGCAACCTCTTCCCCGTGGCCGTCACCATCGCCATCCTGGGGGCCATCGAGTCGCTGCTGTCGGCGACGGTGGCCGACGGCGTGATCGACGACCGCCACGATTCGAACACCGAACTCATCGCGCAGGGCGCCGCCAACCTGCTGACGCCGCTCTTCGGCGGCATCCCGGCCACGGGCGCCATCGCCCGCACGATGGCCAATATCAACAACGGCGGCCGCACGCCCGTCGCGGGCATCGTCCATGCCGTGGTGCTGTTGCTGATCCTGCTGTTGTTCATGCCCCTGGCGCAATATATCCCGATGGCCTGCCTGGCGGGCGTACTGGCCGTCGTGGCCTGGAACATGAGCGGCTGGCGGACCTTCCGGGCGCTGCTGCGCAATCCCCGGTCGGATGTCGCGGTGCTGCTGCTGACGTTCTTCCTGACGGTGGTTTTCGACCTGACGGTCGCCATCGAGGTGGGGCTGCTGATCGCCTGCGTGCTCTTTATGAAGCGGGTGATGGAGACCACCGAAATCTCGGTCATCCGCGACGAGATCGATCCCTCGGCCGGATTCGACGTGGCGTCGCGCGAAGAGCCCCTTGCGGTGCCCGAGGGGGTGGAGGTTTACGAGATCAACGGACCCTATTTCTTCGGCATCGCCACGCGCTTCGAGGAGCTGATGGCCCAGATGGGCGACCGTCCCCGGGTGCGGATCATCCGCATGCGCAAGGTGCCGTTCATCGACTCTACGGGCATCCACAACCTCACATCGCTGTGCCGGATGTCGCACCGCAACAAGATCACGGTGGTGCTCTCGGGCGTCAACGACGATGTCCGCGCGGCGCTCGAACGCTCGGGTCTCTACACCCTGCTGGGCGGCGACAATGTCTGCCCCGATATCCGCGCCGCGCTGGCGCGGGCCGGACAGCTTATCGCACAGGCGGAGCAATAAAGCGAAGCGGCGACCCCTGGGGCCGCCGCTTTTCGTATTTAGAACGTTCCGAACCGGAAGACGATCTTCTGGCAGTAGAGCTCGCCGGGCTTCAAAAGCGGCGAGGGAAACTCCGGATGGTTCACGGCGTCGGGGTAGTTCTGGCACTCGATCGCCACGCCGTCGTAGTCGGCATACCGGCCTCCGGTCTTGGTTTCGGGACATCCTCCCGCGAGCCAGTTGCCGGTGTAGATCATCACGCTGGGCTGCGACGAGAGCACCTTCACCGAGCGGCCCGACGCGGCCTCGCGCAGTTCGCCGATCTCGCCCAGGATGTTGGGCTTCCAATTGTCGATCACGAAGGGGTGGTCGTAACCTTTGAAGTCGCGGATGTGGTTGAACTCCGACGAGATGCCGTCGCGGAAAGACCGGAACTCCCGGAAATCCTGCGGCGTGCCGGCTGCGTCGAGCAGCTTGCCCGTGGGAATCTGGCGTTCGTTCATCTCGAGCACTTTCGAGCTGTTGAGCCGCAGTTCGTGGTCGAGGACCGATCCGCTGCCGTCGCCCGCAAGGTTGAAATAGACGTGGTTCGTGAGGTTCACGACCGTCGTCTTGTCGGTCTTGGCCAGGTAGGTGATTTCCAGCGCGTTGTCGTCGTCGAAGTCGAAAACCGCCTCGACGCACAGCTCCCCGGGATAGCCCTGGTCGCCGTCCTCCGAGACAAGCGACATCACCACGCGGTTGGTCTCCACACGGCTCTCCCAGATGCGGTTGGCGAATCCTTTCGTGCCTCCGTGGAGGTGATTGGGACCGTTGTTGACCTCCAGCCGGTACTCCGTGCCTTCGATGGTCATCTGCCCGTAGGCGATGCGGTTGGCGCAGCGGCCCACGCTCTTGCCCGAGGCGGCGCCGTCGAAGAAATAGCCTTCGGGATGCTTGTAACCCAGCACCACGTCGGCCATGCGGCCCTCGCGGTCGGGCATCGTCACCGAGACGATCGCGGCGCCGTAGTTCGAAAGCCGGACCTCGGCTCCCGAGTCGTTGCGCAGCGTGTAGAGGATGATCGCCTCGCCTTCCGGGGTCATGCCCCAGACATTCTGTTCGATTTCTACCATTTTATTCAGCGGGTTTCAGATTGTTCAGCAGGTTGTCGATGCGCTTCAGGCACTCCTCTTTGCCGATGAACGACGTCACGTCGTACATGCCCGGTCCTTTTCCGGCACCCACGAGCGCCAGACGCAGGGTGTTCATCACTTGCCCCATGCCGTAGCCTTTCTCCTCGATCCAGGCGTGGACGATGCGCTCGGTGTTCTCCGCCGAGAAGTCGTCGATACCGTCCAGTACGGCGCGCAGCTCGCGGAGGATGGCGGGATTCTGGCCTTTCCAGTACTTTTTGGACTGCTTTTCCTCGTACTCCGCGGGAGCCTCGAAGAAGAACGACGTGAGGTCCCACAGGTCGGTCGTGAACGTCGCGCGCTCTTTCATGATGCCTGCGGCCCGGCCGGCCATCTCGTCCGATACCTCGATGCCGTGTTCGCGCAGGATCGGCTGGTAGAGGACCGCCAGCTCGGCGTCTGTCTTGTGGTGCATGTACTGGGCGTTGAACCACTTGGCCTTGTCGGGCTGGAAGCGGGCGCCCGATTTCGAAACGCGCTCCAGCGAGAAGCCGTCGATCAGCTCCTGCATCGAGAAAATCTCCTGCTCCGTGCCGGGGTTCCATCCCAGCAGCGCCAGCATGTTGATAAACGCCTCGGGGAAATAGCCGTCCTCGCGGTATCCGTGGGCGGTCTCTCCGGTCGGGGAGGTCCAGAAGAGCGGAAATACCGGAAATCCCATCTTGTCGCCGTCGCGCTTCGAGAGTTTGCCGCCGCCCGTGGGCTTCAGCAGCAGGGGCAGGTGGGCGAACTGCGGTTGCGCGTCGGTCCATCCGAAGGCTTTGTACAGCAGGTAGTGCAGGGGCAGCGACGGGAGCCACTCTTCGCCGCGGATGACGTGCGACACCTCCATCAGACGGTCGTCGACGATGTTCGCCAGGTGATAGGTAGGCAGTGCGTCGGCCGACTTGTAGAGCACCTTGTCGTCCAATGTCGAGGTGTTGACCTCCACGTGGCCGCGAATCAGGTCGTCCATCCCGACCACCTCGTTTTCGGGCATTTTGAAGCGGATGACCCACTGGTCGCCGCGGTCGATGCGGGCTTTGACCTCTTCGGCGGGCAGGGCCAGCGACGTGGCCAGCTTTCCGCGCACGGCATAATTGTAGGCGAAAGCCTCGCCGCGGGCCTCGGCCTCTTTGCGCAGGGCGTCGAGCTCCTCGGCCGTGTCGAAAGCGTAGTAGGCCCATCCGGCCTCGACGAGTTGCAGGGCGTATTTGAGGTATATTTCGCGGCGTTCGCTCTGGCGGTAGGGGGCATGGGGACCTCCGACGCCGACGCCCTCGTCGATCTCGATACCGCACCATTTGAGCGATTCGAGGATATAATCCTCGGCGCCCGGCACGAAACGCTGCGAATCGGTGTCCTCGATGCGGAGGATCATCGTGCCTTTGTGCCGGCGGGCGAACAGGTAGTTATACAATGCCGTGCGGACGCCCCCGATATGCAGGGGGCCGGTGGGGCTGGGTGCGAACCGCACCCGAACGGGCCTTTCCATGATTATGTTACTGTTTTATACTTTGTTTTTACAACATTCGGGAGCGCAGAACCGGATGGAGAACGACCGGTCCGGCCATCGCCCTTAAAACCCGGCTCTTAGCCGGGTTATTTTATGCGGTACTCGATCCGCATGGTGATGCGGGCTTTCTTGTTGCGGTTGGCGGTGTTGAACGACCCTCCGGCCGAGAACTCCTCGTTGGAGTTGGCTCCCGTGATCTGGAAGACGCCCATGCGCGCCGACGAGACGCTGCCGATCTTCGCTCCGGCGTTCACGGCAATCTTCTCGGCCCGCAGGCGGGCGTCTGCCGAGGCTTTCTCGATCAGCCCCATCTTCACGTCGTCGAGCTTCGTATAGTAGTAGTCCGGGGCGTATGCCTCGATCGACACGCCCTGGGCGATCAGCGACGAAATCTCGCGCGAAATGGTCTCCACCTTCTCCACGTCGGACGATTCGACCGTGAAGCGCTGGCGCAGCTGGTAGCCCGCAAATCGTTGCCCGGCCCAGTTGCCCGAGGCGTTGTAGACGGGGGTGTACTGCTTGTCGACGTTCACGAATGCGAAAACCACCGCTTCGGCGGCTACGCCTTTGTCCGCGAGGTATTTCTGCACCTTCTGCTTGCTCTGCTCGATCTCGGCATAGCCTGCGGCGACGTTCTGCGCCTCGGCGGTCAGGGTCCCGGACCAGACGATCAGGTCCGAAGTAAACTCCGTTTCGCCCAGTCCCGTTACGACAATGGTGTCCTGCGCGCGGTATTTGTAGGTGTAGGCGCGTGCGAGCACGACGGCGCAGACGATGGCGGCGATGCCCAGGAGGATGTACTTCGAATTTTTCATGGCGGTATGTTTTTTAAGGTTCGTTCGCGTGTGTCAGACGTTGAACAGGAAGTGCATGATGTCGCCGTCCTCGACGACGTATTCCTTGCCCTCGATCGACAGTTTGCCGGCGTCGCGGCACGCTTTCTCCGACCCCAGTGTCACGTAGTCGTCGTATTTGATAACCTCGGCGCGGATGAATCCCTTCTCGAAATCGGTGTGGATGATTCCGGCCGTTTGCGGGGCTTTCATGCCGCGCGAGTAGGTCCACGCACGGGTTTCGTCGGCTCCGGTGGTGAAGAACGTTTCGAGGTTGAGCAATTTGTAGGCCGATTTTATCAGGCGCGCCACGCCCGACTCCTCCAGCCCGAGGTCCTCGAGGAACAGCTGGCGTTCGTCGTAACTCTCCAGTTCGGCGATGTCGGCCTCCGTGGCGGCGGCGATGACGAGCATTTCGGCCTTCTCCCCGGCGATGGCGGCCCGGACGGCTTCGGTGTAGGCGTTGCCCGTCGCGGCGCTCTTCTCGTCGACGTTGCAGACGTAAAGCACCGGCTTGTCGGTCAGTAGGTTGAGGTCGGCGACCAGCTTGCGGTCCTCTTTGTCGAGTTCGACCGTGCGGGCCGAAAGACCCTGCTCCAGCGCTGACTTGTATTGTAACAATAACTCCACGGCGCGCTTGGCGTTCTTGTCGCCGCCCGAGGTGGCCTGCTTCTGGATTTTGCCCAGGCGTCCCTCGACGGTCTCGAGGTCCTTCAGTTGCAGCTCCGTGTCGATGATGCCTTTGTCGCGCACGGGGTCGATCGAGCCGTCGACGTGGGTGATGTTGCCGTTGTCGAAGCAGCGCAGCACGTGGATGATCGCGTGGGTGTTGCGGATGTTGCCGAGGAATTTGTTGCCGAGGCCTTCGCCTTTCGACGCCCCTTTCACCAGTCCCGCGATGTCGACGATCTCGATCGTCGTGGGGACCACGCGCTTGGGGTTGTCGATCTCGGCCAGCCGGACCAGCCGCTGGTCGGGAACCGTGATGACGCCCACGTTGGGCTCGATGGTGCAAAAGGGAAAGTTCGCCGCCTGCGCCTTTGCGTTGGACAGGCAGTTGAAAAGGGTCGATTTACCGACGTTCGGCAAACCGACTATGCCGCACTGTAATGCCATACTTTTTTATTGTTCGCTTTGTATTTTAATCGATATCCCGTTGTGTGTATGCGGGAATTGACGGCCAAAGTTACTAAAATCTTTCCGGAAAAGCGGAAATTCCTGCAGGGATATTGCGAATTTTCAGGATAGGGCCTGCAAAAACCTCCGGACCCGACTGCCGGGTCCGGAGGTGTAACGGGTATGGGCGAACGGTCGTCCGTCCGTAAATCTTAGTTGTCGTATTCCCTTATCCCGGCTCTCAGGAACTCGACGAATCCGGGCACGCTGAGGTCGTAGCCGCGCGGAGGTACGAGCACTTTCCCGTCACGCCCCTGTAGGACGTAATAGGGCTGAGCGTTAACCCCGAAGGTCTTCA
>ERZ1673699.2453-NODE-2453-length-12224-cov-5.134769_pt1 | contig 12224 bp, 9 predicted proteins | sample MGYA00580229_ERZ1673699 | MGnify/ENA primary metagenome ERZ1673699 (study PRJEB41218, sample SAMN15661785) | gut metagenome | host: Homo sapiens | place: Canada: London | collected 2015-08-20/2019-03-30 | study: EMG produced TPA metagenomics assembly of... | reverse complement strand
CAAATTAGCGCAAGAGGGCTCCCACCTCCATAGGTGGTGAGGTGAATTGCGCTAGACGTTGAAATATGCTACCATATAGCAGTCTGTAGATACAACATCTTCCATCACAAAAGAGGTGAGCCACTATGCCCATCAGTGCAGAGGCTAGGCTCGCCAAAAATGGGAGAATAGCAAAGACACGCCAGGCGACAGCCAAGCGTAGGCAATTTCAAGCAGCGAAAACGTATCAACTGAAAATCGTTGCCAATAAGCTCTCCGCTCAACAGGAGTACGCCCTTGACCAGGCTTTTCTTCAGGCTAAATGGTTCATCAATGACGTGATTGCCCACCTGGAGGACGGGAAACTTGGCGATTACGTCTCATCGACAAAAGCGGTAGCAGTACGCCTAGGTTCCGATTCCGATGAGTATGAAGAACGGAAGTTGACACACCTCGCTGCTCAGGTGAAACAGTCTATCGTCAGAAGAGTCGGTGATAACCTCTCTGGGTTGAAAGCATTAAAGGGCAACGGTAGAAGAGTTGGCAGACTACATTACGTCAAGGAGGTTGACTCCCTACCACTTAATCAATACGGTGGTACTCATAAAATCGTTGACGATAACATCATTCACATTGTAAAAATCGGGCGAATTAGGGTTAGGGGGCTGCAGCAAATCCCACAGGATGCTGAGATTGCTACAGCAACCCTCAACCGTAAACCCGATGGATACTATGTGCATTTGACGGTGTTTATACCAGTAGCCGTGAACACTGACTGGGAGACGGCTCCGGATGTCGGGATTGACCTGGGTATAGCAGACACGCTCATCTCCTCCTCTGGAGAGAAGTACTGTGTGAGGGTGGAAGTGTCCTCTCGACTAAAAGGGCTGCAGCGTAAACTCTCCAGGCAGCAGAAAGGCTCCCAGAACTACGCTAAAACCGTCCAAGAGATAAGGCATGAGTACCAGAGGTTATCTAACATCAAGAATGACCATGCTAATAAAATCGTGCATAGTCTGCTGGATAACTCCGGTATCGTGTATATGCAAGATGAGATGGTGCATAACTGGGCTTCAGGATGGTTCGGGAATCAGGTGCAGGTGTCCATCCTAGGGAGGTTGAAATCCAAGTTGGCGAACCACCCTAGAGTGTGTGTTATTGATAGAAGCTGCGCCACTACCCAGCTGTGTCCAGTCTGTGGCAGGCTCAATAAGCATAACCTGGATAAAAGGACATATCACTGCTCCTGTGGATACACTATGGATAGAGACGTTCATAGTGCTAAAAATATGCTCATCTTCGGGATGGATGGGCATAATATCGTTAAATCCCCTGGTGTGGGACGCACCAGTACGCCTGTGGAGCGGAAAGCCTCTGCTATGGAATCGGAAGATTCCATAGTAAGCTGCTGTGTTGAAGCAGGAAACCGCCACTCTCAACCAGTCCTAGGCTGGTAGGTGGCGGTAGTTCATCTCAGGGAGAAACCCGGTGCGCAATCCTGGATGGTATACAGGTTGTCTTTCGGAATAGTCTTCTTCCAGTAGGTAGAGGATGAGAAGAAAGAGGTGAACGGTTCATCGCTGCTGCTCTTCGTGTTCACATCGACCATCACCCAATTCTTGATAATTTCATCCGGGGCGTTATTGAACTCACACTCACCATCGGTGAAATTGATAATAGTGGTGTTATCGAAGTCAATCTCAGCCTTCGCCAATTCAAGGTAGATGTTATCGAAGGAGGTGCCGTAACCGATTTGATGTTTCCCAGCCTCTTCCATCATTTCGTCGGGTTCCTTGCCATCCATGTCGATGATAGCAGCCTTGGATGCATACACCACAATTTTCACATCTGCAACATCTCCCGGGATGTGTGCAGCCATGCCCATGACCTTTTCCGCCAAATCGCGACCCAGGGAACCAGACTGGTCAACAGCAACCACAACAGTGGGCTTCACGTCGTTGCCATCACCCTGAGGGTCGAAAGCAGGGCGACGTGACGGGAGCATGGCACCGTTGGTGTTCAACCCATAGGTGTAGAGGGGCTGGCGACGCCAATCGCTACGGCTACGAGACAGAGCCGACATACCGTAATCGAAAGCGCTTCGGATATCGACGCGCGGGTTAACCCGGCGTAGGAATTCCGCCCAGTCCACCGGCATATCATCCTCGTCGTAGCCGAGGTTGTAGGAATGCCCTTCTCCATTATCACCCTCGGATGAACCACTTCCACCATCGCCGGTAGATGGAGACTTATCCTTAGCAATGTCAGCGAAGTCTCCCTTCATACCGTCTAGAAGCGCCTCTAGAGCCTCCTTAGCCTCTTCCTGGTCTCCAGTGCCGGAACCACCCTGGGAATCGCTCTCAGAGCCACCCTGGGCACCAGAATAGACCTGTCCAGGGCACCCCTGCTCATCATCGGACTCAAGAGCCTGCCGGAGCAGGTCGTTATCGTCCTTCTGCTCGTCCAGAAGGTCATAGACCTCCTTGGTGGAGCGGGGGAAGGTGTTGAACCCCAGGAACTTCTCCCCGTAGTAGATGCCCTCCGGGGAGCCAGGACTCATATGAGGCAGGTCAACACCATGATGCAGCACTGCGTCATTGCAGACGATTTCCTCGGCAATAGTGCGCATCTTCGCGTTGTCCATGCCCTGCTTGACAGCAGACTCGTTATCCAGGTGACAGAAAATAACGTGATTCAACTCGTGCCACACCACACCAGCGCGCTGTTCAACCGTGAACTCAGAGAAAGCATTGGGGTCAATATGCAGTCGGTAGCGGGAGATATCACTTTCACCACGGCGAAGGCTCACCATAGCTGGTGCCTCCTCAGTGTGCAGAGCAGCACCCATGTTCATAATACCCGTCGCCACAGCACCAGCAAAAGAGTTGTACCGGGTGAGGTTAGTAACAGCCATGTTGCCGAAAAACTTCAGTGCCTCCAGGCGGTAAGCCTCTGGGGTCTTGATGGTCATTGTGGATATCTCCTGGTTGATTCGCTGTGATTGATGATTCCAAGCCTATAGTTACCAGTCACATAGTAAATTATGTAATTGGCATTTGTGAAAACCCTCTACCTAGAGGGTATGCACAGGATACACTACAGCATCCTTTACCGTGGAGTCAACTATTGAGCTGAACCCAGGCACATGTTTTCTAATAATGTTAAAAGCACCATTGAGGTCGGCGTTGATGCGACAGCCGTGTTGAGAAATGTATAGACCGCGATGCTTACGTCTACCGGAAAATGTGTACTTTTTCTTTGCTTCTTTGCTAAAGACTGGCACAACATCATTATCTATAAAGCTTGCTTTACTGGTGTACGACTCTTCTACTAAGATAACGCATATTCCCAGTGACTCTAGTTTATAAACAAGATTGTCCACAATCTTTTTATGTGGCAAAGACACAAATTTTCTGTTATTACACCTCCCCATATTACTGCTGTGTTTGAACCCGTCATTCCATCCAATAATTACCGTTCCTACGTTCCTCTCTAATAGCGCATCAACAGTTTTGTTGTTAAGTGTGGTGTACTCATGGTATAGCCTTCTCCTTCTATTCTCCCACCATCGTTGCTCTATTTTTGTAACCTCAGTCAAACCATGCTTGGCTAATTTGCTGCGATGATTATCCACAAAATAATTAGAAGCCTGATTAATATGCTTTAGCGATTTGCCACTAACAATTAAGCCTTCGGAAAAATCATCAAAAGCGATAGCGTAGAGGTTATCAACTCCAATGTCGATACCAGCTGTGACAGTGCCTTTTGACTGTTCAACGGGTTCCTCCTGATATAACACCTCCAACTCAAAGCACTGTCCACCAGCCCTGGGGATAAGCCTGGCTGAACGAACAGACTCCGAGTTAATGTGTTCTGGCAGCTTAAACCCTTGCTTAACGGCGGTTGGTGTAGGGTGAACAACGCCCTGTTTTAACCATCGTCTCCCCACCATCTGGCTGCTGTAGATAACAGTAAAATAATCGCGACGATAGCTAGGAATGGAAGGTTTTGCTGTTAGCCTGCCCTGCTTATGCGCTTTCCACAACTTCCAGTAGGATGCCCAATTTTGGGCTAACAACCGAATAGTTTGCTGAATTGCTTTCCTGCTAAAAGTTTGTGCAGGGGTGAAGAAACCCTCATCAATTAAATGCTGTGCAATACTTAACAACCCCATATAGGAGTAGCCAGGCTTTGCGTTTTTAACATCGTAGTTTAATCGCTCGGAAATTGCATAAATGCCAGAGCCATAGTCATGTTTACTGTTGTGGAAATATAGTGTCCTAGCAATAGAATTCACCATGTTGTAAAGGACACGTGATTGCTCCGATTGTTCACGAAAAGCCTCATAGTCAGGGTGCTGCTGAGTAACAAGATATGACAGTCTTCTCATGATTCTCTCAGCTCCCGAATAATTTTTTCAGTCTTTCTTTTTGAGCGCCTATTGCCATAAATTTGAGCTGTAAAGGAGGTGATAATGGCAACTAAGTCATCAATAATTTCTTGTTCTTTATCCCTTTCCTTATCGTTGTTTATAACGATAATTTGCCTGCCCTGCTCATTAATGAGCGCCTCTACAAAGGAAAAACCAAAGCGTGTCAGCCTATCTTTGTGCTCAACAATGAGGATGTCCCAATCTTTGTTATTGAGCAGCTTCCATAGCTTAGGTCTTTCCTCGTTTAGCCCAGAGGCACACTCTGTGACTTTTTTAGCGACTGTTAGCCCTCTCGCAGTGGCAAAATCGTATAACCGCTGCGCCTGCGACTCAAGATTACTCTTGTTCTCAGATGAAGACACGCGCGCATATAACGCAGCCCTGTTTTGCTCGGAACTATTGTGAGGTGCATCTAACGGCATAAAAAGACTGCCGTTAACATTCACTACCTGCGGCAATGCACCACGTTTATACTGCTTCCAGACTGTCTGGTATTGCAGTCCCATTCGCCGGGCATAGTCAGACAGTTTCTCATACTGCTTACCGGAGTTCATCGTCATCACCACTCAAAACTACTATAATGGAACATATTATACCACATTATACCACAATATGTTGATATTTATTGAATACCACGGATAACACTATGGTCAAGACAAAAAGAGGCTCCCTACCCCTGACCAGGGGCAGGGAGGTGGGGGGGTGTCAACCCGGTTGGGCTACTTCTTCTTGGCGTTGCTTCGCGCCTTATTGAGGATGGCATCGAAAGCCTCCTCCGGGGTAGCGGTGCCGTGAATAGCCTGCATGATGATGTTGTCATCGTCCTGCTCAGCATCGTCATCGACACCAGGATTGGAGGCATCCGCTTCCAGAGCGCTGGAAAGCTTGACGTAGAGACCATCAGCGGTTACGCGCTCAGCGTCAGCACCCAGCACGTGGTCAATGGTGTCTCGCTCCGGAAACTCAAGGAAGACCTTTCCCAGGCGCTCCATTCGACGTGGGGAAATGTAGGGTGCACGTGCATCCTTGCTATCGAAGTCCAGTGACTTCTGCCAATCAGACAGAGCCTTGGCAAATCGAGGGTTATCAGGGAACGCCTCACGGAAGTAGGGGAGGTTCACCCGATTGGACATCGACAGGTGGATGGTGAATCGGTCAAGCTGGGCTGGGTCAAGATGCCCAACAGCGTAGGCTGCTCCCGTAGCATTGGAGCGGGGAGGGTTGCACGCAGCCACAACCGCCTTGAGATTGGGAAGCGGAGTGCCGGAAACCATGTGGTCGTTAATCATGTCCATGGTGGCGTTGAGGGTTTCCGGGCGACCACGGTTCAACTCGTCCATGAAAATAACGTCAGCTTCCATGATGTTGCGCTTGGCAACCATCCGAAGCTCCTCAGAACCATCTTCATTGGTGTGGGTCTTTGGAACACCGATGAGGTCAATATAGGGTTCCATGTTGGCTGCGTTGAACTCAACCAGCTTCCAACCGAGCTTCTTTGCAGCCTCACGGACGATAGTGGTCTTACCCACACCATGGTCACCCATGAGCATGACATTATGGTTCTTCTCAATGTACTTGGCAACCAGTTCCGGGGTGGCGTTCTTCATGGTTGATATCTCCTGTGATGATGTTCGTGATTGTGATAGGCGAGCACGGTCTGTTGTGCCCTGTTGATTCCTACCGTACACAGGTGATGGATAGATATCAAGTCGAAAAATGGGTGTGCCCCCATCAGGGGGTGGCGCTGCACACCTGTTGGTGGTGTGGGTGGAACATAAAAGGGACACAACCTTCATGGTGTGCGCTGCGTTTCACCAGGCAGAGTCGCTTTCCCCTTTGTCCATCAGAAGTTGGGTTGTAGCGCATCACTCACATTGAGAGCGCTCCCATGCAGCATCTTCCTTCTCGGAAAGAAGCGAAAGAATCTCTTTTTCAGCCTCTTCCGGGTTGGTGTTATCCACCCTCAGGCTGAATTTCTGATAGTCATCCAGCTGGGTCTCCGATGGGTGAGCAAGGATATCGTTATCGTGGCTGATGCCGCGAATTTCAGTGAGACGACGCAGCTGCTCCTGAGGGTCAATATCCAGTCTGATAAGCACTCCGCAGGCGTTCAGAATAGCGTCAGCCTCATTGGTGAACCGACAGTCATCAATGATGGTAGGAGACCCCTTGACGGCGTTTTTCCGAACGGTGTTCATGGTGCGTTTCACCCAGTAGTAGGGGTCATCAGCCCGTCGAACGTCTGTTCCCCACGATTGCATCATCAGTCGATACAGCTCGTTTCCATCCAACCCGCTGCTGGTCGTTGTGACGATGAACTTCTCCAGAAGGTTGGAGGAATCCGGCATCTCCAGTGGAGAGGCTAGCAGAGTGTGGTAAAACTGGTCATCGTTGGGGCTGTAGAGCCTCATCAGCATGGCAACCTCGTCCCGCAGTGGGGAGGCGAAACTGGTGTGACGTGCCCTCCCCTGATAGAAACGGGAGTTGATATGCCGTGCCGTGGTGGACTTACCAGAGGCAATCTTGCCGGAAAATGCAATGAGCTGAGTCATATGGACATCCTCTTAATCTGAGAATCGTTGAATATCGTCAAAAGATAAGGCTACCACGCCTTGGGTGCTATTTCGCTTTCTGGACGTCAACATGCAGCACAATCTTCTCACCAGGGGAGAAGGTGCGCGACTTTTTGTCTTCTAGGTGAATGTTGTTGTCCTCAAAGAGCTTCTCTGTGTCAATCGCAAAATTCACAGCAGCTTCCCGACCATCGTTGTTATAAGCTGGGACAGGCGTTGTTAGGTTGGTTCCACTGCAGATAATGGAATCTCTGCTATTAGTGCAGTCGGTTCCCCACCCATGTCTCTCAAACGCCTTGGTTACCTCATTGGAGAATTCCTCCTCTAAGACTGCACTAGCGAGAGCGGAAAATAATTCATCATCGTCCTTTGCTTGAATCCCGTCTGGTTGCGAGATGCCGCACATAATTGCAGCCATGATGGTAAGACCGATAAAGAGAGATAAAACAAGAATTAAACCCGCCAGTGGTAGACCAACATGAAACACTTCATGCCAGTAGGAAGGATGGTCAACATAGGAGCTGATTCCTAGTGCATCCTGCAGACCCATTTTTAGGTTAATGGTATCGAGAATGTTTGTGGGGAAGACATTGATTGACATCCTCCCCGACCTATAGAGGTCGGGGATTCCAGATTACTTGTGAAGTCAATGACTTACACAACAGAGCTGAGGTTGATAGCATCATTGCAATTTGGCTGTTTCCGGGCATAGAACCCTTCCACATCCTCTTTCGAGGGGGTAGCTCTTATAATCACTCCACTACCACTCTCCTGGATTTCTCCAGAAGCGGACAAGTCAGTGCCCTGGTATGTACCATACAGATAGTCTGCATAGTCTTCAATGTTTGATGCTGAATTGTTATCAGCATTGTCTCTATGTTCACAGCTTTTGCATACAAACACCGCTTGGCTTTCGCGGTTTTCCTTCGCTGTGTATCCACAGTCATTACACCGTTGAGAGGTGTGATGAGGTGGGACAAAGATAAGTTCGCCACCTGCCAGAAGAGTTTTGTACTCCAACATAGTAGCAAACCTTGCAGGCGAGAAAGCTAGGAATGAACGGTTCATCCCGCGCTTGCGCTTACCGCCCTTGCGGGTCATATTCTTAACTTTGAGGTCTTCTAAGACAATCCTGTCGGAAGAACGCACTAGCATTGTCGTTGCCTCTTGCTGCCATGCCTCACGATATTTGGCAATCTTAGAAGAATAATGCTCAGAACGCTCTTTGTGGTGTTGGTATTTTACACCCTTCATCACCTGATACATTGCTTCTTTTCCTGCTTGATGTGCTTTGTGAAAAAGTTCATCTTTAGGAAGATTGTGATTTTTAGAGATGAACTCTTCCTTGGCAGAGTTTGAGGCTCTAGAGCGCATCTTGCTCATCTTCTTTTGATGATAAACGCGCTTTTCATCCCACTGGGAAGTAAGCTTAGTATCAGGAGAAAGGGATTGCCCATCGGAGGTAGCAACAGCAATAACCCCGCCCCTGTCAATGCCTATAGAGTGCTGGTCATGAGACCGGGTAAGCTTTTTGGGTGTACAAGTAAATACAGCGCTCATAGTCGTGGCGTTTACTTGCACAGAAGTGTATTGAGAAAATTCTCTTCCGCTGTGCTTGATTCTAATTTTAAGCGCCCACCGGGACTTGTGCCCTGGCTTATTGTACTTAGAAGGGTTTTGTCCTTTGATGGTGATAATCCCGGTTTTCTTGCCAGTTTTCTGGTAGGTTGCATTAGAACCTTTGTTAAACCAACAGGTAAAAATATTGCCCTGGGATTTCTTAGACCTAAACCTAGGCATTTTCCCACCAGAGGTTTTCCTTCTTTTCACAGCAGCCCACCATGTACTATCTTCAATCCTCTCAGCAGATTGTAAAATCATAGATGGAAGTGCAGCGAGAGAAGAAAATTCAGTCCTAGCCTGTTTATCGGTAACATCCGTAACACTGTCACCAATGGGGACTAGCATTTTCTGTTCTTTCCCGCTTTTTCGGGTAACTTCTTCCCACTTCTTGCGCTTGGAACGATGTTGATTAAAGCGCAGTCTCCAGGAATTTCCCATCCATTCCAGTACCTCATAGGGATTTTGAGTCCATGAGTGGTGTCCAGAGCGCACGCCAAGGTACACAGGTGACCCTGTGTGCTTGACGGATACGATAGAGACTTTTTCACTCATGAGTTAAATTATATCACATGTGAAATATTTATGTCAAAGAAGATAAAAGTTTGCTTTATGAACGCACTTCCTCCCCGACCTCTATAGGTCGGGGAGGAAGTGCTATCTTTTTAGGTGAAAACCTCTTTGAGATAGATAGTATCGATTACTAGTTGAAGTAGCTCCCTCAAGCTGCGTTGTCAACATTGTTAAGGAGTCTCTTTTGGTCACAAATGGAGCATCCCTGTAAAAAGGGACACATCTTCTATAGGTGCCCCTACCGACCCTCTGCCCGCCAATGGTGATTCACACCTGCGCATAGACACCACTATGGACTATTGTTCAACAGGCAAGAAGACTTATCTCTACGCACCCAAGGATGATATGACATGACGCAACCAGGCGGAACGGTACACGCTGGTGCTGATGGACCACAGTATGTGTACGGAAAGAAAAACGTTGACTACTCACCAGATAGACGTGCAAAAGAGTCCAGTGGTGAGCATCAAGGCGGGCACATCGCCTCCGAAATCAACCAGGGAGCACCATCAATGTCCAACGAGGAGCGCTATGACCAGATGGTGCTCAATCTGGATGACCTATCGAAAACCACCTGTGCAGACCAATTGTCTTTTCAGCTCTCTGATGGCAGGAAGTTCTCCTCCGCTGATGAGCTATACAATGCTCTTGAAGACCTCAGGGAAGAAAAAGGTGTTGACGCTGTTTTTGCAGCCAACCCAGAGGTGGTGTTAGCCCCTGGTAATCCTATCGATAGAGAAGCATTGAAAAACAGGTACCGAAAAGGAGGTGTTGCATCTTCTAGCAGTATGGTTGTCGGTGCTGACGGGTTGTATGTTCCACTGAGTGATGGAACCGGTGGATTTGGCAATGGTGAGGGTGTGGCTGATATGATTCATGCTGCAAATACTCCCCCGGATATCAATGAGAGAGCTAACGTCACCCAATTGATGGCGAAACACCGACTATCCGAGGATGACTACTATCAACGAAAAGCGTCCTACGCTATGGCGGAAGCGGCTATTGATGCATATATCAACGACCCACGCAATAGCGACTTGGTGGAAACGTCAGGTGTGTGGCGAGATGATGCAGTGCGTCAACTGGCTAAAAAGTACGAGAGTCATCTTCCCATGGGGGATACACAGGAAATCCTCGCTATAAGTATTGCTGAAAGTGAGGATGATTCAGTCTCCGATGACATGTGCATCAAGGCTATTATTGATGCATCTCATAGTCGAGGGATTGCGAGAAGAGACGTTCTTGACCCAGCCAGGGTAGTCAATGAGTCTATGGATGCTCACAAAATGTATCGCTCTCGACAATACAATGGGAGAACCACCTACAGTGGAGGCGCTGGTGCCGGAGGCACATCGATTGATGAGGCAAAAAACAAGGAACCGTCCACAGAAAACACTGATGGAAATTCCTATCAGGACAAATCAGAGTGGGCTGTTTTACCAGAGAAGCCTCAGCAGCCACAATCTGGTGGAGCGCCCTCCCAGTTCAATACTCCACCTCCACCACACCAACCTCAATGGGGAGGAAACCAGCAGAATTCCCACAACCAGTGGGGAAGCTTCCAGCAGAGCACTGCCCCGCAACAGGAGTCCAATGGGCGCTCCAAGAAGAGTGGTGGCTCTAAAGGAAGGCGCTCCAATCAGCAGCAGCCTCAAGGATTTGCACAGCGAATTATCGGATTTTTCCGGCTATTCAGAGGGTAGCCTGCAGACTGCACAACCATGCTGAACCACCCCTTCTTCGCGCAGAGAAGCTTTGCATGAAGGAGGGGTGGTTTTCCCATATCCTCTCTCAGTGCATAGTGAGCGTCGCTGTGCCTATAATGGGGAAATAATCACCATTTCCTACTGTCATATCCACCTACAAGGAGGGGACACGCATTTATGGCTGCACAGCGCAATCAAAGCAGCATGTTTGATACCTTTTCGGGTGGCAAAAAGGCTGCTATCTTTTTGACCATCATCCTGGCAATTGCCTCCATTTTCCTGTTTAACGTTCCAACAGGGTTAGCCGTCTTTCTCATCCTGTTTATCGTCCCGCTATTCTGGAAGGATGCTAATGAGCAGGACCCCATCAACGGGATGATGACCTACGGTTCCAGAGCATGGAAAACAGCAGAGTACGTCACTCTACTTAAAGGGACACACCGTTCTCATCTGTTTTCACCCATCATCATGCTGGGGTTTGGTCCTCCTGAAGATGATGTGCACAAAGACCTCCAAGCACACATGTTTTCCCCTCCAGCGCGACTATCAGCCTACTGGGGGCTGGGATTTGGCATCTGCCTATCCTCCCTAGATTACCTAGTGCACCCCTACCTGTATCCGCTATGGGATTCTCAGAAGACGCTTCCAGTGTGGCTCTCTATGGTGATTTCCTCCCTGTTTTTCTTCATGGTGCTCCAGGTAATCAACGCCACCAATCGGTACCACATGGCGCTACTTCTTTCCGGTGTTGACCACACCCCAGCGGTGATGTTCAATAAGATTCCACACGGTGGCTCCAGGAAGAAAGCAGCTCTCCAAGGTGTTGTCACTGCAGTTATTGCTACTGCTGTTGCCCTGGTGGCTGTCACCATGGCGGTGGTTGCCATCCCAGCACTGGAAGAGCGAAAAATCTACCTGTACTCCGGTGTGGGAATCCTCACCTTGGCAACGTTTGTCTGGGGAATGTTCAAAAACCTCACCAAGGTCTACCGTGAAGAGTTCATGTTCCAAGTGGAGCGTCGTGATGCATGGAATGACATCTGGGGATTTATGAACAAGCTTGTTCCGTTTTTCGAAATGGAAGTTCCAGTACCCGGTGTGCCTGGGAAGCCAGGTGGACCTCCTGCTGGTTCCCCGGAACCGGAACCTCATGTGTGGGTGGCGACGTTCTCCTATCCAGTCAACGGAAGCTACCGTGACTACGCTGGTGTCGTCGAAAAGATTGCACCATCCATTCCAGGTCAAGCCCAGGTGTGCATCACCCCGATTCCGCGAAGGAATAACCAGCAGGAAGCAATTCCCGGAACGGTATCATCGGAAGGATTTAGAGGATGGTGGACA
>ERZ1673699.2450-NODE-2450-length-12245-cov-5.852174_pt1 | contig 12245 bp, 8 predicted proteins | sample MGYA00580229_ERZ1673699 | MGnify/ENA primary metagenome ERZ1673699 (study PRJEB41218, sample SAMN15661785) | gut metagenome | host: Homo sapiens | place: Canada: London | collected 2015-08-20/2019-03-30 | study: EMG produced TPA metagenomics assembly of... | reverse complement strand
CGTAACCGCTCTCCTGCATCGCCTGCCACTCCGTGTCGCCTTTGATGCGGTATTCCAGTGCGGCGCCCGAGGCATACTCCCCGGCGGAGACGAGTGCGGTGACCGTACCCGTGTTTTTCCACAGGTCGGCTTCCCGGAGGGCTATCTTCACGTTGCTCGTTTTGACATAAAGCATCCACCGCTCGGTGATGCCGTGGCAGGTGACGTCCACGAAGCGCACCGATTCGAAGCTGCTGCCCGAAAGCTCTTCGAGCGAGGGCGAGTAGGCGGTGATGTCGGCGGGACCGAGTTTGAGCTCCGTGACCTCGATGTGCCCGAGGTCGGTATCGTCGGGGACATAGACCGTGGCGGTGCGGCTCTCGGCGTCGATCTCCGCTGCACCGATCTGTCCCGTCACGCTGAAACGCCGTTCGATGGTCTGCGTGGCGCGGATCGTCCAGTCGTAGTCCTGGTAGAGCGACAGCGTGGTGTAGATCGGCGAGAGCAGGTTGAACGTGCCGGTCAGCTCCTGCGAACTGCGCACCTCTTTCAGGACCTCCTCCTTATCCAGTTGGACGCTGTGTATGACGGCGTCGTAGGTCACGGCGTCGATCTTCACGTTGCGGATGTCGGTGGCTTCGTCGAGCGCGAGGGTGACGACCCGCGAGGCGGCGTTGTTCTCCGAGACCGAGAACCCCTGCCCCTCGACGTTGGCGATGCGCAGTTCGATGACGGGATAAGGGATGTCGTTGCGGATGCACGACGCTGCGAGGAGCGCGGCGGCCGCGGCGAATGCTGTTTTCAGGTATCTGGTCATAACTTACTTCTTTTTCTTGTCCCACAGGTGTACCGTCATGCCGAAGTTGATGGCGGCGATGTTGAGCTTGAATTTCATGCTCGACGCCTCGCGCGAGCCGGTTTTCTTGCCGTTCTCGTCCTTCTGCGTGATGGAGTTGTACTGGATGCCGCCCAGCCCGAACGAAACCGTGGCGCAGACGTTGGGGAAGATATAGACGGCAGCTCCCGGATTAAACGCCAATTTCAGCTGCGTATTGTCACTGTGCGTGGTTTTCATCGCGTCGTTCGACGTGTTGGGCTGGTAGGAGAACTTCGAAGTGCCGGTCGCCAGCGAAAGCTCGAATTCGGCGAACAGGCCGAAACGGCCTTTCGGGTCGAGGCCCGCGTAGGAACGGTGGAAGATGCCGAACGAGTAGTTGTCGCTGTTGATGTCGAGTTTGGGAATTGCGCCGGAAAGATCGTTGCTTTCGCCGAAGTCGTAACGGGCGTTGTCGAGACTGCCGCCCATGTGGCGGTAGCCGAAACGCACGCCCAGGCAGTGGTTGTCGCTGTAAAAGTAGCCCACGAAGGGTTTTACGGTGGCGATCGAACCGTCGGCGTTGATGCCGTCGATCAGCAGCATGATGTCCGTGTCGTCGCTCGACAGCGTGCCGTAGGAGGCCGTCAGACCCATCATCACCTCGCCTTTATAGGCGAATTTGAGTTTGTTGATCTCGCGGTCCATACGCCGGCGCGTGGGCAGGAAACGCTCTTTGACGCGGACCGGTTTGAGGGCCTGATGCCCGGAGGCGGGCCTGTCGGCCGGGAATGCCTCCTCCGAAGCCGGAACTTCGGCTGCGGGGGCCTCTGCGACTTCGGCCGGTTCCGTTGCGATGACGGCCGGAGCGGCGGTTTCGGCCGGAGTTTCGGTCTGCGGTACGACGGCAGCCGGGGCGGTCTCCGGCTTCGGAGTCGCGGATTTGCGCGCGGCGCGGCGTTTGGGGGCTGCGGGTTTCGGTTCGTCGGATTGCTTCGGCGCGGCCTGGACTTCGGATGCAGCCGTCGAGGGGACGGGAGCTTCCGCAGCGGCGGTTTCGGGGGCCGGTTGTTCCTGGGCTATATCCGTCATCTGCGGCAGGGCGTTGCCGCACGAAATGGTCAGGATCAGCAGGAAATAGAGTATGATTCGTGTCATGTCTGTGCCGTTTTTAGAGATAGAAAGCCATGCCGAGGCCGATCGAGAAGATGTTGACTTTGAAGTTCATCATGCTCGTGTTGCGCTTGCCCACGGTGACCTGGTTGTGAACCTGCTTGGCGTGGTTGTAGGTGATACCCATCACGCCGACGTTCACTTCGACAGCCATGTTGTTGGTCGCGAAAGCCACGATACCCGGCGAGATGCCCAGCGAGAGGGTGTAGCCCGTCTCGTAGGTGCCTTTGACGGGCGAGTCGTTGGCGAAGCGGGCCTGCGTACCGCCGGCCGAGAGCGACATCTCGTTGAACAGCGCGAAACGCTTGTTGCGCCCCAGCGGAATGTACTGCCGCCAGATCGCCGCCGCCGAGTAGGTCTGGCGCAGGGCGTAGTAGTCCTTGGCCACGATGTTCGTACCCGTTTCCGGGTCGCCGAAGTGGAGTTCGGCATTGTCCAGTTTGAGCAGCGTCCGCGAGTAGATGAAGCGGCCTCCGAGGGCCATGTTGTCGCGGACGGCATAGGCGATCAGGGGGCTGACGCGGAACGTGTAGCCTTTCGAGTTGATGCCTTCGACCACCAGGAATTTGTAGTTGTCGTTGGTGTGGGTCGAGTAGGAGGCCGTGCCGCCGAAGACCCACTGTCCCTTGGGGACGAACAGGTTGTGGGTGTCGGTGAGCCCGCGTTCGCGGCGCATCTCGTTGATTGTCTTCGGTTGCAGGCCGGCTGCGTCGGTGTCCTGGGCCGGGGCTGTCTCCTGGGCGCGCAGGGCCTGCGCCGTGGCCGAGAGGCACAGCGCGAGGGCGAGCGAGCGGATAAGTAGTTTGCGCATCGGATTGCGTTTATTGGTTAATAGACCCATTCGAAGTTTTCCACGCAGAGGAGGTTGGATGTACTTCCCGCTACATAGTCTCCCTTGTAACTCGTGGCGCAGGAGATGACCAGAGAATAGTTGCCTGCGGCCGGAGCCTTGTCCTTGTCATACCAGAGGATCGGCAGCTCCATCGTGTCCCAACCGTCCGTCGACTCCCCGAGTTTTTTCGACGAATAGCCCAGGATCGGGCCTTCGTTGAGGGACGACTTGGTTTCCGGGTCCCAGAATGTGGATTCGTCGTACGCTGCACCCGATTTTACGGCGTGGCGTCCGGTCCAGTCGACGACGCAGACGAAGACGCGTGCCGAGTCGATGTCGTTCGTTGTCAGGTCGCTCTTGCCCGTGTTGGTGACATTGGTTATGGTCGCTTTGTAACGGAGTCGCAGGGCCCGGGGTCGTGCCGAGAAAGTGTATTGCACGCCGAAGCGGGCGAAGCCGAACGTGTCGAGCAACCCTGTTCCACAATCGAATGTTCCGGTGAAGAGGTTGCCGGCAGCGAAGATGTTCACTTTCACATCGGGTTTCAGTTGTGCGCACTTGTCGCTGTCATCGTTGTCGTTGACATTAACTCCGGTGCAGAGGGCATTGGTCTGGGCGTTGTTACCGCCGACCCAGAAAACGGTACTGCTGTTCTCATTCGGATACGGGACGGTTCCGCCTGTGATCGAACTGCCCGTGACTTTATAGGTCGTCCAGTAATCCATCCCTGCATTATAGATGGTGTCGCCCGCAGGAGTCGCCAGCGCTGCGGGATAGGTCTGACCGCCGATCTCGCAGCGCAGTTCATAGTTGGTGCCGGCGGCTATGCCCGTGCCGGCTGCCGGCGAATAGACGGTTAGTCCGGCATCGTTCGTCGATTCGGTCCAGTCGGGTTTGCAAGTGGCTGTATAATAGCCGTTTGCATCGGCTGTCCCCGCCAGCTCCTGCCATTCTTCGCCGTTTTTCAGCTCGAAGGTGACCGCCGTGACATCCGGATCGACGACCATTGCCCGCAGTGTGACGGAGTTGTTCCAGAGGTCGTAATCCTCCTTGCCGACCGGCAGGATTCCCTGTACGCGGAGTTCCGAGGCGACGGTGGTTTCGGCATCCTTCGTGTCGGTGACGTGGAACGAGGCGGAGTAGCTGCCTGCAGGACATCCTGCGAGGAAAGCCTCGGAAAGGGTGACCGTCAGGCCGAGGTCGTTGTTACGGACGACGGAGATTCCCTCGGCCGGAGTGCCGCTCATCAAGTCGTAGGTCTGTTCGCCGAACCGGAGTTCCGCGGCCTGCAGGGGGGCCATGGCCGCGAGCTTGTAGGTTCTTGTCCAGGTGTCGCCGGGGATGTAACCCTGCGGCTGGTCGATTTCGAATCCGTCGCCCTCGACGGTGGGGTCGGGGCTGAAGACGATCGTGTCGTCCTGCTCGTCGGACGAGGTGTCGACCTTAATGACGACGCACTGGATGAAGCCCGGCAGGTCCTTCGAAAACAGGCAGGTGAAGACATACTTGCCCCCGGCCTGAATGTTCTCCTGTTTGCCCTCCATGACGATCTGCCCGCGCTCGGAGTGGGTGCCTTCGAAATGCCAGGTGAAGGTCGTCACTCCTTCGGGCAGGGTGAAGTAACCCGTGGCGTCGGAGGTGTATTTCAGCGCCGGAACTATCTCCTGCCCGGCCTTTTCCTCGTCGAAAGCGTCGTCGGCGACGATCCAGAAATGGTAATTCGTGCCGAAGCCCTGGGGCACCGAGGCGTCGAATTTCACCTCGGCGGCGGTGTTCTGCCGGGAGCATTTCACTTCGGCCACGGTCGTCTGCCCGGGGGTGACGGTAAAAGTCTTTTCGCCTTTGTAGAAGCGTTTGGAGAACGAGGCGGGAACGATCTCCCCGGCCTCGACAGCGATCCGGTATTCCCCGGCGATGAGTTCCAACTGCTTCACGAAGGTTTCGGAGGTGTATTTGCGGATCAGTTCGCTGCGCGAATTGTAGATGCGCGCGACCAGGTGGTCCTTCGGATCGTACTCCCCGTCGGCCTCGGCGCGTGTGGTCGAAATGTTCATTTCGAGCACGCCCGTGCCTGCTGCGGAATCCCCGTCGGTCGCCTCCCCGGAGCAGGAAACGATGGCGAGTGTCGTGCAGAGCAGCAGGGCGGCGTATATTGTTCGCTTGCTCATTCCTTAACAGCTTTGAGTTGTATGGTCTTGGTCGTAACCTGGTTCTTGTTGTCCGTAATGCTGAGTTGGAAATCGAACGTTCCGGACTCTTTTTCGCTGGCGTCGAAGACGAGGAAGATCATCTCGACAAAGTCGGTGATGGAGAAAAGCGGATCGAACGCGGTTTTGTCGCGCACCTCTTCGTTGGTGGGGAATCCGAGTTCCTTTATCAGAGGTTCGGTCTCGCCGTCCAGGTTGCAGAGGTCGAACTGGGCCGGGATGCTCATCTCTTCGAGCAGGGGTTCGAGGATTTCGGAGATGATGGTCACCTCGAACTTTTTGATCCCGGCCGGTGCCTGAATGTCGATATCGATTTTCATGTCGTGGGTCAGGACTTGCTGGTCATCGATGTTATAACCGATCCATGCAACGGTCGGGGCGGTCGCCGAGCTTTTGCTGACCTCGAGCCGGAGTTCCGCCGAGGTCGAGAGGCCTTTGGCGTCGGTCAGCGTGTAGGCGAAGGTGTGGGTGCCTTCGAATCCGGGGTTGGCGTAGAGCATCGGAATCTGTCCCGCGATGTCGAACTGTTTGGCCGTTGCGCCGCGGAGCTTGTCGCCCAGCGGAAGCCCGAAGCCCGAGAGGATCGCATAGGCAGGACCCTGCGTGGTGGTGCAGAGGTCGAGCGAGTGGGGTATCTGAATCCCCGTGAGGGCGTCCATAAAGGCGGTGTTCGTCGACGAGAAAGTCAGCACGAACGATTCGATGCCGTTGGGGGCGGTGAGGTTCAGCGCGAAAGGCTCGGTGCAGTTGCCGTCGGCGTCGAACATCGAGTCCGTGATCCGGAACGGCTGCGTGAGGTCGTGGCCGGGCCATTCGATCGCCGGGGCCGTGCGGTCGGGTTCCTCTTCGAAGACCGGTTCCCAAAGGTTCGCCGTGCCGTCGATCGTGATCTCCTCGTCCTGCACGAAGTTTTTGACTTCGATGTCGAATTTGATCTCGCCCTTGTCGGCATAGGTGATTACGAGCGTGATCTTGCGCCACTGTCCGGCTTTGACGTTCGGGATCTCCTTGTTGAACTGCAGGGGCGTGTCGGGCGTGTCGGCGAAAGCGCCCGACAGGTTGAATTTGAGCGTATTGAGCTCCGCAAGGGAGGTGAAATAGGCCGCGCGCACTTCACCCTTGGCAAAGACCATCGACGTCTCGCCCAGCGTGACCGAGGAGACTGTCGCGTCGGTGAGCCGGTCCGCGAGGTCTTTCGAGCAGGCGACCGTCACTTTGATGTTGTTCAGCGTGCAGACGATCTCTTTGAGCTCTTCGTTCGTCTTGTCTTTCTCGATCACAAAACCGCGCGATCCGAAATAGACGGGATGCTCCCACTCGGCGAGTTTCGAGGCCGGCTCTTCCGAGCGGACCTCCATCGTGTAGCTGCCCACCGGAAGCTCCATTTTGCCGTCCGTCCCGGCCGTTTGGGCCTGCAGGTTGGCATAGGTGTCCTTATAGACCGAGGCGCCTTCGGCGTCGATGATCTCGACGATGAATCGGTCGACATCGGGCTGGGCCTCTTCGGCGCGCGTCCGGGGTTTGATGGTCTCGCCCGACGTGTCGTCGGGCTGCGTCTCGGTTTGGTCGTCGTAGATGACGCGCATGTTCATGCCTGTCATCGACAGGTAGCCGTTACCGTCCGTTGCCGGGGTGGTTCCGGGGTCCTTTTTGTAGGCCGGGTCCTCGTTCACGCAGCCTGCCGCGAACAGGATCGCCGTTATGGCTGCCGTCAGGATGATGGAAAAAGTCTTCATATTGCGGAGTTTTTTATTTGCTTGGAATGGCTGCTTCGTTCAGTTCGACGGGGATTACCCGGGTTTCGCCCTCGCCCTCGCCGAGGACGATGTTCAGCGTGGCGCTGCCGGCATTCGATGCGTCGAGGGTGAAGATGTGGCACGTGGCCGCCACGGTGGCGTCGAGCGTCTCGGCGGGGAAGGTGTAGAGGGGACCCTCTTTCTCTCCGTCCTGGCTCTGGCCGCGGGCCGAGCCTTTGAGGGTGAGTGTCGTGCCGACTTTCACCCAGATGCGTTCGGAATCGCCGCTGCCGTCGGGGCGGAACGTAAATTCGTTGCCCGAACCGGTCGTGACGGTAAATTCGGCGTCGTGGTAGAATTTCAAAAAAGCCTCCGTAGCCCGCACGAGGGTCTGCGATTTGGCGATGTAGGCCGTGACCTGGGCGGTGTTGACCCGGCGCGCCACGACGTCGATGTCGGTCGAGCCGGAGAAACAGGGCTTGTCGGTCCCTTCGGCCTCGGGGTCGCCGTGGTCGACGGCGATTGTATAGGGGCCTTCGACGAAGACGTTCTCTTCGGCTTCGAACGCCGCGACGGTCTCCCACGAGCGGTCGAAATCGGCGCCCGTGATTTTCAGCGCGAACTCACTGCCGGCCGGCGCCGTGATCTCGGCACGGGTTCCCTTCGGGGAGGCTTTCGCCTCGGCGTCGATCGAAATATCGGTCTTGCAGGCGATGCGGATCGTGCCCTGACCCCCCCCCGCATTCGTTTCGGTTGTTTCGTTACATCCCGTGACTGCGACAGCCGCCGATGCAAGGATGTAAATAAGGTGTCTTTTCATGGCGGTCGTTATTTGACAATGGATACTTTGACGTTGTCGACGTAGAGATAGTGGCGGTTAGTCTGTGCATTGAGGAAGCCTCCGCTCGAATCGTCGTTGGTTACATTCCACGAAAGACGATGGACGGATGTTACCGAAAAGGTGAACTCGTTGTTGGTAGCGATGTTGTCATAGCCGCCCTGCGTGGCATTGGCCGACACGCTGCTTTGTCCGCTGTTGTTGTAGGTCGGATTCCCGGTCGCGGTGGTGGTCCCGAAATACCCCAGCGTATTGTTCGACGAGCGATCGGCATGGAACGTAACCTTTACGTTGACCGTTACGTTCGGTTTGAGCCCGCTCAGTGGGGAGGAGGTGAGGCTGCCGTTGTAGTTTGAGGCTTTGCTGAAGCCGCCGCTGTGGTAGTGACAACTGTTGATGCGCACTGCCGTGCCTGTCTGGCTGCCGATGCGCTGGCCGCTCCAACCCGGGAGGCCCATATCTGTCAGTGCATAACCGGAGCCCTCTCCGTTGCCCTTCGCGTCGTCGAACCCGTTGCCGTTGACGCCGCTGAAATCCTCCTCTAACAGATAGGGTACGCTCAGGGTTGCGATGGTATTCGTTCCACCGGCCACCAGCAGGTCCGGGATGGTGAACGAGCCGCTGAGCAGGGTGTTCTCCGATTCGTAGCTGACGGCGACGGGCTGGCCTGCGAGGCTTTCGGGGAACTCCTCGAAACCAAAGTCGAAGTTGCCGGCCGCCGTCACCGGGAACACACGTACGTTCGAGCCGTTGCCCAGGTCGACGCCTTCGGCGGCCGTCAGCGTGAAGCTGGTGATATTCTCGCCCAGCGTGCCCGCACCGGCGTCGGGCAGGCTGACGCGCAGGGTGGTGGGACCGACGGTCGGAATGTTGAATGCGATCGGGGTGGTGTGGCCTGCGGCGAAATGCTTTCCTGCGGCAAACTCCCGCGGCCGCGATTCGCGGGTGGTTCCCGTGGCGGTGATGGTCACGGACTGCTCCGCTGCGATCTCTACCGGTGCGATGACGGCGAAAACCGTGTCGCCGGGCTTTTTCGGGGTGTCGAACGTGAGCGTCAGGATATTGCTGCCGCTGGTCAGTTGCGGTGCGGCGGCGGGATCGGCGGCGTTCACCGTCAGGATGCCCGCGACGGGTTCGGGGAAGGTCAGCGTGATCTTCGAAATATCTTCGCCGAGGTTGTTCGACGGAATGCTGATTTTCAGCACGTGGACCTTGTGTTCGAACTCGAGGTTCACCGCCTTGCTGTTGTCTCCCTGCTGCAGTGCGGGCCCCTGGATCGGGTGGGCGACCATGATGTCGCAGTCGCCGTTGAACGTGCCGTCCTGCCCGGCGGGAATCCGGTAGCGGACCCCTTGCAGGCTGCTGGCCTCAAAGGGTGCGGGCGATACGGCATAATAGGTGTAAGTGTCCTCGGGCATCACCGGGACGGTGGCTGTGAATTTGGCCGTATTGTATTCCGCGTTGTAGTGCCAGAGTCTGAAGACCTGGTTGCCGATCGTGGTCTGGCCCTGGGAATCGACGGCCCAGAGGGCGATTTGGTCGTTGTCGGCCCAGCGGACCGATTCGCCGTCCTCATCGAGTTCGGTGCGGGTCTGCGCCTCGGTCTGGATGTCTATCTTCGGGCCCGAGCCTATCGAAACTTCGATGGTGCCTGCTGCGGGCTTCGTGTCAGCTTCCGGCATGTCGGAGCAGGACGCAAAAACCAGAGGCAGCGCAAGCAGGATTGTCCAAATTCGTCGCATAGAATGAAGTCTTTTATTTGCAGTGTTTGCAAAAATAGGTATGCGCCCGGGTTTGTGGAAATAAATTCAACGAACGCTTGTTTTTTCATCACGAATAGTGCTTTCGGGGTTTTTCAGGAGGAGCCGTGCACACCAAAAAGCCTCCCTGCCGAGGGGCGGGGAGGCTGTGTTCGCAGGTCGGGTTTTCCGGCAGGATCAATAGACCCACTCGAAGTCCTTCACGTAAAATGAATTTTTGCTTCCGTTCAGATAATCCCCGTAACGGCTGCTCGAACAGGAGATGATGACCGTGTAGTTGCCGGTCGGGATTCCCGCATCCTTGTCATAGTAATTGAGCGGGATAGTCAGCAGTGTATCGTTGGCTGCATCCTGATCCGGGTAAGCGGCTCCGTAAGCGATCAGACCCGCTTTTTCGGCGTCGGACAATCCGGTCAGGGATTCCGGGTCCCAGCTTCCCGTCGGAGCTCCGTTGTTGCCCGAGGTTACGCCGTGACGCGCATCCCAGTTGATGATGCACACCATAACGCTTGCCTGGTCGTGGTCACCCTCCTTAAGTTCATTTTCATGGGTGTATTTAGTGCATATCTTAGACCCGAATGAAACTTTGTAATTCAACTGAAGGGCTGTCGGACGCGCCGTATAGGTATATTTTTGCCCGAATCCGACCGTTCCGTAGGACTTTGCACCAAAGAGCCCGGATTTAACGAACGTAAATGTTCCCGTAAAGAGATTGCCGGGGGCCAATATCCCTAAGTTTAAAGGCTCGTTTGCCTGCATATAGGCATACGGATCGCTGAAAGTGCAGAGGCTTTCTGCCATCGAGTTGTTTCCGCTGCCCCAGAACGTTGCGGCGGTGTTGTTCGAAGTAAAGCAGCTCAGACCGGACGAGAAGGTGTCGATGTTATCACCCGAATTTTTTGCCGGAGTGAATGATCCCTCGACGGCTTTGGTCCCGTCGACCAGCAGTTGGTATTCATACGTTTTTTTGGCGAAAACACCCGTTTTCGAATCGACTACCTGCACGGTCTGTCCCGCTCCGTTCTGTCCCGGGGTCCACGTGGGAGCAATCGTTGCCGTGAGCGTGCCGTTGTCATTGGCGGCCAGGGACGCCGTTTGCCACCCCTCGTCGCCGACGGCCCGATATTCCAGTACGGATGCCGCCAGGGTCGCATTGCTGACGGTCAGCGTGGCCGTATTGGCCCAGAGGTCGGCGTCGTTGTTGTAAACTACTTCGGCGGGGTCCGGCTTCGGAGTTACTCCCGGGACCTTAAAGGTCAGCGGCTGTATGGTCTCCTGCCCGGCGAGGTCGGTTACGTGAACCTCAAAGACATGCAGGCTGCCTTCCGCACCGCCCATAAGGATCATCGGCAGGAGCTGGGTGATGTCGAACACGGTGGATTTCTTGTACTGCACCTGCGTCGTGCAGGCCAGTTCGAGCTCGGAAAACGGAAGCTCCCCGATGTTGGACTGAATGGCCTCGTCATTGAAGATATCCATGCTGGTTATGCCTATCATGTCGTTGAGAAATTCCGAAGTGACCTCGATACGAAGCCCCGCGATGCCTGCCGGGGCGTTGATCGTGATCGCTGCCGAGTAGGTCAGGCCACTGTTCTCGTCCACCGTGATCTCGTGCACGTCGTCCAGTTCGCGCTCCGGCCAGTCGAGCGAAGGCTCCCCGGCCGGCTGGAAGGTGATGTCGGCGGCTTCTTTCCGGTAGAGGATGCCGGCTGCGAATTTCCGCTCGGGGTCGTTGCGGGTGACGGTCACCGTGCCGATTTGTTTCGCTTCGGTGATGACGTCGAACGTGAGGCGGTCGTAGTTGCCGGGCATGATGTTGAAATAGGCCTCGAATGCGTCGGCTGCGGGAGCCGTTCCGGAGTCGAAGCCCAGGGCGATGACGTTCGACCGGGCTCCGGCGTTGAGGGCGGCGTCCGCCCCCAGGGTCGAAATGTCGAAGTCGATGCTTTGGGCCGAGAGCGGCTGCCCGTCGTTTTCCGATGTCAGCAGGATGTGCCGGACTGCGTCGCCGGCGCCCGCTCCTCCCTGTACCGACAGGTTGAGGATCGAGGTGAGGCGGTTGAGGCGGAATTTCACCGGTTCGCCCGCGTCGGTTTCGCCTTGTTTGGCATTGCTGAACCCGAGCACCTCGGCCACGAGGGCGTCCGATGCGCAGTTGAACTCGCTGCCTTTCTGGCTCCGCAGGTTCCCGAAGGGAATGCTGGCCGTGTTTCCGCTGACCGCTGCATGGGGGTAGAAGGCCATGTACTGCCACTCGCCGGTCGCGGTGGGAAGTTCGCCCTCGAAAGAGAACGCGTTGTCGTTGTAGACGAACCGCTGGGGTTCCGAGAATGCGGAGCTTCCGGGGACGGAGTAGAGCACGCCCATGGCGTCTCCCTCTTCCCATGTTCCGGTGAACCGGTCTCCGTCCACGTCGATGTTGGCGCGGGTCTTGTCGTCGTCGTCGACCGCGGCCTGGAATCGGACAAGGGTAGTGGCTCCGGGCGTTGCCGGGGCGATGGTTTCGTCGCTGTTGCAGCTTGCGAACAAGGCGACGAGAACGATCGAAATTGCCTGGTAAATCGTTTTCATGGTTTGTCGTTTTGTTCGTTATTCGGAATCTTCGTAATTCATCCAGACGGAGCTCAGGGTCTCTACGTCGCCGCCGGGGTAGGAGTCGGCAAATCCTTTCTCGATCTGCACGTCGATTTGTTCGAGCAGGGGTGCGACATAGCGCAATCTCCCCTCCTCTGTGGTGGATACTCTCTTCATAGTCAAATATTTTAAGCGTCGAAAGCAAAAATAAGGCAGGAGAGTTCCCGATGAAAATAAATTCAACGAACCGGCGGATATTCCCCATGAACAGGCCGATTTAAAAAATGGCGTCAGGGCTGAAATGATATGATAAAGAGCGGAAATGTACATTG
>ERZ1673699.2447-NODE-2447-length-12252-cov-6.311306_pt1 | contig 12252 bp, 10 predicted proteins | sample MGYA00580229_ERZ1673699 | MGnify/ENA primary metagenome ERZ1673699 (study PRJEB41218, sample SAMN15661785) | gut metagenome | host: Homo sapiens | place: Canada: London | collected 2015-08-20/2019-03-30 | study: EMG produced TPA metagenomics assembly of... | reverse complement strand
CCCATGATTAACAGTCATGTGCTCTAACCAACTGAGCTATTCAGGCATTCGAAACGAATTGTTCCATCGTTTCGGAGTGCAAATATAGGTCAAAAATTCATTCCTGCAAAATTATTGCACGAATTTTTCGCAAAAAAAGTATCTTTGTACGTTCCTCAACAAACGAACCGATGTCAGCAAAACGAATCATACTCCTCATTATCGCGGCATTCGCCGCTTTTTCCGCCGCTGCACAGGCCCGCCTGGTCTTCGAACCCGACACCTGGGACTTCGGCACCATCCGCGAAAGCGACGGCCGCGTCAGCCACACCTTCACGGGCGTCAACCGCGGCGACAAGCCGCTGGTGATCCTCGACGTGGTGGCCTCCTGCGGCTGCACGGTGCCTGAATTTTCACGCCAGCCCATCACCCCGGGCGGCAAAACGCAGGTCACCGTCACGTACGATCCCATGAACCGTCCCGGCACCTTCACCAAGGAGCTGTGGGTCTACTCCAGCGAACGGAAGAAAGTCGCCTCGATCACCGTGCAGGGCAACGTCACGCCGCGCGAAAAGAGCCTCGAAGAGCTCTACCCGGTCGATGCCGGCGGAGGCCTGCGGCTGGCCTCGACGCTCAGCGCCTTCTCCTATATATATCAGGGCCGGCAGGTGCAGGGGTCGATCGGCTATGCCAACGCCTCGGACCGCACGATCCGGCTCTCGCTGCGTCCGCAGGACCAGAGCGGCCTGCTTCGGGCAGACGCCCCACAGCGGATCGCACCGGGCCAGCGGGGCGAGATCAACCTCTCCTACCTCATCCCGGCCGACAAACCCCGCTACGGCACCCTGCGCGATGCGCTGGAGGTCGCCGTCGACGGCCGCAGCAACGGCACGACGATCGTAGCGCACGGCATCGGCGTCGACGCGCGGCCTGCCGATGCGACACAAAAGGCCCCGAGGGCTGAATTTTCGGAAAATATCCTTAAATTTGGGCCGGTGAAGCACACGGGTCCGCGGCGGACGCTGTCGTTCACGCTTTCGAACACGGGCGACGCACCGCTGATCGTCCGGGCCGTGGAGGGCGAAGGACACATCGCCACGACGCTCGCGCCGGGCCGGACGGTAGCCCCGGGGGATTCGTTCCGGGCCGAGGTGCTCCTCGACCCTGCGACGCAGGATTTCGGCGTGCTGACCGAGCACCTCGTGGTGGTGACCAACGATCCCGTGCGGCCGATGCGGCGCCTGCGGATCACGGCCATCGTTGAAGACTGACACACAAACGCTTAATACGACATAATGTACCCCATTCTTAAAAAACGAAGCCTCGCGGAAGGCATCTGGCTGATGAAAGTCCTCGCACCGCGCGTAGCGCGTTCGGCGCAGCCCGGACAGTTCGTCATCGTGCGCGTCGACGAACACGGCGAGCGCATTCCGCTCACAATCTCCGATTTCGACGCCGCGGAGGGCAGCGTGACGATCGTCACGCAGGCCATCGGCGCCTCGACGCGCAAGATCTGCGCGCTCAACGAGGGCGACGCCCTCGCCGACTTCGCAGGCCCGCTGGGCCATCCCTCGGAGTTCGTCAAAATGCCCGTCGGGGAGCTTCGCAAACGGCACTACCTCTTCGTGGCGGGCGGCGTGGGCACGGCCCCGGTCTATCCGCAGGTCAAATGGCTGAAGGAGCACGGCGTCCGCGCCGACGTCATCATCGGCGCCAAGAACAAGCAGATGCTGATCTATACCGACGCCATGCGGGCCGTCGCCGAAAACCTCTACATCGCCACCGACGACGGTTCGGAGGGTTTCAAAGGGCTGGTGACGCAGGTGGTCGAAGAGCTCGTCGAAAAGCAGGGCAAACAGTACGACGAATGCATCGCCATCGGCCCGATGATTATGATGAAGTTCGTGGCCCTCACCACGAAGAAATACGACCTGAAGACCACCGTGTCGCTCAACGCGCTGATGGTCGACGGTACGGGCATGTGCGGCGCCTGCCGCGTGACGGTCGGCGGCAGGACGCGCTTCACGTGCGTCGACGGCCCGGAGTTCGACGCCCACGAGGTCGATTTCGACGAGGCGATGCGCCGTCAGGGGATGTACCGCACCCAGGAGCAGCGCGCCGCGGCCATCGAGGCCGAGCGCAAGGCGGGACACGAATGTAGAATCGGATTGGACAAGTAAATCATGGCAAACAAGATACCCCGCGTGCCGGTGCGGGAACAGGACCCGGCGATCCGTGCGACCAATTTCGAGGAGGTCTGCTACGGCTACGACCTCGAAGAGGCCGCACTCGAAGCCTCGCGCTGCCTGCGCTGCAAAAATCCCCGCTGCGTCGGGGCCTGCCCCGTGGGCATCCGCATCCCCGACTTCATCGCCGCCCTGCACGAAGGCCGGCTGCAGGAGGCCGCCGACATCATCTCCGAGGACAGTTCGCTGCCCTCGATCTGCGGCCGCGTCTGCCCGCAGGAGAGCCAGTGCGAAGGGGCGTGCATCCTCGGCATCAAAGGCGAACCGGTGGCCGTGGGCAAGCTCGAACGCTTCGTCGGCGACTGGAAACTCGAACACGGCGCCCCGGCGCAGCCCGCCGCCGTGCGCAACGGCCGCAAAGTCGCCGTCATCGGCAGCGGCCCCGCCGGACTGGCCTGCGCCAGCGATTTGGCGCGCATGGGTTATGACGTGAAGATTTTCGAGGCGCTGCACAAGGTGGGCGGCGTGCTGGTCTACGGCATCCCCGAGTTCCGCCTCCCGAAAGAGCGCATCGTGGCGCGCGAAATCGCCGAGGTCGAGCGGCTGGGCGTGGAGATCGAGACCGACGTGATCGTGGGCCGCACCGTGACGATCGACTCGCTGCTGGACGAGGAGGGTTACGACGCCGTTTTCATCGGCTCGGGAGCCGGACTGCCCCGCTTCATGGGCATCCCGGGCGAGAACCTCAACGGCGTGGTCTCGGCCAACGAGTTCCTCACGCGGGCCAACCTGATGCACGCCTATGATAAGGAATACGACACCCCGATCTACGTCGGCCAGCGCGTGGTGGTCGTGGGCGGCGGCAACGTGGCGATGGACGCCGTGCGCACGGCCAAGCGGCTGGGCGCGGAGGCGACGATCGTCTACCGCCGTTCGGAAAAGGAACTCCCGGCGCGCGTCGAGGAGGTTCACCACGCCAAAGAGGAGGGCATCCGCTTCCGCATGCTGACCAACCCCACCGCGGTCCTCGGCGACGAAAAAGGCTGGGTGACGGGCCTGCAGTGCGTGGAGATGGAGCTGGGCGAACCCGACGAGAGCGGCCGCCGGTCACCGGTGGTGAAGGAGGGTTCGGAGTTCGAGATCGACTGCGACGTGGTCATCATGGCGCTGGGCACCTCGCCCAACCCGCTGCTGGCGGCCACGACCGAAGGGCTCGAAACCAACCGCCGGGGCTGCATCACGGCCGACGAACACGGAGCCACCACCCGCAAAGGGGTTTTCGCCGGAGGCGACGCCGTGACGGGCGCCGCGACGGTGATCCTGGCCATGGGCGCCGGACGCACGGCGGCCCGGGCGATCGACGAATACATCAAAACCCTTAACAATACAAGCAAATGAAAAGCATCAAACTCCTGGCAGCCGCCGCGGCCCTCTGCGGACTGGCAGCCTGCGCCGACAACACCCCGAAGATCTTCGAGGGCATCATCGCCGACGCATCGATGAACACCGTCACCGTCAAAGCGCCGACCGCCGACGAGACCTACACTTTCTCGACGATGGACGCCGACAAAAGCGAGGCCAACGGCCTGCTGCTGGGCGCTCCGGTCGTCGTGGACTACACGGGTAAATTGGAGGACGGCGCCGCCGCCACGAAAGTCGCCACCGACCCCACCTACGCCGAAGCCGTAGGCCGTTGGACGATGCCCGACCCGATCGATCCCGAGGGTGTGATGGGCGTCGAGATTCAGGTCGAGGGCGCTGCGCAGTCGATCAACATGGCCACGCTGGTCTATTCGTCGTGGGAGCTCCAGGGCGAAGCCGGCAAAATCCTGCTCAAAGGAGAGAGCGTCGGCAACGGCCAGACGATCGATTTCACCCAGACGGGCGTGATCGCCAAGGACGCCGAGGGTAAATACACCCTGACCATCGAGGGCACCGAAACAGTCTACACCAAGGCCGAATAATCCCTGCCGTTACCGAAAAAAAGCCTCCGGATCGACCGGAGGCTTTTTTGTTATCTCATCGTCCGACAACCTGCCGGACCCGTTCTGCGATCATCGCGGGGGTCACGGCTTTCAGGCAGCGGTAGTCGCCGTAACGGCAGGGCTTGCTGCCGAACACCGAACAGGGACGACACGCCAGGTCGGCCTGCAGAATCCCCTGCGGATCGCACCCGTAACCCAGGAATCCCAGTCCGGGGTGCGTCGCGCCCCACACCGACACCACAGGCGTCGCCGCGAGCGAAGCCAGGTGCATGACCAGCGAATCCATCGACACCACGCAGTCGAGGTTGGCGATCAGGTCCATCTCCCCGTCGAGGCGGACTTTGCCGAACAGCGCCGTGACGTTGGGATACGTGCGCTCCATCTCCTCGGCGAACTGCTGCTCGCCGCCCCCGCCCCCGTGGATGAAGACCCGGTCGTAACGCTCCGCGAGCAGCCGCACCGCTTCGCGGCTCTGCTCCCCGGGATAGGTCTTGCCCTGCTGCGCCGAGAAAGGCGCGAATCCCACCCAGACGCCCTCCTTGGGGCCGAACGGATTGGGACGCTCCTGCCGGCGGGCCGGCACGGGATCGTCGAACTCGAACCCCAGCCGGCGAAACGTGTCGCAGTAGCGCAGCACGGTGTGGCGCAGGGGCTCCAAGCCGCGGCTTCCGAGGCGGATGAACTGCCGTTTTTCCGCGCGTCCCTTGTGAATGAATGTCACGGGAATGCCGTGGAGGCTCATCGAGAGGCGGAAAGCCCGGGAACGCAGCACGTCGTGCACGTCGGCCACGGCATCCACACCCAACCGCCGGGCTTCGGCGGCCAGCCGCCACATGCCCCGCAGGGAGCGGTGGGCGCCTTTGAGGTCGACGTCGAGAAAATTCACGCCGAGCCCCTCGAAGAAAGGTTTGAACATCGGCCGCGTCGCCACCGTGACCCGCAGGTCGGGATAGGCGGACATCAGCGCACGGAGCGCATGCGGCAGCATCGCCACATCGCCCATCGCAGAGGTCCGCAGCACCAGCAGATGACGCGGGAGTTCCTTATTTTTTCTGCCCATAGAGCACCGGATTCAACGCCGGGTCGTTGTACATCTTCATCTGCTTGTAGGTCTTCATGTACTTGCGGCCCGCCTCGATGTCCTCGATCAGCTCCTCGATGGCCCGCGAGAGATCGACCTGCTGCGACAACAGCACGTCCAGCTTTTTCTGACAGGCCGCCCGGTGCGCATCGTCGACGTCCGTGCGCTCCGCCTCGCGCGCCATGTGGTAGATTTTCAGGGCGAGGATCGACAGCCGGTCGATGGCCCACGCCGGGGTTTCGGTGTTCAGCCGGGCGTCGGGAGCCGGCACGATCCCCTTGTATTTGTCCAGCAGGTAGGAATCCACATACTCCACCATATCCGTGCGGTCCTGGTTCGACTTGTCGATGCGGCGTTTGATGCAGAGCGCCTCCGCCGGGTCGATCGCCGGGTCGCGGATGATGTCCTCCAGGTGCCACTGCACGGTGTCGATCCAGTTCTTATGATAAAGCAGGTGGTCGATCGTTCCCGGGGCGTAGGGATTGTCGATCGGATGGTCGACATCGTCCCAGCGGTGGTATTCTTCGATAGACCGGTTGAAAATACGATTCGCGTTTTCGGTAAACATAGCTTGCGGTTTATTCGATTATTGTTATTTTCATCGGAAAATTATACCTTTGTCGGTAACTGTTAAACAAAGATAATGACTTTTTCCAAAAAAGCAATATCCCTCGCGGGAATCCTCCTCTGCTGCGCGGTGCAGCTCGGGGCGCAGGTGCGCCAGACACGCGAAGAATACGTCAGCCGTTACATGTCGATAGCCGTGGCCCACATGGAACGCTACGGCATCCCGGCGAGCATCACCATGGCGCAGGGCATCCTCGAATCCGACTGCGGCAACAGCCTGCTGTCGATGCGGTCGAACAACCATTTCGGCATCAAATGCAAGCGCAACTGGACCGGCGAGAAGGTCTACCACGACGACGACGCCAAGGGCGAATGCTTCCGCTCGTACCCCTCGGTCGAAGCCTCCTACGAGGATCACGCCGAGTTTCTCGACTCGCAGCCGCGCTACGACTCGCTCTTCGCCTATCCGTCCGACGACTACAAGAGCTGGGCACGGGGTTTGAAGGCCGCAGGATACGCCACGGCGCCCGACTACGCCCAACGGCTCGTGCGGATCATCGAGGAGAACCAGCTCTTCCTGCTGGACCGCCCCGACGGCATGCACCTCTACGCCACGCGCTACGGGCTTCCGCGCGACCCCGAGGAGTGGTTCTCGTCGCAGAGCAGCGTGGAACGCACGGCCGAGGCCGGAACGGCCGTCGACCCGGACAACTACCGCGTGACGATCAACGCCCATGCAGGCTACAATGTTTATGCCACCAACGGCGTGCACTACGTCACGGCCAAGGAGCACGACACGTTCGAGAACATCGGCGAGAAGTTCCGCCTCTCGGCGCGCAACCTGCGCAAGTTCAACGACCTGAAAGACAAGAAGGCGCAGCCCGTGCCGGGCGAGGTGGTCTACATCGAGCGCAAGAAGAAGCGCTGGACCGGCAACTCCCGGCACCACATCGCGCGCCAGGGCGAGACGGCCTACTCCGTCGGCCAGTCCTACGCCATCCGCACGCGGTCGATCGAAAAGCTCAACAAGCTCAGGCCCGGCGAGGAGCTGGAGCAGGGGCGACAGATACGGATCAAATAAAAACCGACATACAGACCTATGGAAACAACCCCGCTGAGAGCCAAAATATTAGACACGATCATCCGCAAGTCGACCCTCAAACAAAAGGTTTTCGACAATTCATTCGCGGCGTTCAACACCCTGAAGGAGACCCTGCTGGAGATGGCCTCGGAGATGGACGACGACCTGGACGGCAAACTCGACCGCCGCGTGCGGCTCGAATACCGCGACCGCGGCAAGTTCGAGGCTCAGCTGCAGGTGGCCAACGACATCCTGATCTTCCAGATGCACACCGACGTCTTCGAGTTCGACGCCGGGCACCCCATCTGGCAGAATCCTTACGTCGAGGCCGACCGCGAGAACTCCTACTGCGGACTTATCAACATCTACAACTTCCTTTCCGACTCGTTCAAATTCAACCGCAACGCCGACGAAGGCTACCTGATCGGCCGCATCTTCATCAACCGCGAACGGCGCTACTTCGTCGAAGGCAAGCAGCAGGCCTCGATGCGGGCCGCGGATTTCGGCCGGGAGGAGTTGGACCGCGACGCGCTGGTGCCGATTCTCGAGTCGGCGATCGACTTCGCGCTGAACTTCGACCTGCTGATGCCTCCCTACGAGGAGAACAAGCGCGTGACGGTCGACCAGTTCAACACCAAGATGGACAATTCGAAATTCGTGACCGGCAAACGCCTGGGCTACGATTTCGACATAGAGGATATTTAAGGAATCCGGAAAGGGAGGGTTTCCGATTTCACACCGGATTGCGGACCTGCAGGCCGCAGTCGCCGCCTCTGGCGGCGTTTACTGGCCTGACCCTCCCCTAAATCCCCTCCTCGGAGGGGACTTGTCGCATCGCGACCAAAGCATTGGATAAAACTTTCAACACACGACTATCTTTTGAAAACGACTCTTTGCCTGCTGATAACCGCCGCGACGCTCCTGACGAACGGCGCATACGCCCAGAACGAATACGCCGAGATCGCCCGCCTGCGGGGCCTCAACAAATCGGTGCGCGGCATCCGCCCGATGGCCGACGGCGAACACTACAGCACCCTCGAAAACAACAACATCCTGCGTTACAGCTATGCCGCGGATGCTCCCGGTGAGAGCCTGCTCCCGTCGCCCGCGCCCAATCTGGCGATCAGCGACTACGCCTTTTCGCCCGACGAGCGGACGATCCTCGTCGCCTCGGGCCGCAAGCCCATCTACCGCCACTCCTACACCACCTCCTACTCGCTCATCCGCGACAACCGCGTGCAGCCCGTGCTGCGGCAGGCCGAAGCGCCGCGCGACGCCTCGTTCTCGCCCGACGGACAGCGGATCGCCTACTCCGACGGCAACGACCTCTACATCTACGACATCGCCGCGCAGACCACGCGCCGCATCACCGACGACGGAGCGTGGAATCAGGTCATCAACGGCACGACCGACTGGGTCTACGAGGAGGAGTTCGGCATCACGCAGGCCTATGCCTTTTCGCCCGACAGCCGCCGCATCGCCTACCTGCGCTTCGACGAGAGCGAGGTGCCGCTGATGGAGATGATGCGCTTCGACGGCAAGCTCTACAACCGCGCCTATTCGTTCAAATACCCCAAGGCCGGGGAACGCAATTCGGTGGTCCAGCTCTGGGTGGCGGACCTCCAGACCGGAGCCAAAGAGCGCATCGACACGGGTCCGGAGACCGACCAGTACATCCCCCGCATCGGATGGACACCCGACGGACGACCCTGGTTCTACCGCCTCAACCGGCGTCAGAACACTTTCGAAATGATCGTCTGCGAACCCCACGGGGCCCAGCGCACGGTCTACGAGGAGCGCGCCCGGCAATATGTCGAACGGGTCGACGACAAGACCGTCACGTTCGTCGACAAGGACCGCTTCCTCGTGCGGCAGGAGAGTCACACGGGCTTCATGCACCTCTATCTGTACAGCCTGCGCCGCGGCATCCTCGAACAGGTGACCAAAGGCGACTGGGAGGTGACCGAAGTCGTGGGATGCGACGGCAAGCGCGTCTGGTACCTCTCGACCGAGACCTCGCCGCTGCGCCGCAACCTTTACAGCATACGCCTCGACGGCAAGGACAAGCGCCGCCTCACCGCAGGCGAGGGCTACTACACCGTCGCCCCCGCCCCCGGGATGAGATACTTCATCACCACCTTCTCCAACGCCTCGACGCCCAACCTCACGGAGATCTGCGACGCCGAAGGCCGGGTCGTCCGCACGCTGGCCGACAGCCGCGAACTGCGCGACGAACTGGCGGCTTCGAAGCGTCCCGCCAAGGAGTTCTTCACGTTCACGACCGAGCGCGGCGACACGCTCAACGCCTACATCGTCAAACCCCGCGGCTTCGACCCCGCGCAACGCTACCCCGTGCTGCTGACGCAGTATTCGGGTCCCGGGTCGCAGTCGGTCCGCGACCGCTGGTCGCTCGACTGGGAGGATGCGCTGGCCGACAAGGGGTATATCGTGGTCTGCGCCGACGGCCGCGGCACGGGATTCCGGGGCGAGAAATTTAAGAAACTCACCTACGGACGCCTCGGGGCGCTGGAGGTCGAAGACCAGATTTCGACGGCCCGCCACATGGCGGCACAGCCTTACGTGGACCCCGCGCGCATCGGCATCTACGGCTGGTCCTACGGCGGGTTCATGGCCCTGAGCTGCGCCATGAAGGGACACGGGCTGTTCCGCATGGCGATCGCCGTGGCGCCCGTCACCTCGTGGCGTTACTACGACACGATCTACACCGAGATTTACAACAACCTCCCGCAGTACAACGCCGCGGGTTACGACGACAATTCGCCGATCAATTTCGCGCGGATGCTCGACGACAAGCGGACGCGCCTGCTGATTATCCACGGCACGGCCGACGACAACGTCCATTTCCAGAACACCGTGGAGATGACCCGGGCGCTGAACCGCGCCGGCAAGCAGTACGACATGATGGTGTATCCCGATCAGAATCACTCGATGTTGCCCGACGCAACGGCACACATAAGACAGAAAATGATTGATTACACTTTGAGGAATTTATGACGTACTCCATGCAACTCGAAACTCCGGTCGGACCGCTGACGGTCACGGCAACGGAGAAAGCCGTTACGGCCATCCGTTTCGGCACACAGGTCCCGGAGGGCTCTACCCCCTGCACCGGGGCGGAAGCCACGCCCCTGCTGCGCCGGGCCGCCGAAGAGATCGGCGACTACTTCGCAGGCTCGCGCCGCAGGTTCACGCTGCCCCTCGCCCCCGAGGGGACGCCGTTCCAGCAGAAAGTCTGGGAGGCGCTGCGAAGCATCCCCTACGGCGAGACCCGCACCTACAAGCAGATCGCCATCCAGATCGGGCACAACCAGTCGTTCCGGGCCGTGGGCATGGCCAACAACCGCAATCCGATCGTGGTCGTCGTCCCCTGCCACCGGGTCATCGGCTACGACGGCAAGCTCACGGGATATGCCGGCGGCCTCGACGTCAAAGAGCGGCTGCTCGAATTGGAAAGACGGTAGTCAGACGGCGTCCGGAACGGCAACGCTTGCCGGTTCCACCTCGTAAACACCCATGTAACGGCCCCCGAAGCGGGTCCAGTCGTTGAAATTGAAACAGCGCACCAGCCAGTCGGGATAGGGGCGCCAGGGGATTTTTTTCAGCGGCAGGGACAACTCCGTGTCCAGCCACCAGCAGTGCGAAAGCACCATCAGCTGCCGGTCAGGGGACTGCAACGCGGGAACCGCCGCCTCGAGTTCCGCCCGCGTGTCGAAATAGAGCGGCCGCAGGTTCTCGGGCATGTAGAACCGGATCTCCACGATGCGGCCGGGCTCCAGGATATCCTCGATGAATCCGTAGCCTACCCCTGTGGGAACCAGCCCGAGGGCCACGACCTCCTTTTTGCCGCGGCAGTACTCCTGCATCATTTTGTAGAAATAGATTTCCGGACGGGGCTGCACCAGGCAGTAGCCCATGATGCCTGCGTTGACCGCGACGAGCACACCCAGCACGTAACGCCAGGCCCGGGTCGCAAACCACCTGCGGGGCAGTTCGCGGAACATCAGCACGATGAACCAGGGGGCGAAGAAAAGCGCCGGGAAGAAGAACCGCAGTTCCTTGTGCCCCATGAAGAAGTGCACCAGCAGGAACGGCACGAGCATCCACGTCACGACGTGCCGGGGACGGCTCCGGAAGAACCAGACCGTGGCGACCAGCGCCAGCGGTCCGTAAACATATCCGCCCTCGGTGAACGGCTCGGTGAAATAGTACCACCACGGCGAGGTCCCGAATTTGAGCATATTCTCGTTGAGGATGTTCTCGCACAGGTAGTTCACCGGCGTGAGGGTCCACTCGCCGTAGAGCCAGCGGTCGGCCAGCAGTCCGAGCGCCAGCATGGCCAGTACGCCCGGAAGCATCCCGGCATAGAGCTTCCAGCGGCGGAGGAACACCAACAGCCAGATGCCGTAGCCCAACAGCGCGAATCCCATCTGAAACCGCACCGCGAAGGTCAGCCCCGCGGTCATTCCCAACAACACGCCCCATCCGAACTCCCGCCGACCCGCAGCCCTGCGGCAGCGCATCGTGAGCGCCGCCAGCAGCAGGAGCAGGTTGCCCGAGATCATCTCGGCATTGAAATGGACGTGAAGATAGGCCAGGAACCAGAGGAAGAATCCCAGCAGCAGGAACCAGCAGCGGGTCTTCTCGTCCTCCAATTCGTCACGCACCGTGCGGTAGAAGAACAACAGCACCGCGACCGAAAGGGCGCCGCTCAGCAACTGGAGCACGAACACCATCGCAAAAGGCGAGTAAAGCCCCGCGGCCAGCAAACCCTTTCCGACGGCCCACGCCACGAACGGCTGTATGCCGGGCCGCATCTGCAGCAGGTATTCCCACGGCAGGTGATCTGGCGTCGGGGTCCCGAAGAGCTTCATGTGGGCGTATTCGAGTATCTGGAAATGTTCGTCGGGATGGTAAGTACCCAGACTGAAAGCGGCGTATAACAGGGTTACCAGGCACCCGGCCCAGATCAGGCGGGGGGGGGTAATTTTGAGGCGTTCGAAAGCGGTCATCAATACTATTCAGCGTTGTTACGGCTGCAAAAATACATCAAATCCCGCAAACTTCGCACCTCCGGACCCGAAAATGGCATATTCGGGCACCTGTACAAAAATACGGGGCGCAGAAAACCGCGCCCCGCACCTTGTCCGGACTCCGGGATCAGAGCCCGAACGAGAAGAGGTTGATCCCGTCGTAAACGGCGCTCACGACGCCCAGCAGCAGCACCCCGGCCATGCAGATCACGAGGCTGACGCGCGTGTAGCGGTCGGTGCGGAACGCGGCGATCGGCGTATCGCTGGGGGTGATGTACATTGCTTTGACGATCAGCAGGTAGTAATAGAGCGAGATGACCGT
>ERZ1673699.2445-NODE-2445-length-12257-cov-3.957548_pt1 | contig 12257 bp, 23 predicted proteins | sample MGYA00580229_ERZ1673699 | MGnify/ENA primary metagenome ERZ1673699 (study PRJEB41218, sample SAMN15661785) | gut metagenome | host: Homo sapiens | place: Canada: London | collected 2015-08-20/2019-03-30 | study: EMG produced TPA metagenomics assembly of... | reverse complement strand
CTTTAGTATCCGTGTTGGCCGTTTTATCGGGTGCGTTATACCCGAGCATTCGGTTAATGGTTTCTATCGCCTTGCTCTTATCCATCAATTCCACAACAGGGCTTCCTGAACGGTCGATTTTTACAGACTGAATTAAGCGGCGTTTCTCGGATGGGAGTGATTTAAGATCTTGAAAAGAAATAGACGGAACTTTTCGCATGCCGTATTCGGTTTGCATGTCAACCATATCAGCATTTACAAAATCGAGCACGTCGGCATTGATGATAGACATATTGAGCCGAATCAATTCTTCTTTGGTAATAAATTCTTTTTCGGCTAACTGTTTTTGAAGCTGCTTTACCCTTGACGCAACCTTGATGTCTGCAAGAAGTGACGAAGCTCTTTCCCATACAGATTTATCTGTCATTCGGGAGCAGTCATACGCAAAGCGATATGCCTCGGACGCATTACCGCATTCGAGGTATTTGTTGCAAAACTTCTCTTGTTTGATCGTTAGCTTCTTAGCATCGGCCATGTTCGCTTTGATCCATCATTGGGTTCAGGAGCAAAGGTGCATGGCTTCGGCACATTATGCAAGGGAATGGAAGAAAAAAATAAACCCCGGCGAGAGGGCCGGGGGGGGGCTCATATGAGCACCGCGATTCAATCAGAATGATGGTTGCGAGGTCAGGATTTGTATTTTGTGCCGAAAGTTCTGATGTTTGCTAAAAATGCAGAGCTATGATAGGGATTTATATTTTATTGTTTCTCTTACTGTCAGCGATTGTAGGAGCAACCTGGTTTATCTATCGACATATATACCTTAATTATGTCAGACTTCTTATTTATATGTTTAGAATGAATAGAGAAAGGGCGGCATTGCCTAAAATAAAGAAGAAATAATTTCCCATATAAGGACGGATACGGATATTCCAATCGCAATCCATGAGCGAATATTCGTCCCCTTTAAATTGGTGTATTCCAATTCTTCTTTTTTCCTGGCTCGTTCTTGCCTGTCATAAATTGCTTTCGCTCCGCCATCGTTGAAATATAGATCGGTTCGTTCGGTTTGTTGTAGATGAGTGGTTGCATCATATATATATTCATTCTCTGTTAATACAGCTATGATGCGCTTGTACTGGATCGTCTCGTAATCAAAATATTTTTCAATGATGGCGTCTTCGATAAGTATGGACATTAACTCGTCGGCTATCTTTATATCTCCTTCGTACAATCGGGTTTCCATAGTATTTAAGAGCTAAACCTCCTATTTTCGTATCTTGTTATCGGGATGATCCGGAACGGGTATTATTTGGCCTATCGGGACCTCGGTACTTAAAAAAAGGAGATCGTAACCTCCTTTTAATGAATGATCGGATTATATATTGCCGGCGTTATGCGGTTCGCTTTTGCTATACTCGTCGAGCTTAAAAGCGCGGGGCGTAAGTCTAATTAGAATACCCTTAACCCTCTTTTTTTAGGGCGTCTATTTCAGCCCCTGCCGCTCCGCTCATCCTTTCGATGATGGTAATGAGACGATCCATGCGGTGTCCCTGTGCCTCGATCTCGCGGTCTCTACGCTCGAGAGCATCAAAAAATTTCTTCATAGTTAAATTATTTGGGTCAACCTCTGAAAGCGTAGTACCGTCGCTTTCTTGGCTGATAGGTTGGTCGGTAGTTTTGAGCATTGACCCTTTCTCTGTCAATATCCAATCTATATTTAAATCAGGGAAGGCTTCTTCTATCTGAGATAATTTAGATGGACTTGGCTCCTTTTTAACTTGATTGAAATAGCCATTTGATAGACCTGCGCGACGTTCAAATGCCGAAATTCGTATTTTGGCATATTCGCAATATTTCTCTATGCGCCTTTTAAGTGTCATTAAATCAATGGCTTTATCTTGTTTTTAAATACTATAAAAAATAACTATCTAAAAATGTCTTCAAATAATTAGATTATAATAGATGTTTATCTATATTTGCATTGTGGAACCAATAAAACTGATACAAATATACGATTTAAGATGAATAATGCAAGCCTAAAATCCAAAAATGCTACAATTCTACCTTATAGGGAGTATGTAGATTCGCTTGGCAAAATTCGCAAGAGTATGTTCTATGCAGAACTTCGGCTTATTACCGGTAAGGGGAAGACGACTTTATGCCGGTGGCGCAACGGGGATGTTCGTCCGAGCAAAACCGAACGCAAGGCTATCGCATTCGCATTGGGTAAGCAGGTCAAAGAAAAGCTGTCTGCTGAAGATATTTTTCCTGAAACCTATTCATACAAAGGCAGCCATGCAGAAGCTAATTAACATCGAGTTTTTCTCGGCGCCGGAAGGGGAGGTTATGATCCGCGATATTGAAGGCGTGAGCACCTACAAGCCCGAGGATAAAGAATTGACGGCATCGCTGTTTGCGGTTATCGAGGCCGACTACCCGAAGGCTTTCAAAGCTCTTTCGGAAATGTATCACAAGAGCCGCGCGAATGTCAACTACTTCCGCTTTCTGGTGTGTCGCCGGTTTATCCGTTGCAATTTCGGTTTGCTGGATCGGACGCTCGACATTGATGGCGCAGGACGGTTTCATTTCGAGGAGATCGATTGCCCGATGGCGGGGGAGTGCAAGAATTACAAAGTGGTATGCAGCCCCGAGTTCAACAATAAATTGTCTGCGCGTCAGACCGAGGTGATGAAGCTGTACATGGAGGGCATGGGGGAGTCGGAGATCGGTGAAATGTTGAGCATATCTCCTGCAACGGTGGTAACGACAAAGCGCGATGCGATGCGCAAGACGGAGTGCCATTCCCTCGCAGAGTTTACAATTAAGTTCAAAGATAAGATTTGAAATCCCCGCCGGAGCCGCGGGTTCCGGGTGGAGGAGCTGATAGAAAACTAAACCAACAAGGAGTGCGTGGCGGAATGGTAGACGCCTATGGTCTGTATGAGTATTGAGTTCGGTGAATGTATCCGCCGTAGCTGGAAACTGAAAGGGAATCCCGATCCAAGAAAATGTAGATTAGATGTGCGCAGTCGTGCAGGTTCGAATCCTGCCGCACTCCCAAGATAGCCGCCATTATGCGGTAAAAGTGAACCTAACACTTAAACATGGGTCGGGGGAGGTCCCGTTCTCGACTGATAAAAGGGGCCAAAAGGGTATCAAGTATCGATTGGTAGAACACTCTGCGTACGTAACAGGGAGGTTTTGGGTTCGAATCCCAAGGTACCCGCAGGCCGTCATTTAGGCGACGATAGGGAAGCCTGACAACCTTTAATATTCAGGCCGACGCTTGCAACGTAACTGCACTATGTGCCGCCATTGAGAAGATGCGGCCGCGAGTAAGCAAATAGCCGAAATGCGCGAAAGACCGGCACGGGCTCCGAAGCTGCGATGACATGGACAACATGAGCGGCGAGGACCACCGGGATAAATAGAACGCATATTATGCCCGGTGTGGTTTGAATGTACCTATCCGGGCTCCAATGCGGGCTTTGTGCACACGTTCTTTCCGCTCATTGAATCAGTTGTAATTTAAGTTTAGTAGTATTTCGCGCAAGGTCCGCTTTTATGCCCTGATGGCATTCGGATGGATAACCAGTCTTATCTGGCGTATACCACTATTCATCCGTTGAGCCTCGCCTTCGATGGCGTCAGGGCCCGAACAACCTTTAAAATTTCAAAACTATGGAGAATTTGAGAGAACCGCAGTCACGCATCCGTGATTACCTGGCTAAAGGCGGCACGCTGACCGTTCAGCAGGCATTTCGCATGTTCCACACAACGGAGCTTCGGAAGGTCATCACGCGGCTGAGGCGGAAGGGATATCGCATCATGGATCGATGGACCAGCAGCTACAATGACGCGGACGGACGCATGTCGCGTTACAAGGTCTATTACATGGTCGCAACCCCTAACACCTGAGAATATGAAACAGCAGACATTCAAACCCCGGAAATTTCTGGGCATCGATTTCACGTCGAGGAAACAATACCGCGCGGAGATCACGAGGCTGGAGCGCATGAATGCGGACCTTCAGCGAAGCTTCGCCGCGGGAGAAAAGGACCGTTGCGACCTTCTGAAAAAATGCGCCGAAGAAAGGAACCTGCGCTATGCCGCCGAGGCTGAGTTGCGGAAATATCTGCGCAAGCGCGGAGCAAACGGTAAATTCATTAAAGACGAGTAAAAGGTAGCGGACGCCTCAAAGTACGCAAGTTGCATTTGGAGATAGTATGTTCACATCGCTCGCCATCCGTGAGGCCCGCGGGCGATATTTTGAGCTATGGTGTAACGGTAACACATCACCCTTTGGAGGTGGCTCTTCCGGTTCGAATCCGGATAGCTCAACAGGGGAGCAATCCCCATGTTGTTAGTTTGATCGAAGGGTCATTCAATCAACGGAAGCGATAGAGGGTATATCCCTCGACAATCCGAGGCCGCGTGAAAGAAGTAGCAAGGCCGAGGCGGGTTAAGCCCACGAAACGGGAAATAAAGAACACAAACCGGCGGCGCGAAGTATAGTAACGCCTCCACCGCGGGGGATCGTCAGAAGTCCCCCGCATCTTTTGGAATCAACAATCACGATATATGCAGAATCACATTCAGGAAATCAAAGAAAAGGGGCTCGTACCCTTACGGCTCGATAGAAACACGGTGATCCTGGTACCTCCGGAGAAAGCTAATGAGAAATACAAGGCGCGTTATCTCAAAAATGCCGAGCGGTCGCGGAAATTGGCAATAAATCAGTTTTAATCTAATACTATTATAAATATGAAATTATTTACCGAAAAACACAAAAACCAATTCGGGGATTATGACATCACTTTCCATGCAACCGGATGGATTGCAATAGTTGCAGTCGTTTGCGGCATTATCGCCGTCTGTATGGTCGGATGTCCTTCGTATAACGTATGGCAGCAGGAAATGGGCGGCAAAGCCGAATTTGCTAAAGCTGAACAAAATCGCCGCATCAAAATAGAAGAAGCAAAAGCCAATCTGGAAGCTGAGAAACTCAACGCGCAGGCAGAAATCGAGCGGGCGAAAGGTGCGGCCGAGGCTATCCGCATTGAGAATGGGTCGATCACTCCGACATACATTCAGTATTTGTGGGTTCGGCAGCAAAACAACGTTCCTAATAAAGTTGTCTATATTCCAACAGAGGCAAATCTACCTATCTTAGAAGCGAAGAAATAGCAATCCTGCGTCGCAATAAAAATCAGTTACAATATGACAACCATTGAGGAACGAGCGAAACGTATTTGCACAAATACATTCTGTAATCAATCCCATACACCTATTTGCAAAACCTGCGTCTGGCGTATTAATAGAGAGCCCGCGGAACCGCAATGTAGAATATCGGAATATAAAGACGTGATTAAGGACATATATGAGTCGGCTATTTGTCAGCTAATTTTACAACGAAAAGAATTGACGAGCTGGCGTGATCCGAAAGAGGAATTGCCGGCAGATGACACTTGTGTTATCTGCAAGGTAACTGCGTGCGAATTTATAGATCATCTCGTATTAAATTGGGATAAGGGTATTTGGTGGACATATGCCGCCGGTGTGTCAGATGAAGAAGGATGGCACGTATTCAGCGGGTGTGTTATCGGCTGGCGTCCTATCCACGATAACCCAGAATTGCTGAAATAATTTTGCAGATTCAAAATGAATTCCTATCTTTGCTATCGCCAAGCGTTCGTCACCAGACGACAAAGAACATATTAAGTGGTTCCGCAATAAAGCGGGTCTTTCTTGTAGTGTCATCTCTTTGAGGTGGCGGACGTTTGGCGACGATAACAGGGAAGGCTCGCCTTCTTTTTTACATACTAATAAAACTTTCAGACTATGCCAAACGTCCCTGAAAGTGGTATCCGGGTCAACCGTACCCAGACCACACCGCGCGCAAAGAAAAGCCGCACCGTATTCTATCGTTGTAGCCTTAAGGCCAACAGGCCCTTGTACTCCTCTGACAAGGTCGATTACACCAATGTTATCCGCGCTACCAGCGAGGAACACGCTCTCGGCTGTTTCCTTGCCCAGTTCCGCTCGATCTATCCGGCGTATGCTGTCGTTGTCGGCACCATACTCGTAGGCCGGGTATTCCCTCCCAAAGTCAAACATTAAACCGCTGAATCATGGAGAATGAAATCCAGCTTATCGGGGGCGTGAGACGCACCGACAAGCAACTGCTGTGCGCCATCATCTGGCGGGCGTGGTACCGTACCAAGTGCCGCATTTCGCGCAAAATCAGCCTTTGGAATTATGTTTCCTACAACCGACTGAGAGGGAGGAACGAGCTATGACATATTTAGTCACTATCATGGTAGTTATTGTGCCGATAGTTATCACCTTTGGGTGGATGCTCTCCGACCGGAGCCGCACAAAACGTGTCGCCAAAATGTTGGATCAAATCTTTGAGGAGCCATGAATACGCAATACCAAACCGCGACAACATCCCCGGCCCTTCCGGCAGCGGAGGAGCTAGTAGACATACCGAGCGAGCACATCACAGGTGAACGCGGCGAATGGTCGAGAATCCGATCTCGACTGACGGATGTAGACTTTAAGTTGATCTTCCAGGCCATCCGTGATGCCATCAAAAAGGACATTCGGGGCGATCAGGACGGTCAGATATACACCATCGCCTACAAAATCTATGGCATCCGGGCGATACATCATTACGAGCCGATTACCGAAATGCGCTACGATGTGGATTTCGCATGTTACGAGGAAGTTCAGGTCGGATGCCGGGATAGCATCGAGATCGTAAATGTTACCGACATCGACGGTCGGATATGGTCAGGGCACTTGATCAGTTTGAGAAAATACGCGAAACAAAACAACTTATAACCATGACAATAATTGAATACAGCATTGACGGCAGATTCGTCGGCAATGATAAGACCACACGTAGTCTCACGGACGAAGATGTCCGTAAGGTAGTGCGCAAGGCTCGTCAGGAGTTCGCTCCGTCGAAAATCAAAGTATCCATTAAACATGAATAATCATGTGCGAGATCAGACTATTGGATGCGTCCGATATTGAGGTTCGGGCGCAGCAAGTAAGTGAAAAGGGTGCCATCCTGCTCCTTTACAAAAACGCCCGCGTGGATATGGCTATTCTTGACGAAAAATTCGGGATGTTCGGATGGCAACGCGAACACACGTTCAAGGACGGCAAGAATTATTGCAAAGTCTCGATTTGGGACAACGAGAAGGGGCAATGGGTCTCCAAGGAGGATATAGGCACGGAAAGTAATACTGAAGCTCAGAAAGGCGAAGCATCTGACGCTTTCAAACGTGCATGTTTCAATATCGGCATTGGCCGGGAACTGTATACTGCGCCTTTTATCTGGATTCCGCTCTCTGCTGAGGAGATATATCAGAATTCCAAGACCCAGAAATGGCAGATTAAATCGGGCGTCTATTTCGAAGTCTCCGAAATCGCTTATGATGACAAACGCAATATATGCAGGCTTCGCGTCTCAGATCAGAAAGGGGACGTTCGATTTGATTGGCCGCAAAAAAGCAAGATGCGCTCGCATGCTTCTAACCCGATAGAAAGTGCACAGCCCGTAACATCGCAGCCCAAAAAGAAGATTACCATGTCCACGTTGGGGAACAAGGAGATTTGTGACAAGTGGCTTAATTGGGCCTACGGAGGATATACAACTTCCGGATATTCTGCAACATTTGATGCTGGAGCTTATTTGCTTAAATCCTGCGATGCCGATTCTGAGGTCGTTAATCGCTTTTCGGAATTATTCGAGTCGTACAGGGAAGCACGAAATAGGAAATAATCATGAATGAGATCACACTTTACAAAATCAGCGAGGAACAGCGTCGAATAAATTATCAGCTCGAAGAGTCCGGCGGTGAAATAACCCCTGAATTGGAAGAAGCCCTTTTCATTAACCACGAAAATTTCCTTGTCAAAAGCGATGGGTATATTGCTACAATCCATAAATATGGGGATTTAAGCGACGCTATATCTGCTGAAATCAAACGGCTACAATCTTTTAAAAAGACAGCAGATAACATTTCCGGAAACCTCAAAAAGCGGCTGGTGCAAGCAATGGAGGCGTTCGGGATGGAGAAGGCAGAAGTGGGACTGTATCGGCTTTCGATGCGCAGAACCACATCCGTTGTCATTGATAACGAGGCCCAACTGCCAAATAAGTACATTGTCGTCACGGCAACTCCGGATAAGACCCTTATTAAGGAAGAGTTAAAGTCCGGAAAAGATGTTCCGGGCGCGTCCCTCCAAACAAATGTATCACTTCAAATCAGATAGCTATGAGCGAATTAATTAATGTGTCGATCTGTGTTTCGGATATTCCGAAGGGTCGCATCAAACCTGCCAGCAACGGCAAAAAGTACATCGACATTTGTATTTCGGGACTCCGTAAGCCGGATGTTTACGAGAACACACATTGTGTGTTTATGCGTCAAAGCAAAGAGGAGCGCGAGGCTAAAAAGGATCGCATCTTTATCGGCAAGGGCAAATCAGTGCAGTTCAAATCGGCGCCCGATACGCCCGAATCTGCAGAACAAACGCCTCCTGCAGAACCGGATGACCTCCCGTTCTAACTTAATTGGGATATGGTTTATGATCTCAATACAGACCTCGACCGGGAGCGTTTTAAACGGCGCGTTAATGCGTTGTACGCAAAGCGATCCGTAGTTGAATGTACGGAGTATAAGCCCCGGCGGACGAGTGCCCAAAACCGTTATTTGCACGTCATTTTAGGCGAGTTTTCAATGCAAACGGGCAATACAATGGAGTATGTCAAACGAGAGTATTTTAAACGCTTGTGTAACCCCGAATTGTTTGTGTACATCATACATGACGATTTAGTTAAACGGGATATTGAACGGTTGCGATCCAGCCGAGATATCGACACCAGGGATATGACAACTGCCATTGAGCGATTTCGAAATTGGGCTGCCCTGGAAGCAGGGATCGATTTGCCGGATGCCAACGACGACAAGTGGATAGACTCTATTGAACGCGAAATGCAACATCAAAGAAATTGGTTATAAGCTGATGGAAAAGGAGCACACATATAACACGATCTATGGGATTGTGCGTGACAAGAAATATGCTCGCATCGAGCCACACCATGCGTTGTTTGTTGCGGAGATCATGCCGGCCCTCGGGATTGAATATGGCAGGATGGAGATAGAGGAATCTATCGATGAACTATGCAGGGACAATATGTTAAAATACGGGAGCACAGGATATGACTGGTGCTTTGAACCTAAAGGAATGGAGTGACGATTATGGAGCGAAAATCATTTGTGTTTTACAAGAGTTATTACGACGCCATTCGTGAATTGCCGAGAGAGTTTCAGGGCGAGATCTACACGGCCATAATTGAGTATGGTCTATTTGGTAGGGAACCTGAAGGTCTGAAGCCGATGGGTCGGGCAATATTCTCATTGGTGAAGCCCCAAGTTGATGCTAATAACGTCAGATATTCAAACGGGTGTAAAGGTGCTGATTATGGGCATCTTGGAGGGCGGCCTAAAAGCGGTAATAACCCCAAGAAAACCCCTAATAAACCCCGTAGGGGTTCTAAAAATAACCCCAAGAAAACCCCTAATGTAAATGTAAATGATATATCTTCTCCTACTAACGTAGTCGAAGATAATATACCCTCTCTAAATACTAAAGTATTTATCCCTCCCTCCGCGGATGACATGCGCCGCTACTTCGATGAACGAGGTTATACGCAGGAGGCGGCTGACAAAGCCTTCAACTATTACACGGAGCTCGGGTGGGTGGACAGCAAAGGCAACCGAATCAGTAATTGGAAACTCAAGTGCGTGAGCGTATGGTTTAAGCCAGAGAACAAGAAACCCGATCGCCCGTGGGGTTACCAAATACCGGTCTAAAAACTCGATCAATGATTATCGTCGATGTAAATACAAAACTCCTTTACGAGATTGACCCCCGGAAACCGGCGGGTGAAAACTACATGACCTGCCCGATCTGCTCAGCGACGCGTCGAAAGAAGCAGGATAAGTGCTTTTGTTGGAATGCTGACAAAAACATCGGACATTGCAATCATTGCGAGGCTTCGTTTGTGAAGTATGTGCCGTTGAAAGGGCGTCCGGCCAAGGAGTATGCCGTACCGGAGTGGAAGAACAAAACCGAACTCACCGACAAGGCTGTTAAGTACTTCGAAGGACGAATGATTTCGCAGAAAACATTGCGCAAAATGCGAATATACTCCGACTGTGAGTGGATGCCGCAATTCGGCCAGGAGGTAGAGGTTATGTGCTTCCCGTACTTTATGGACGGCAAACTGCGAAATATCAAATATCGAGGAGCGCAGAAATCATTCAAGATGGTGAAAGACGCCGAATTGCTGTTTTACAATTTCGATTGTATCAAAAACGCTTCGGAACTCATCATTTGCGAGGGAGAATTTGATGCTTTAACGTTCGTGGAGTGCGGCTATGAGAATTGTGTTTCGGTCCCTAATGGAGCCGGGGCTAAAGACCTTGCCTATTTGGATGCCCATATCAAGTCGCTGGATCACATTCAGCGATTTTACATTGCCTCCGACTTCGACGAGCCTGGATTGCAACTTCGAAACGAACTCGTGCGGCGTCTTGGCGCGGAGCGTTGCAAGATTGTAACCTACGAGGGACGCAAGGATGCGAACGATCTGTTCATGGCTTCCGGTGGAGCTGCCATACATCGGATCATCGACAATGCAGCAGACGTTCCGGTGGAAGGCGTCGAGGATATAATGTCCCATTACGATGATATTTACGCGATGTTCACCCACGGACTTCCAGAGGGTGATCGAATTGGAGTTTCTGAAATTGATGAGAAAATACGATTCACGACCTCCAAACTTGCCATATGGACGGGAATCCCGTCGCACGGGAAAAGTGAGATGCTGGATTTCATCATATCCCGTATGGCCGTTTCGAATGATTGGAAAGCCTTGTACTTCTCGCCGGAGAATTATCCGTTAGAGTTGCACTACGCGAAAATAGCGTCGAAGATTACCGGCAAGCATTTCGGTAGCGGTTGGATGACCGAACAGGAGTTTGACGAGGTGTATGAATTCATTTCCTCACACTTTTTTTGGCTCAATCCATATGATACCGTAACGTTGGAACAGATACTCGAACGCGCATCTTATCATGTGCGCCGATATGGGATCAAGCAACTTGTAATCGACCCTTTCAACTGCCTCGAACATTCCCGAAAGGCTACGGAGAACGGTAGTGAGTACATCGGACGGTTTTTGGACGAATTAAGCCGTTTCGCTCGCAGGAATGACGTCCTTGTTCACTTGGTAGCTCATCCTGCGAAAATGGAGGCCTTAGGCCCAAGGAATAGAACGTATGGACCACCGTCACTATACGACATCAGCGGGTCGGCTAATTTCTACAACAAAGCGGATTACGGCATAACGGTTTACCGCAATTTTGAAGAATCTCGGAGCTATCTGATGGTTACCAAGGTGAGATTCCGTAATTACGGGGAAGTTTGTCGGGACGGAATAGAGTTGCAATATAACTTCAATAACGGCAGGTATGAAACTCCAAAATGCGATGTTCGGGAACTCGATAACAGCAACTGGTTGCATAAAACAGGCGGAGATATCCCACAGAATGGATTGATGACTGCCAGATATGATGATGAAAGCACCCCATTTTAACACTTGCAAAATGACTCTTATCGGCATCGATACGGGAGTGCATACAGGCTTCGCCGTATGGCATTCGGACACCAAGTATCTCGCGGAAGTGAGTACTATGACGATCACCCAAGCAATGGAGCGCGTGAAGATGCTCGCAGATATTCTCGGCAAGGATAATATCCGGTTGTTCATCGAGGATGCCCGGCAGCGCAAGTGGTTCGGGAACGCCGGCCGCGAGAAGTTGCAGGGTGCGGGCTCCGTCAAAAGGGACAGTCAGATTTGGGAAGATTGGTGTAAAGAGCAGGGCCTCCAATATCGGATGGTTGCTCCGAAGAACAACCGTACTAAGCTATCTGCTTCTCAGTTCAAAACAATCACTAAGTGGCAGGGGAAAACCTCGGAACATTCGAGGGATGCCGCCTGCCTCGTTTTCGGAAGATAACAATCATAACTACCAACAACTATGAGCAAAGAAATCAAAATATCGATTAAGAACCGCTGGACAGGTTCTATCCTTTTCGAGTATTCGAGCGTTGATAATACGCTTGCCAAAACGGTGGCGGAGGCTTTGAAAAGCGGAGCCAACCTGCGCGGAGCCGACCTGCGCGGAGCC
>ERZ1673699.2443-NODE-2443-length-12266-cov-19.647613_pt1 | contig 12266 bp, 8 predicted proteins | sample MGYA00580229_ERZ1673699 | MGnify/ENA primary metagenome ERZ1673699 (study PRJEB41218, sample SAMN15661785) | gut metagenome | host: Homo sapiens | place: Canada: London | collected 2015-08-20/2019-03-30 | study: EMG produced TPA metagenomics assembly of... | reverse complement strand
ATGCTTTGAAGAATTTAGGCTTTCAAGGAAAAGTTAGATAAATTCCAGTTTATCATAAAGAATCCAGATATAAAACGAGCAGAGCCTCTACCTTTCGGTGGAGGCTCTGCTCGTTTCATATCTGCGGTTTTGCTCAGGAAATGGCGTCCACGTCCCACTTCATCTGGACGGCGTCTGCACCTTCCAGTGCGATGTGGAGCGCACCGGCGTTGTCGATGGCCTGCTCCGGCGTCCGTGCGCCGCACAACACGTGCAGGCCGGGGATCATCCGGGCCGTCAGGGCGATGACCAGCTGCGCCTTGGTGCAGTGGTACTTCTCGCAGAGGTCAGACCAGCTGTCCAGCAGCCGGATGGCCTGCACCCGGCGGGCGGGCTGGAAGCAGGGGTTCGTGTTCCGGGTGCTGCCCTCGGGGTAGGTGGTGTCCATGGTCACCTTGCCGGTGAGCAGGCCCTGCTCCAAGGGAGAATAAGCCTGAATGGACACGCCCAGCTCCTTGCAGGTGGGCAGCAGCTGCTTTTCGATGCGGCGGGTCAGCAGGCTGTACTTTTCCTGAATGACATCCAGCTGGCCGTATTTGCAGTAGCCGCGGATGAACTCAGCGGTGGTGTTGGACGCGCCGATGGCACGGATCTTGCCCTGCTCCTTGAGCTTCATCATGGCTTCGACGGTCTCTTCCAGCGGGAAGATGTTCAGGTCGGGCGTCTGCCAGTGGGTGTAGAGCACGTCCAGATGGTCGGTGCCGAGACGGCGCAGGCTGTCTTCCACATCCTCGATGATGCTCTTGGCCGACAGGTCGCGGTAGGTCTGCACGCCGTCCACCACCTTGTGGAGAACGGGGCTTTCGTGCCGCCACTCGAGGCCGCACTTGGTGGAGAGGATGACCTTGTCCCGGTCGATGTGGCGCAAAGCTTCGCCCACCACCTCTTCGCTGTGGTAAAGGCCGTAGATGGGGGCGGTGTCTATCCAGGTGATGCCCTGCTCTACGGCAGTCTCGATGGCTTTTACCGACAGGGCGTCGTCGTTGTCGCCCCACCAGCTGCCGCCGCCGATGGCCCAGGTGCCAAGCCCCAGAAATGGTGCGGAGAGGCCGCTTTTGCCAATGTTACGTTTTTCCATAAATCGTTACCTTCTTTTCCGGCAGCGCCCCACGAAGGGGGGTGTTGTCGCTGACTGGTATATATTGTTGCATTTTAGATTTATTCCAAAAAGAGCTGCCATGCAGGTCTTCTGCACAGCAGCTCTTGGGAACCTGTAACTTAAATATTGCCAAATTCGCTCAGCTTTAACGTCTCATTGTGCGTTTCAGCCCAGCGGATAGCCCAATCGGAGGTGAACAGGAGCAGGCGGTTGCCTTTCATGTCCTCGACGGCCTTGGTGTCGCTGGTGAGGTCGAGGTCACGCAGAACGTAAGTGTCGGGGTCGTTCTGGATCCAGCGCAGCTGCTCGAAGGGGAGCTGCTGCATCCGGATCTCGACGTTGTACTCGGTGTTCAGACGGTACTCCAGCACTTCCAGCTGCAGCACGCCGACGACGCCGACCACGACTTCTTCCATACCGCCGCCCACTTCGCGGAAGATCTGGATAGCGCCCTCCTGAGCGATCTGCTCCATGCCTTTCACGAACTGCTTGCGCTTCATGGTGTCCTTCTGCTCGATGCGGGCAAAGTGCTCGGGGGAGAAGGTGGGGATGCCGGCGAACTCGACCTTTTTCTTGCCGGTACACAGGGTGTCGCCGATGGAGAAGATGCCCGGGTCGAACAGGCCGATGATGTCGCCTGCGTAGGCTTCATCGACGATGGCGCGGTCCTGCGCCATCAGCTGGGTGCCGGTGGCCAGCTTGATGTTCTTGCCTTCCTGCACATGGTAGGCTTCCATGCCGCGCTCGAACTTGCCGGAGCAGATGCGCATGAAGGCGATGCGGTCGCGGTGGGCCTTGTTCATGTTGGCCTGGATCTTGAAGATGAAGGCCGAGAACTCTTCGCGGCAGGGGTCCACCGGCTCCCCGGTCAGGCTGTCCACACGGGCCAGCGGGGTGGGGGTCAGGCGGAGGAAGTTCTCCAGGAACGGCTCAACGCCGAAGTTGGTCAGCGCAGAGCCGAAGAAGACGGGGCTGAGCTCGCCGCGCAGCACCTTGTCCAGATCAAATTCCTCGGCGGCACCGTCCAGCAGCTCGATCTCATCGGAGAGCTGCTGGTGCAGATAGGGGGTCAGCAGCTCGTCCAGTGCGGGATCGCCCAGCTCGGCCTCGGTCTCCTCGACCTTCTTGACGCCGTTGGCGCGGCCGTCGCTGGAGAAGGCCAGCACCTTGCGGGTGTTGCGGTCGAACACGCCCTTGAACTCCTTGCCGCAGCCGATGGGCCAGTTCATGGGGTAGGTCTTGATGCCCAGAATTTCTTCGATGTTCTCCATCAGCTCAAAGGGGTCGCGGGCCTCGCGGTCCATCTTGTTGATGAAGGTGAAGATGGGGATATGGCGCAGGGTGCAGACCTTGAACAGCTTGATGGTCTGGGCCTCGACGCCCTTTGCGGCGTCGATGACCATGACAGCTGAGTCGGCTGCCATCAGGGTGCGGTAGGTGTCCTCCGAGAAGTCCTGATGGCCCGGGGTGTCCAGAATGTTCACGCACTTGCCTGCGTAGTTGAACTGCAGCACAGAGGAAGTGACGGAGATACCGCGCTGCTTCTCGATGTCCATCCAGTCGGACACGGCGTGCTTTGCGCTCTGCTTGCCCTTGACAGAGCCAGCCTGATTGATGGCTCCACCGTACAGCAGCAGCTTTTCGGTCAGCGTCGTTTTGCCGGCGTCGGGGTGGCTGATGATAGCAAACGTCCGGCGGCGCTCGATTTCTTCACGATTTGTCATAAAAGTTTCGTTCTCCTGAGATGCGGCCCCGCGAAGGGCCGGGTGGATGTATCAGCAAACAATAGGGTCCGTTTACATGGGAAACTCTCCTATAAAATTACATACAACGCTTATTTTAACAGAAAATCCACATGGATGCAAGAGTTTTTGCTATTTTTTCAGAACAAGGCAGGGCAGGGGCGCGGTGTCGGCCCAGTTGGCAAAATCGCACACCAGTACGGTATATTTTTCCAGCGGGAGAGCCCGCAGCCAGCCGAGGATGCTCTGCTTTTCGTCCGTGCCGATGACGCGCCCGCTGTAGAGGATGGCGCTGAGCACGCCGCCGGCGCGCAGCGCCGCGAGGGCGGCTTCCAGTGCAGGGATGCTGCTGTCTGCTGTGGAGAAGACGCTGTGGTCGGCCCCGGGCAGCCAGCCGAAGTTGAACATCACGATGTCCGCCGTGCCGGGCCGGACATACTGTAAGAGGTTCGCGTGGCTGTCGCAGATAAGCTCTGCCGTAAGGCCCTGCTTTTCGAGCCGGGCGCGGGTGGAAGTGATGGCCTCGGGCTGGATGTCGAAGCCCAGCACCCGGCCTTCCGGGCCGACAAGGCGGCAGAGGAACGCCGTGTCGCCGCCGTTGCCGCAGGTGGCGTCGATGCAGAGCTTCGGGTGTGGGAGATGGGCGGCAAGATAGTCCTGCACGAAGCGCACCGCCGTCAAATCGGGGGTGCGGCGGCGGACGAGCCGCCCATCCTCAGGCGCAAAGCCGAATTTCTGCCAGAACAGCCATTCGCCCTCGTCGGCGGGCAGGGGCGCGGTGAACACCGTCGCGGCCTCCCGGTCATAACCGCCGAACCGGCGCAATATCTCTTTTAACAGGTAGGAGCCGTAGCCCTTCCGCCGCCACTGGGGCAGGACGGACAGGGCCGTGATGTCCGCGCCTTTTGGGGTGGGCGTGACGTCGCACTGGCCGATGATGTCGGCCTCTTTATAAAGGGCAAAGCCCGTTTGAGTGGCGCTGATTTTCATAGAAACTCCTTAGGACTTGGAAGCTGTTTCCATAACCATTGCACACCGTCTGAACGGCTTTTTTGACCGCATTCTGCGTTGCTTTCCCTTGCAATCCGTCAGGATTGCTGCGGAAAATCGCCTTGCCTGCGGGCAAAAAATCTCGTTTATCCGGCGCACTCTGGCTATGGAAACAACTTCTGATTTCACACATTCTTCACTAGGGAAACGATTGATTTTCACAATTAACAGATAGAATAAAACCGTGCCAGAGAGGAGCGGAAAAGCTCTTCCCCCGACCATATCCCTTAGAAAGGAAGTAATCACGATGGATGAAAACAAATGGGAATATGACTATTCCTCTTCCAATAATCCTGCCGGTGATACCGGCTACCCCAATGTGGGTTCCAGCGGCATGAACACCGCAAACACTGCTTCTACCTTCAGCGAGAACACCCAGCCTTCCGGCGGCGCAACGCCGCCCCCCGCAGGCCCGCAGAACACAGCCCCTGCCGAGCCGAAGAAGCCTAAGAAGAATGCAGGCAAGGCTGTAAAGAGCATCGTCGCTCTGGTGCTGGCCGCAGCCATGGGCTTTATGGGCGGCTTTGTGGGCGCACGCTTCGGCGGCAATAACAAAGTCATCATCCAGCAGGTGGAGCGGTCTAGCAGCTCTTCGGCAGACTCTGAGAGCGCCGCCGAAGGCACGACTGTTTCCAGCGGCATGACCACCGCACAGGTGGCCAAGACCGTCAGCCCCAGCGTCGTGGTCATCACCACCGAGCAGGTGGTCTACTCCCAGTGGTCCTGGTACGGCCAGAGCCAGGTGGAGAGCGGTGCCGGCAGCGGCGTCATCATCAGCTCGGATGGCTACATCCTCACCTGTGACCACGTCGTGAGCGGCGCGTCCAACATCACCGTCACCATCGGCGACAAGGACTACACCGCCACCGTCGTGGGCGAGGATTCCACCAGCGACATCGCCGTCATCAAGGTCGATGCCGACGGCCTGACCCCCGCCATCGTGGGCGACAGCGACAAGCTGGCCGTGGGCGACAACGTGCTGGCCGTGGGCAACCCGCTGGGTGAGCTGGGCGGCACCGTCACCAGCGGCATCGTCAGCGCTCTGAACCGCAGTGTCTCCATCCAGAGTTCCAGCTCTGTCAACACCATGTCCCTCATTCAGATGGATGCTTCTGTCAGCCCCGGCAACTCCGGCGGCGGCCTGTTCAACATGAACGGCGAGCTGATCGGCATCGTCAACGCAAAGTCTTCCAGCTCTGATGCCGAAGGTCTGGGCTTCGCTATCCCCATCAACGACGCCATCAAGGTGGCGCAGGACCTGCTGGAGAACGGCTACGTCACGGGCCGTCCCTATATGGGCATCACCTATCTGGCTGTCAACGACGCACAGACGGCGGCACAGTTGGGCGTCAACGCCTACGGCATCTACGTCGTGGACGTCGTGTCCGGCGGCCCTGCCGATAAGGCGGGCCTCAAGGCCGGCGACCGCATCGTCAGCATCGACAACACCGAGGTAGCCCAGAAGACCGACCTTGGCACCCTGATGCAGGAGCACTCTGCCGGTGATACCCTGTCCATCACCGTCGCCCGCGACGGTCAGATGCAGACTGTCAGCCTGACGCTGGGCGAAAAGAACGCCTCCAACAGCGGCAATGGCACCAACGGCGCATCTCGTCAGGAGAAGTCTGCCGAGTCTGCACCTCAGCAGAACCCGCAGGGCTAAATCAGGACATGATTGGGTGGCTCGCCGCGCAAAGCGGCGGGCCGCTTTTTTTATTATACCTGGCCGAAAATCGTTGCACTGTATGGCAGCAGTGTCACTTCGCCGCCGCAGACCCGGCTGGGGCCTTTCCAGAGCGCAGACGATACGCCGTCGCTCAGCAATTTCCACTGGCCGTCGGGCAGGTGGACCCGTTTTTCTTCTTCCGTGGGATTGTAAAAGACGCAGAGCGCCCGCCATGCCGCGCCGTCGCCGGGTGCGGCGGGCAAAGTCCAGCCCACGAGGGGCTGTTCCAGCGAGAAAAACCTGATGGCCGCCGGGCTGGCTGCGTCCGAGGCGCTCAGGCGGGGGAACTGCGCCCGCAGGCCCAGCAGGCCCCGGTAATAGTCCACCAGTCCGTGGAACTGCGCGGCCCGCTTCCAGTCCAGACGGTTGAGGGAGGGCGAAGAGCGGTAGGTGTTGCCCTGTCCCTTTTTCGTGCGGGCGAACTCCTCGCCGGCCTGCATGAAGGGCATCCCCATGCAGGTGAGATAGATGCCCGCCGCCAGCCGGTTCTGGGCCAGCGCCGCCGAGTCGGCGGCAGTGTACTCGGGACGGGCGTACCGGACGAGCATCAGCTTGTCCCAGAGAGTGAAATTGTCGTGGGCAGAGACATAGCTGACGATCTGGGAGGGCGAATGGGCGGGCAGCTTGTCGCTGCGGCACCACGCGGCCACGGCCCCGCCGATGTCCCAGAAGCTGCCCGGTTTGCCCTCGACGTAACCCGGCTCCCGGGCGTCAAAACAGCCGCCCTTGATGACGTCGCGGGTGTTGTCGCAGAAGATGCCGATGCGCTTGGACAGCATGGCGAGGTTCGCCTTGTTGGCCTCGTACCGGTGGAGCTGGCTCCCGCCACCCTGCCACGGCTCACCGTACATCAGGATGCTTCTGCCGCCCGGAAGAGCGTCCAGCGCGGCCCGCAGTTCGTTCATGGTGTCCACGTCATAGAGGCCCATGAGGTCGAAGCGGAAGCCGTCGATGTGATATTCCTGCGCCCAGTAGAGCACCGAGTCGATGAGGTATTTCCGGGCCATGGGCCGCTCACTGGCAAACTCGTTGCCGCAGCCGCTGCCATTGGAGAAGCTGCCGTCCGGGTTCTGCCGGAAGAAATAATAAGGCACCGTGCTGTTCAGCGGGTTCTCGCTGCGGTACATATGATTGTACACTACGTCCATGATGACGCCGATGCCCGCCGCGTGGAGAGAAGCTATCATCTCCTTGCACTCCCGCACCCGGACTTCGCCTTTCGTGGGGTCGGTGGAGTAGCTGCCCTCGGGGACGTTGTAGTTGGTGGGGTCGTAGCCCCAGTTATACTGCCGGGTGAGAGGGCGGCTCTCGTCCACACTGCCGAAGTCGAAGATGGGCATCAGCTGCACATAGCCCACTCCCAGCCGCTTGAGGTAGTCGAGGCAGGTGGGGAAGATGCCGGCGGAAGAAAGGGTGGTTCCCTTCTGGGTAAAGGCCATGAATTTGCCCCGCCATGCATTCCGAACGCCGCAGGCCGGGTCTTGCGAGAAGTCACGGACGCTGACCTCCCACACCGTCCGGCGGGAGGCCGGGACGATGACCCGGTGGTCGTGGTTCCAGTCGGGCGGGTCGATGCGGGGCGCGTCTAAAATCATGCTCCGCAGGCCGTTGACGCCTGCCGTCCGGGCGTAGGGGTCGCCCGTCTCGTATGCTGTGCCGTCCACCTCGACGGTAAAGGTATAGTAATGTCCGTGCTGGTCGCCGGGCAGATAGACCGACCAGACGCCCTGCCCGTGCTGTTCCAGCGGCAGGGTCCCCATGCAGGCCCCGCCGTCGCCCCGGCGGTAGAGGTTGACGGATACCTTCTGCGCCGTGGGCGCCCAGAGCCGGAGCCGGGTGCCGGAGGGGTTATATTCCGGCCCCAGAGGGCCGCTGTAGTTTGTCTGCCGTGCAAAGGCGCTGCTCTCGAACAGCGTTTTCCACTCTGCGGGCGTTTTCATTTCGTTCCATTCCCTTCGCATATCAAATCAATATAAAATTAGTGTACCCGCCTGCCCGTGGATTTTCAAGACTTTTCTTGCAAAAGGGGGCAAAGTACACTATACTGGAAAAAACGCAGGACGGAGGCAGGCAGATGGCATACACCGACGATTGGGAGAACTTGATGAACGGAGTGTTCGGCCCGGGAGGAAAACTGCGCTTTGATACGCAGAAAACGCCGCCGGAAAAGCCCGGTCTGCCCGATATGAACGCAGCCCTGCTCGAGCAGCAGAAAAAGCTGGACGAAATGCTGAAAAAACAGAACGCCGAGCTGCGCAGAGACACCACACAGGAGGCGCTGGCCCAGAGCCGGAAGATGCTTGAGGATATGGAGGCCGACGGCCTGCTGGCCAAAGGAACCACCGAAGTCAAACAGGAGCATCTGGGCAGCTTCGAAGGGCTGGCCGCCGAGGTGAAAAAGACAGTGCTGGGGCAGGACGCCTTCGTAGACGGCGTCGTGCGGGCGATGCGCCGGCCTTTCGTGCTGGGGACGGAGGCCCCCACGGCCCGGAACGTCATCCTGCTCTGCGGTGCGCCCGGCACGGGGCGGCATTTCACTCTGACGGAGACGGCCCGCTGCATGGCCGTCCGGGGTCTTTTGCAGAGCGATAAGCTGGCCGTTATGGATCTGGCACTTTACCCCAACTCGGGGGCTGAAAAGCTCTTTTTGCAGGATCTGTACGCCGCCCTCCATGCGCCGGGCGAGATCCTGGTCTTTGAGCACTACGAGAGCTGCTATCCGGGCTTTTTGAAGACGCTGGCAGACCTCGCCGTCAAGGGCAGTGCGCCCCTGTCCAGCCGGTATCTTGTCAACAAGGAGGGCATCCTCGTGGACGCGGGAACGGCGCTTGCCCCCGGGGCTGTGAGCCGCATCACTCCCTGCGGCAAGTACCTCGTCTTCTTCTCCCAGAAGGGCCGGGAGGCGCTGGCTGACAAGTTCGGTGCGGCCTTCGTCTCGGCGCTGGGCGATGTCTGCGAGACCAGCGCCTTTGCGCGGGAAGCCCTCGCCGCGCTGGCAGCTCAGCAGCTCAACGCGCTGGCCGCAAAAGTGAAGACCCGCCTCGGCCTGACCCTGTCGGCGGGCGCGGATGTGCGGGACTATGTGGCGGCCCAGTGCAGCCCGAAGCAGGGTGCGGCGGGGCTTTCGGCCTGCTGCGATAAGATATTCCGCGCTCTGAGCGAATACTGTCTGCAAACAGATGCCACGCTTACCGGAACGATTACACTGACTGCCCGGGAGGACGGCCTAGACTTTGCCCTCAACGACGCCGGGTCCCAGAAGCTCTTCGACCTGCTGCCCGCCGCCTATACCGGCGCAGTGGAAGAAATCAGGAAAGAGCTGAACGACCTCGTGGGTCTTGCACCAGTGAAGGAATACGTCTTCGGTCTTGCCGATAACATTCAGGTGCAGCAGCGCCGTGCGGCGGCGGGCCTCAAGACCGCCAGCCTCTCGATGCATATGATCTTCACCGGCAACCCCGGCACCGGCAAGACCACCATCGCCCGGCTCGTGGCAAAGTACCTCAAGGCCATCGGCGCCCTCAAGGGCGGGCAGCTGGTGGAGGTGAGCCGGGGAGATCTCGTGGGCCGCTACACCGGCCACACCGCCCCCCTGACCAACAACGTCATCCAGAGCGCGCTGGGCGGCGTCCTCTTCATCGACGAAGCCTACAGCCTCTACCGGGGCGAGCAGGACAGCTTCGGCCTTGAGGCCATCGACACGCTGGTGAAGGGGATGGAGGACCACCGCGACGAGCTGGTGGTCATCCTTGCGGGCTACACTAGGGAGATGGAGACGTTCCTGACCGCCAACAGCGGCCTTGCCAGCCGCTTCCCGAACAAGATAGAGTTCCCGGACTACACCGCCGATGAGCTGCTGGACATCACGAATGTGCTGGCGAGGGGCAAGGGCTACAGGCTGGCCGAGAGCTGCACGGAACCGCTGCGAGGCTACTACGAGCGCCGCCAGGCAGAGGATGCCCGCACGGCGGGCAACGGACGTCTCGCCCGCAACACGCTGGAAAAGGCCATCTTCAACCAGAGCCGCCGCCTCGTGGCAGAGCCTGCGGCGGAGTTGGATGTCATCCTGCCCAGTGATCTAGAGCTCTGATGATGAAACAAACGCTGGCACGAACGTGCCAGCGTTTGTTTTTTACAGATTTTCCATCCGCAGCAGGTAGTAAAGCACCTCGATAAGGACGTTCGGCGAGAGCAGCGATGCCGCATGGCTGCCCTCGATGAGCCGCTGTTCGCGGTTGGAAGCCGTCATCACATAGTCGGCCAGCTGGGCCAGCGGGCTGTGGCTGTCACAGGTGATGACCAGCACCGGTACATCCCGCCCTTTGGCGACAGCGGACACCTCTTCCAGCCTGGCGCTCTGCCCGGAGGCCGAGAGCACGATGAGGATGTCTTTGGGGGTCAGCGTCTGAGCAAAGGCAAGGTTCTTCTCGTGGACTGCGCTGGAAACGCACCGCTTGCCCAGGTGGCTGAACCGGATGGAGGCATCGAAGGCCACCGGCAGGCCGCCGCCCTCAGAGACCACCTCCATGACCTCGCAGCTGCGCAGCAGAGAGAGTATCTGCCGCAGCTGGCGGGTATCAATGGCCTGAATGGTGGCCCGCAGCTCCTCTTCGCGGTTTGCCAGAATGTTCAGAAGTGCCTGATGCAGCTCGTCCTGCCCTTCGTCCCGCATACGCTGGGCTTCCTGCTGCTCCATGGCGTCCCGTGCCAGCGCCAGCTGGAATTTGCGGTAGTTCTCGAATCCCAGTTTGTGGCACAGCCGGGTGATGGTGGCCTCGGATGAACAGCTCAGCCGGGCCAGTTCTGCTGACGTACACATCGACGCCCGCTTTACATCTGCAAGGATGCAGTCCGCAATGCGCCTCTCGGCGCTGTAAAGCTGGATGCCGGAACATAGCAGCGTTACTACGCTTCCGGGGGCTTCGCACATAAGTGATCCCTCCTCGCATTATGCGCAAGACACAATTTCTTCTTGAGTTCTACTTGAGATTGTAGCAGTTTGAACGAAGAAAATCAATTCAAATTCCCATAAATTTTCAGGGTTGACGGAAATTGACTTTTTCTGCCGATTTTTGTATCCTGCACAGTTTTGCCGCAGGAAGCGCAAAAAATGCCCCTCCGCAGAGTGCGGAGAGGCATCGGGAACCAAATATTCAGCGCAGCTTAGTGCAGAAAGGCGTTTCAGCAGCCTTCCTTCTCAGCCAGCTTGCGGCCCATCAGCACGCCCATGACGGAGGCCATCATCAGGCCGCGGGTCCAGCCGGAAGAGTCGCCGAGGCAGTGCAGGCCCTTGATGTTGGTGTCGAGGTTCGAGTCCATCTTGACCTTGTTGGAGTAGAACTTCAGCTCAGGGCTGTACAGCAGGGTCTCGTTGGCGGCGAAGCCGGGGACGACCATGTCCAGCATCTTGATGAACTCGATGATGTTGGTCATGGCGCGGTAGGGCATGGCGGCGGTGATGTCGCCGGCCACGGCGTCCTTCAGGGTGGGCTTGACGTTGGACTGGGCCAGCTCCTTCGCCCAGGTGCGCTTGCCGTCGAGGATGTCGCCGTAGCGCTGCACCATGATGTGGCCTGCGCCCAGCATATTGGTCAGCTCGCCCACCTTCTGTGCGTAGGCGATGGGCTGGTTGAAGGGCTCGGTAAAGTTGTGGGACACCAAAATGGCAAGGTTGGTGTTCGGGCTCTTCTTTTCCTTGAAGCTGTGGCCGTTGACCACCGCAAGGTCGTTGTCGTAGTTCTCCTGTGCCACAAAGCCGCCGGGGTTCTGGCAGAAGGTGCGCACCTTGTTCTTCCAAGGCTTCGGGTAGCCGATGAGCTTGGACTCATACAGCACCTTGTTCACCTTTTCCATGACCTCGTTGCGGCATTCGACGCGGACACCGATGTCCACGGTGCCAGGCTTGTGGGCGATATGGTGCTCTGCACAAATTTTCTCAAGCCAGTCTGCGCCGCGGCGGCCGGTGCCGATGACCACGGTGTCGCCGTAGACGGCGCGGGGCTCTCCGTCGCCCTGACGCAGCAGCACGCCCTTGCACTCCTCGTCTTCGAGGATGATGTTCTCGCACTCGGTGGAGAAGAGCATCTCCACGCCGTTGTCAGCCAGATAGTTCTGGATGGCGAGATAGAGCTGCTGTGCCTTCTCGGTGCCGAGGTGGCGGATGGGGCAGTCCACCAGCTTCAGACCGGCGTGGATGGCGTTCTTGCGAATCTCCTTGATGTCCTCGCCGGTGTAGATGCCCTCCACATGGGGGTCAGCGCCGAACTCGAGGTAGATCTTGTCGGTGTAGTCGATGAGCTCCTGTGCAAACTCTTCGCCGATGAGGCTGGGCAGGTCGCCGCCGACCTCATAGGAGAGGCTCAGCTTGCCGTCGGAGAAGGCGCCTGCACCGGAGAAGCCGGTGGTGATGGCGCAGGTGGGGCGGCAGTTGACGCAGTGGCCGATCTCGGCCTTGGGGCAGTGGCGCTTTTCCACCGGCTTGCCTTTTTCCACCAGCAGGATGTGCTTCTTGCTGCCGCGGCGCAACAGCTCCACAGCGGTGAAGATGCCGGCAGGGCCGGCACCAACGATGATGAGATCGTACTTTTCCATAACTCTTTTTATCCTTTAT
>ERZ1673699.2427-NODE-2427-length-12345-cov-27.741904_pt1 | contig 12345 bp, 10 predicted proteins | sample MGYA00580229_ERZ1673699 | MGnify/ENA primary metagenome ERZ1673699 (study PRJEB41218, sample SAMN15661785) | gut metagenome | host: Homo sapiens | place: Canada: London | collected 2015-08-20/2019-03-30 | study: EMG produced TPA metagenomics assembly of... | reverse complement strand
ACACTTTGATGTTGAAACTTTATGCAAATATATAACGATTAAAAATTATACAATGGAAAAACAGTTTTGTTTCAACTACGAGCATTATGCGGCTCTTGCCGAGCTGTCCGATGCGGACCGTGAGCTGGTTCGGGAGGCCGAACGGGCCACGGCCAACGCCAATGCGCCCTATTCGAAGTTCCGGGTGGGGGCGGCTGCGCGGCTGCGCAGCGGGAAAATCCTCTACGGAAGCAATTTCGAGAGCGAGGTCTATCCCGCGGGGCTTTGCGCCGAGCGGACGCTGATGTTTTATGCGCAGGCCAATTATGCCGACGATCCGATCGAGACGCTGGCGATCGCTTCCGATCCCTCGGAGCGCGAATGTTATCCCTGCGGCCAGTGCCGTCAGGTGATGGTGGACGTCGAACGCCGTCAGGGCGCGCCCATGCGGGTGGTCATGAGCGGCGGCGGCACGGCGACGGCCGTCGATTCGGCGGCGCGGCTACTGCCCTTCACGTTCGTGCTCTGATCCGCAGCGAGCATGTCCGAGATACCGGCTTCGGCGGCGCGGCCCGCCGACGGCGGAGAAACGTTGCGTTGAAGTACAGGCCGCTTTTAGAAATACCCGAAAATGTTCACTCCCGAAGATATCCTCTACGAAGACAATCATCTGCTGATCGTCAATAAACACTGCGGCGATCTGGTGCAGCCCGATCCGTCGGGCGAAAGCGCGCTCGAAGACCAGATAAAGGCCTTTGTCAAACGCCGCGACGCCAAGCCCGGCGACGTGTTCCTCGGCGTGGTGCACCGCATCGACCGTCCGGTGAGCGGCGCGGTGCTGTTCGCCAAGACCTCGAAGGCCCTGACGCGGCTCAACGAGATGATCCGCGAGGGCCGCATCCGCAAGGTCTACTGGGCCTTGACCGAACGGACGCCCGACCCCGAAAGCGGCGAACTGCGCCACTACATCCTGCGCGACGCCCGCACCAACCGCTCGCGGGCCTGCGACGGGCCGAAGCCCGGCGCCAAGGAGGCGCGCCTGCGTTACGAAACGCTGGGGGCGGGGACCAACTATACGCTCGTCGAGGTGGAGCTGCTGACGGGGCGTCACCACCAGATCCGCGCCCAGCTCTCGAAGATCGGGTGTCCGATCCGCGGCGACCTGAAATACGGCGCGCGGCGTTCGCTGCCCGGCGGCGGCATCTCGCTCCATTCGCGGCGGGTCGAGTTCGAACACCCCGTGCGCCGTGAACCCGTGAGCGTCACGGCTCCCGCGCCTGCGGACGACAACCTGTGGGCTTATTTCGAAACCCGTTGATTTCCCGGAAAATATGCGATTGTTGATTCAGCGCGTGAAGAACGCTTCCGTCAGCGTCGGCGGCGATGAGCTGTCCCGGATCGGGCAGGGCCTGCTGGTGCTGGTCGGCGTGGGCGTGGAGGACACGGACGAAGATATGGAGTATCTGGCGGGCAAGCTGGTCCGTCTGCGGATTTTCGACGACGGGCAGGGGGTGATGAACCTCGACGTGCGGCAGGTCGGCGGCGAGGTGCTGGTGGTGAGCCAGTTCACGCTGCAGGCTTCGACCCGCAAGGGCAACCGCCCGTCGTACGTCAGGGCGGCGCCCGAAGCCGTCTCGCGCCCGATGTACGAGCGTTTCACGGCCCGCGTGGCCGAGCTGCTGGGCCGGGAGGTGCCGACGGGGGAGTTCGGCGCCGACATGCAGGTGGCGCTGGTGAACGACGGTCCGGTGACCATCTGGATAGATTCCAAAATGAGGGATTGTTAACCGAAAAATAGAAGATGAAAAGATTATTGACAGTTTTGCTGGCAGGTATTTCCGCAGTTTTCGCCTCCTGCGGAGACGACGGCGCGGAGAAGGGGGACACATGGTTCCTGAAACCCGAAGCGGTGGTTTCGGGAACGACGGCGGAGATCTCCTGCCGCACGAAATTCGCCGACGGCGTGCTGACCGAGAGCGGCGCGGGGTTCGTATACACGCGGATCGGAGCCGCGGACGGCTATTTCGACGCCGAGCCGGTGGAGGTGAGCGGGAATGCGCTTTCGTGCCATTTGAGCGACCTCGAACCCGAAACCGACTACTTGGTGTACGCTTATCTGGAGCTGGGCGGCGCAGGGCGCATGCAGAGCGAATCGGTCTCCTTCCGGACCGGGAAGGGAAGCGATCCGGGGAATGCGCCGGCATTCGGACAGCCCGCCTACTCGGAGGTGACCTCCTCTTCGGCGGTGGTGAGCTGTACGTTCTCCTATCAGGGTGCGGAGCCTGTTTCCGAGGTCTATTTCCTCTACGGGACGGGCGGCGTTTCGAAACGCGAAGCCGTGAGTGCGCAGCCCGGCGCGAAGAGCGTCCGGCTTTCGGGGCTGGACGCTTCGACGGACTATACGTTCCGTTTGTGCGTCGCTGCGGGCGGAAAGACCTATGAGAGCGGAGAGGCGGCCTTTACGACCGATGCGGGCGACGGGCCCGGACCCGGTCCGAATCCGGGGCTGACGAAGTTTTCGGGCTGGCCCGAACTGCCCGTCGAGGTGAAGAACGGCGATTACCATTACGCCTACCATACGATCAGCGACTTCAAGGTCGGAAACTACAACGCCCGCAACTACACGGTATGTTACAGCGCCGAGAATCACGGTCCCGTATGGGTGGCCGCGCCGCTGCACAACTGTTATGTGACCACGAGCGGGAACCGAAGTTACAGTCAGGATCCGGATGTTCCGGCGGGCATACAGCCGGCGTCGAAGTCCCTCGCCGATCCCTACAACAAGGGTCACATGCTGGGCAACCGCGAACGTTCGAGAACGGCCGTCATGCGCAGGCAGGTCTGCTATTACACCAATATCGCGCCCCAGCACAGCGGGACCTTCAATACGGGCGGCGGCGCGTGGAACAACCTCGAAGACGTGATCGACAAGTATTGGGACGCGACCAAGAATTCCAGTGTCGGCGATACGCTTTATGTGGTCGTCGGGGCTTACTACAAGACGTGGACCGACTCGTACGGCAATACGGCTTCGCCCAAGAAGGCCGCCTTCGGCGGTCAGCAGGCGGGCGTTCCGACCATGTTCTACTACGCCATGCTGCGGACGAAGAACGCCAAGTCCGGCAAATCGGTGCTGCGCTGTTCGCGCGAGGAGTTGCAGTGCGCGGCCTTCGTGATGAGCCACGCCATGCAGAAGGGGCACAAACCCTCACGCAGCGATATGCGCAGCGTCGCGGAGGTCGAGCGGCTGAGCGGGTTCCAGTTCTTTACCAACGTGCCCAATGCGCCCAAGGATACCTATAACCCTTCGGACTGGGGATTGTAGCGATGTATGCGTGGGGCGATAACAGGCGGTTCAACTCCTATTCGGGGTATTTTCGCCGCATGTTCGGCTGCCGCGTGCAGAAACTGTCGGTGGACGCCGGGTTCACGTGTCCCAACCGGGACGGAACGATAAGCGGGGGAGGATGTACGTTCTGCAACAACGGGGCGTTCACTCCCTCGTACTGCATGCCGGCCAAGGGGGTGCGGCGGCAGATCGAGGAGGGGATCGAGTTCCACCGCAGGCGTTACCGCACGGCGTCGAAGTATCTGGTCTACTTCCAGTCGTTTTCGAACACCTATGCGCCGCTGGAGCGGCTGAAGGAGGTGTACGGCGAGGCGCTGGCGCATCCCGACGTGGCGGGCATCGTCGTCGGCACGCGGCCCGACTGCGTGGACGCCGAAAAGCTGGACTATTTCGCGGAGCTGGCGCGCGGGAGGTACGTGGCCGTCGAGTACGGCATCGAATCGACCCGCGACGAGACGCTGCGGGCGGTGAACCGCGGGCATGACTTCGCCTGCGCGCGCCGCGCCGTGGAGATGACCGCCGCGCGGGGGCTGCACGTCGGGGCGCACTTTATCCTCGGACTGCCGGGCGAGACGGACGCGATGCTGCTGGAGCAGGTCGCGGCGATCAATTCGCTGCCGCTCACGACGCTGAAATTCCATCAGCTGCAGCTCTTCCGCGGCACGACGATGGCCGCCGAATACGACGCCGACCCCGGTCGCTTCCGCTTCTGGGAGATCGGCGAGTACATCGACCTTTTCGTCGAGGTGCTGCGCCGCCTGCGGCCCGATCTGGTCGTCGAGCGGTTCGCGAGCGAGGCGCCGCCCCGCTACCATTACGGCCGCAACTGGGGGCTGGTGCGCAACGAACAGCTGCTGGCGATGCTCGAAAAAAGATTGGAGGAACGAAATGCGTATCAAGGCGAAATTTTTGTATCTTTACAGTCGCTGTGATAGGTTCGGACAGGCGGCACCGCGGCAACCGGCAAATTTATTTGCCATTGCGCCCTGCCTGCACTATGTCTTAGATAGGCGGCGCTTCGGCAAAATGCAAGTGGACTTGCTTTTGCCCTCAGTTTGCACTATCTTTGCCTTCGCAATTGCTAATATTTCCGTACCGAAATGAAACCCATCATTAAGGAGCTGATGCTGAAGCCCGTCAAGGAGTATTTCCTGATGACGGTCGGCATGATCATGTACTCTTTCGCGTGGATCGGCTGCATCCTGCCCGCCAAAGGCGTCGGCGGAGGGGCCGCGGGTCTGTCGCTCGTGTTGTGCCATGCCGTCGAGGAGTGGCTCGGCGTCTCGATTCAGATCGGTACGATGGTATTCATCATCAACGGAATACTGCTGCTGATCGCGGGATTCATCATCGGCTGGAACTTCGGCGTGAAGACCGTCTACTGCGTCGTGGTGATCTCGCTGGGGATGAACTTCTGGCAGTCGGTGCTGCCGGAGGGCGACTTCCTCCACCTCGAACGTATTCTGTCGGTGATCCTCGGCGGCATACTGGCCGGCATGGGCGTGGCGATGTGCTTCGCGCAGGGCGGCTCGACGGGCGGCACGGACATCGCCGCGATGATCATCAACAAGTACCGCACGATCAGCTACGGCAAGATCGTCATCTACTCGGATTTCGTCATCATCGGATCGTCGATGCTCGTGGGATTCCATATCGACACGGTGATCTACGGCTATGTGATGACGGCGGTCTTCGGCTATACGGTCGATATGATCATGGCCGGGAACCAGCAGTCGAGTCAGGTCTTCATCGTGACGCACGACTATGAGAAGATGGCGGAGGCCATCGTCGAGAATATCCACCGCGGCGTGACGCTCATCGACTCGCAGGGGTGGTACACCAAGAAGCAGTCGAAAATCGTCATGGTGGTATGCCGCAAGCGCGAGACCGCGATGATCCTGAAATTCGTCAAGACGATAGATCCCGACGCCTTTATGACCGTGGGGTCGGTGATGGGCGTTTACGGCAAGGGATTTCAGGCGCTCAACAAACTCTGATGCCCCTCTATGCCGACATAGTACTGCCGCTGGCGCAGCCCGCCTATACGTTCGCCGTGCCCGAAGGGATGCACGTGGCGGAGGGGACGGCGGTAGCCGTGCAGTTCGGACCCCGCAAATTCTATACGGGCGTCGTTTGGCGGGTGCATGACCGCCGTCCGCCGTTCAGGACAATCAAATCCATACAGCGCGTGCTGTACGACGCGCCCCTGCTCTCGGCGCAGCAAAAGGCGCTCTGGGAGTGGATCGCCGCGTACTACATGTGTTCGGCGGGCGAGGTGATGCGCGTGGCGCTGCCGTCGCTGATGAAGCCTTCGGGCGATACCGAGGAGGAGTTCGCCGAAGACGAGTTCCGCCCCCGCACGGAGTGCTACGTGGCGCTGGCGCGGGAGCTGCACGACGAAGGGCGCCTGCACGAGGTCTTCGAGAAGCTCGGACGGCGCGCGCCCAAGCAGTACGAAGCCCTGCTGGAGATCGCGTCGGCGGGGGACGAGACCCGGATTTCGACGGGCGAGGTGGCCCGCCGCCTGCTGCGGGCCGACTATGCCGTGCTGCATGCGCTGGAGCGCAAGGGGCATATCGTCTGCACGGAGCGCGAACGCACCGTCGAGCGGGGCGGCTCGGCGTTCCGGCTGCCCGAACTGACCGCGCCGCAGCGCGAAGCGCTCGGTTCGCTGCGGGAGCAGTTCGCCGAAAAGCCTGCGGCGCTGCTGCACGGCGTGACGGGGTCGGGGAAGACCGAAATTTACATACACCTGATCGCCGAAACGCTGGCGCGGGGCGGCGACGTGCTGCTGCTCGTGCCCGAAATCGCCCTGACGGCGCAGCTGATCGGGCGCATGGAGCGCATCTTCGGCAGCCGCGTGACCCCCTATCATTCGAAACTTACGAACCGCCGCCGCACGGAGACCTACCTGCGGCTGAACCGCTCCCAAGGGGGCGAGTTCGTCGTCGGCGTGCGGTCGTCGATATTTCTGCCGCTCAAGCATCTGCAACTGATAATCGTGGACGAGGAGCACGACGCCAGCTACAAGCAGGCGGATCCTGCGCCCCGCTACAACGCCCGCGACTGCGCCGTGGTGATGGCCCGCCTGTGGGGCGGCCGCACGCTGCTGGGAAGCGCCACGCCGTCGCTCGAAACGTGGCTCAACGCCGAGGGCGGGAAGTACGGCCGCGCCGTGCTGGCGGAGCGTTACGGCGACGCCCGGCCGCCCGAAATATTGGTTTCGGATACGATCCGCGCCGCCAAGCGCGGCGAGCGGCATGCGCATTTCAACAAACTGCTGCTGGACAAGATGGAAGAGACGCTGGGGCGGGGCGAGCAGGTGATGCTGTTCCAGAACCGCCGCGGATTCTCGCCCTACGTCGAGTGTTCTCAGTGCGGGTGGACGGCCCGCTGTCCGCACTGCAACGTGACGCTGACCTACCACAAGGGCGGCGCCAGACTCGTCTGCCACTACTGCGGCTACACGGCCCCGGTGCCGGCGAAGTGCCCTTCGTGCGAGGTGACGGAGGTGCTGCCGCGGGGGTTCGGCACGGAGAAGGTCGAGGAGGAGATCGCCCGGCTCTTCCCCGAAGCCCGCGTCGCCCGGCTGGACCGTGACAGCGTGACTTCCGAGCGGGCGTTCAACGCCATAATCTCCGATTTCGAAGCCCGCAAGACCGATATTCTGGTCGGGACGCAGATGATTACGAAGGGATTCGACTTCGGCGGCGTGTCGCTGGTGGGAATTCTCAATGCCGACAACCTGCTGAACAACCCCGATTTCAGGGCTGCGGAGCGGGCCTTTCAGCTCATGCTGCAGGTCGCCGGACGCGCCGGACGCCGCTCGGACGGCGGCGAGGTGGTGATTCAGACCTCCGAGCCGGGGCATCCCGTGATCCGGCAGGTCGTGGCGGGCGATTTCGCCGGGATGGCCCGCATGCAGCTCTCCGAACGCAAAGCGTTCTTCTATCCGCCCTATGCGCGGCTGACCTCGCTGACGCTGCGCCACCGCGACGTCGCGCTGCTGCGCCGCGGCGTCACGGAGCTGGCGGCGCGCCTGCGCGTCAGGTTCGGCCGCCGCGTGCTGGGGCCGATGACGCCCCCGGTGGACCGCATCCGCGGCGAGTATCTCGCGGGTCTGTTGCTCAAGATCGAAAGCGGCGCTTCGTCGGCCAAGGCCCGCGCACTGCTGGCCGCCGAGCTGAAGGCGTTCGCCGAAAATCCCGAATTCAAAACGATCACCTTCATCTGCAATGTCGATCCTCAGTGACCTGCTGCGCGACGTCGCGGCGCTTTTCTTTCCGCCGCGCTGCCCCGTCTGCGGCGTCCCGCTCGCGCAGGGCGAACGCACGGTGTGCACGCTGTGCCGCACGACGGCGCCCCTGACGGGGTTCTGGCTTGAGGCGGACAATCCCCTGCTGGCGAAGTGCCGGGACATGCTGCCCGTCGAGCGGGCTTCGGGTTTTCTCTACTACATTCACGGAAGCGGGTGGCGGGAGCTGATCCGCGGATTCAAATACCGCGGAGCGTGGCGCACGGCCCGCGCGATGGGCGAGTGGTACGGACGCTGTCTGAAGGAGAGCGGGCTGTACGACGGGGTGGAGGTGGTCGTGCCCCTGCCGCTGCACCCCGTCAAGCGGTGCAGGAGGGGGTATAACCAGTCGGAGTACATCGCCGAGGGGATCGCCTCGCAGCTGGGAGCGGAGGTAGACCGCCGGAGCGTCCGCCGCAAGCGCAATACGGAGAGTCAGGCCCTCAAGCCGCGGCGCGAGCGCGCCCGGAACGTGGACGAGGCTTTCGCGGTGCGCCGTCCCGAACGGCTCGAAGGGCGGCATGTACTGCTGGTGGACGACGTCTTCACGACGGGCAGCACGATGCTTTCGTGCGCCGGGGAGATGCTGCGCGCCGCACCCGGATGCCGGATCAGCATCGCGGCGCTCGCCGTCTCGCGGCGGGAGCTGGGGGTGAGGGAGTGATCGGAAATTAAAAATTCTTTTTCAACAGGCGTTATCCCCTGCTGCGGGGACTGTTTGCGGGAGAATCGTGTCATCAACATGATTTTCGATAACAACTTTGCCGCGGCCGTTTTGTTTTCTCCGCCCGAATCGCTATTTTTGGGCTCTGAACGAAAGGATAAATCATGGCTAAAGATTATAACCCCTCCCAGCGCAACAGGGAGGCATTCGAGGCGCTGACCGACACCGCCGGCAACGTGCCCCCGCAGGCGGTCGAACTGGAGGAAGCCGTGCTCGGCGCGCTGATGCTGGAAAAGGACAGCATTATCGCCGTGCAGGAGTACGTCACGCCCGACGCTTTTTACACCGAGGAGCACCGCACGATCTACCGCGCCATCGAGGAGCTTTCGATGGAGCTCAAACCGATCGACCTCTATACCGTCACCGAGCGGCTCAAGGCCAAGAAGGAGCTGAAGAAGGTGGGCGGCGCGTCGTATCTGGCGCAGCTGACGCAGAAGGTCGGCTCGGCCGCAAACGTCGAATTTCACGCCAAGATCATCGCCCAGAAGTACGTGCAGCGCGAGCTGATCCGCTCGGCGACCGAGATTCAGAAGCGGTCGTACGACGAATCGACCGACGTGACGGAGCTGATCGGATATGCCGAGGGCGAGATATTCAAGGTGGCCGAAGGACACGTCAAGCGGTCGGTGCAGGCGTCGAAGGATATTCTGGCCCGCGCGCTGATGCAGATCGAGGAGGCGTCGAAGAATACGAGCGCCTTCAACGGCGTGCCGTCGGGCTTTATGGCCATCGACCGCGTGACGCTGGGCTGGCAGCTCTCGGACCTGATCATCATCGCCGCACGCCCTTCGATGGGCAAGACGGCGTTCGTGCTCTCGATGGCCCGCAACATGGCGGTCGATCACGAGCAGGGCGTGGCGTTCTTCTCGCTCGAAATGTCCGCCGTACAGCTGATGATGCGTTTGATTATCGCTGAGACGGGACTGAGCGGAAACGACGTCAAGTCGGGCCGTCTGACGCCCGAACAGTGGCGGCATCTGGAATCGGCGACCAAGCCGCTGGGCAGTGCGCCGCTCTATATCGACGACACGCCGGCGCTTTCGGTCTTCGAATTCCGCTCGAAGGCCCGCCGTCTGAAGATACATCACGACATCAAGATCATCATCATCGACTACCTGCAGCTGATGACCGGCAATCAGGATTCGAAAGGAAACCGCGAGCAGGAGGTGGCCTTTATTTCGCGTACGCTCAAGGCGATCGCCAAGGAGCTGAACGTGCCGATGATCGCGCTGTCGCAGCTGAGCCGCGCCACCGAAATGCGCGGCGGCTCGAAGCGTCCCCAGCTCTCGGACCTCCGCGAGTCGGGCGCCATCGAGCAGGACGCCGACATCGTGGCCTTCATCCACCGTCCGGAGTATTACGGCATCAATCAGGACGAGAACGGCATGCCGACGGCGGGTATGGCCGAGATCATCCTCGCCAAGCACCGTAACGGCGCCGTGTGCGACGTCAACCTGCGCTTCCTCAAGGAGCAGGCGCGTTTCGCCGACGTGGATGACACGATGCTGCCGCCGTCGCAGGCGGCTGACAGCCAGCAGGCCTACGACGACTATGCCAGCGGTTCGAACGCCGTGCCGGGAGCCGGAATCGGCGGCGGACTGGGCGCGGGAATCGGCGGCGGGGAGTTCGACCCCAATCCGCCCGCGCTGAACGACGAGGCGCCGTTTTAGAAGAGCCGGTTTAGAGGGGCGCTGCGGCTGATGTGGCCGGCGAAGTCGGTGCGGCTGAGGCGGTCGGTGCAGGCGATGCAGGCAGTGCGGTCAGTGCGGACGACTGTGGAAGAGGCAGGTAACAGAATGGTTAATTGATAATATTTTTCTGATAGATGTTTGTCCGGACCTATGCAGGAGCGATCGTGGGGATCGATGCCGCGGCGGTGACCGTCGAGGTCAATATCGCCGGCGGCGGACTGGGAATGTACCTCGTGGGGCTGCCGGACAGCGCCGTGAAGGAGAGCGAGCAGCGCATACGTGCGGCGTTCGAGAACTCCGGGGAGCGGATGTCGGGCCGCAAGGTGGTCGTGAGTCTGGCTCCGGCCGACCTGCGCAAGGAGGGCGCGTCGTTCGACCTGCCGATCGCCGTCGGGATTCTCGCGGCGATGTCGCGGGTGAATGCCGAAACGCTTGCCGGGACGATGTTCGCCGGGGAGCTGTCGCTGGACGGGACGCTGAAACCCGTGCGGGGCGTGCTGCCGATGGCGGTGCGCGCGCGGGAAGAGGGATTGCGGCGGCTGGTGCTGCCGGCGGCGAATGCCGCGGAGGCGGCCGTGGTCGAAGGCGTCGAGGTGATCGGGGCCGGAAGCCTGAAGGAGGTGATCGGACTGCTGAACGGCGAACGGGAGATGACGCCGGCGGTGCCTGCGGACCGGGAGCCGTTCGGGGCGGAGGCGGGCCGTTATGAAGAGGATTTTGCCGATGTGAAGGGCCAGACGCATGTGAAGCGTGCGCTGGAGATAGCCGCCGCGGGCGGTCACAACGTGCTGATGATCGGGGCGCCGGGTTCGGGCAAGACGATGCTGGCCCGCAGGATGCCGACCATCCTGCCGCCGCTGTCGCGCGAAGAGGCGCTGGAGACCACCAAGATACACTCCGTGGCTGGGAATATGGCGGCGGGCGGCCTGCTGGCGCGGCGGCCTTTCAGGGCGCCGCACCATACGATTTCGCAGGCGGCGCTGATCGGCGGGGGACAGTCGCCGCGGCCCGGCGAGGTGTCGCTGGCCCACAACGGGGTGCTGTTTCTCGACGAGCTGCCCGAATTCGGGCGCAGCGTGCTGGAGGTGCTGCGGCAGCCGCTGGAGGAGAAGAGGGTGACCGTCTCGCGGGCGAAATACAGTGTGGAATATCCCGCCAACTTTACGCTGGTGGCGGCGATGAACCCCTGTCTGTGCGGCTATTACAACCATCCGGCGAAGGAGTGCGTATGTTCGCCGGGGGCGGTGCACCGCTATATGAGCCGGATTTCGGGACCGCTGATGGACCGGATCGACCTGCATGTGGAGGTGACGCCCGTGCCGGCGGCCGAACTTTCGGCGGCGGCGCCCGGCGAGCCGAGCGCCGCGGTCCGCGAGCGGGTCGTGCGGGCGCGGGAGGTGCAGGCGGCGCGTTTCGCGGGGACGGAGGGCGTGCATACCAACGCCATGATGAACGTGGCGATGCTGCGCGAATACTGTCGGCCGGACGCCGCTTCGGCGGCGCTGCTGGAGCGGGCCATGGAGCGGCTGTCGCTCTCGGCGCGGGCTTACGACCGCATTCTGAAAGTGGCCCGCACGATCGCCGATCTGGCGGGGCGCGAAACCATAGCGGCGGCCGATGTGGCCGAAGCGATCAACTACCGCTCGCTGGACCGGGGAAACTGGGGGCGGTAAAAGGAGGACGAAAGGGCGGCGAACGGGAAGAATTCGTAATTTTGCAGGCGGCTTGCCTTGGAATGTTGTCCGGGGCGGAGGCCGGCACCCCGGTTTTCGGATCGCCGGGTCTTAGGACCGCCGGGGGCGGTGCCGCGGTCGGGCCTTTGAGTTGTCGGGGCCTTCGGGTTTGCGGGTTGTCGGGGCTTCGGACTGTCGGAGGCGGGGTTGAAAGATATTGATTGTAAGTAAAAAAGATAAAATAGCATGACAAGGAAAATCATCCTTTCGGGCGGCGGAACGGGCGGACATATCTATCCGGCCGTGGCTGTTGCGGAAGCGTTGAAACGGCGGTTCGGCGACGGGGTCGAGATTCTCTTCGTGGGCGCCGAGGGCAAGATGGAGATGGAGAAGGTGCCCGCGCTGGGCTACCGCATCGTGGGACTGCCCATAGCGGGCCTGCAGCGGCGCATGGACTGGCACAACCTCGCGGTGCCGTTCAAGGTGCTGAAGAGCGTCTCGATGGCCAAGAAGACCATTCGTGAATTCGGGGCCGATGCGGTCGTGGGATTCGGCGGCTATGCCAGCGCCCCGGTGCTGTGGGCCGCGCAGCGGCTGGGCGTGCCGACGGTGATTCAGGAGCAGAACTCCTATGC
>ERZ1673699.2413-NODE-2413-length-12415-cov-5.708333_pt1 | contig 12415 bp, 5 predicted proteins | sample MGYA00580229_ERZ1673699 | MGnify/ENA primary metagenome ERZ1673699 (study PRJEB41218, sample SAMN15661785) | gut metagenome | host: Homo sapiens | place: Canada: London | collected 2015-08-20/2019-03-30 | study: EMG produced TPA metagenomics assembly of... | reverse complement strand
CTGCCTGCCCGTAATTATTTTGGAACAGACCATTGGGGATATTTCAACGGCTATGGCAATGATACACTGCGATGTCCGGAAACCGATATCATATCCGAGCGTACCGGGGAATTGATCCATATCTCCGGAGCTTCGAAAAAGCCCTATCTGCCGACTGCGCAAGCCAACTCGATCCGCAGAATCAACTATCCGACGGGAGGTACTAAAACATTCGAATACGAATTGCACAAAGGGATCAATCCGGCGACGGGTGCGGAACAGGAGGCCGGTGGATTACGGATTAAAAAAATTGTCGAAACGTCTTTATCCACGACCCGGACTTATTCCTATGCATATTCCGGCGGTATCATATATGCCGATACCGTGAATTATTGTCTCTACACGTATTCCGGATCGGCGATTGAAGGATATCATTGTATGCTGTCGTCACATAATGTCAACGACATAACCGACATGAACGGTTGTTCCGTGATTTATTCAGTAGTGAAAGAATATCTCCCCAACGGATCGGCTGTCGAATACCATTATGTCCCCTACAATCATGCAAAAGACGAACCGGGCGAATTATATAACCCATCGGGTTCGTCTCCCGTTTATATGGGGCCCGATACGACGCGCATGAGTTCGGTCACATCCCGTCACTGGCTGCGGAATCTGCTGCAAAAGGAAGTACAATACGACAGCGAAGGAGAGGTTGTAAAAACCATTTCCTACGATTATACCCGGCTCGGCAACGTGCATCGGATATGCGGCATCCATGTTTTTTCAAATCGATATCAGGTTTTCCCTAATCCCGTGGCACCGGTTCTTCTGATTCATCCGAACTATTTAACTAAATATTATCTGGAATCGCAGCCTGTGGTCGTATCAAAGGCGACGGTCGCCCAGGGCCGATATAATCTGGCCTCGAAAACGGAATACCTCTATGACGACACGACACTTTGTCCCGTGCAGATCATTCGGATCGACAGCTCGGGCTGTGAGAAAAAGGTGACATTCACATATCCGGACAATTATCCGACAGATAATGCATCGGATGTGCATACGCCGGCTCTTGCCGCCATGAAGAATAATCACATGATCTCTGCACCGATAGAGACGGTTATCTGGAAGAACGGTCGCATGATCGGTTCCACGCTGAATCTTTATAATGTCATGAACGGCTATCCCGTGCTTACGGAGACCAGACAATATTTTTGCGATCCGGATATGACCCTGAACGCATTTTCCAAGGCTTATGTGGATGATAACGGATATTTCGTGGCAGACGATAGTTATGTGACCACCTGGAAAGCGGAAAATTTCGACTCGGACAACACCCTGCTTTCGTTCTCAGACAAAGGCGGCAGGGAAACATCCGTTCTTTATGGTTATCGCAATATGCTTCCCATAGCTGTAATACAAAATGCTACATGTGGTCCGGAGGATGCCCCGATCGAAACCTATAAGGAGACGCTCCACTACTCCGAAGGGAAGAATTACTTCTCTTTACAACGTCCCCAGACGGTTCATTTCGAGACTGCGATTCTGGAGACGGGAACCATCGGTCAGGAATTGGAAATCCGCATTGAAGATCAAGGCAGTTCTGTTGCCCGCACTTTCTTTCAGAGCTACGTATATCCGGTAAACAATCGGTTTGACTTCACCGCAGACCTTCCGGCCGGGAATTTTTTCATTTACTTCCGTTGGACGGAACCGGGGCTTGCATCCGATTATCCTGATGCCGAAACGCATGCATCTGTCAACATCTATCGTCCGAGTGCCATCGGGCCGCCCGACTATGCGTTTCATACGAGTTTCGAGACGGAAACGAATCCGATAACGATTCCGTCTACAACGAAATATGTTTTTTTCGATAAGGCCAAGTCCGGCGAGCGGGTTTGTACGGCACCTTATGAACTGACTTTCCGCGCCGATTTTTTCCACCGGCGCGATTCATTGGAGATGACTCATTGGGAATACCATACCCGCAAGGCCAATCCTCGCTGGGAGCAGGTCCGGACTGTCATTCCTTCGGGGACAGGGAACTATACATACACGATCGAGGCATCCGACTCGGTCTATATCGACGAGGTGCGTGTTATGCCGTTCGACGCCATGATGACGACCTATACCTACAAACCCGGTATCGGCAAACTTTCCGAAACCGATCCTTCGGGTGTGACAACCCATTACCGTTATGATGATGCAGGTAGGCTCATCGCCATTCTCAATACGGAAGGACAGATGCTTAAACGCTATACCTACGAAAATTACAATAAAATCGTCGAAGAGTCGATCAACGGCAATGCCGAATTGCAGACATCGATCGTCTACCTCGATGAACTCGGGCGGAAAGAACAGGTGATAGACGTAAAATCTACTCCCGGAAAACATGATATGGTCCAGTTCTGGAATTATGACAATATGGGCCGCGACGACTCATTTTCCTTCCTGCCTTATGCCCGTACCGTATCTGACGGCCTGCGTCGGACAAATCCCCTTGCGGAATCGAGAACATGCTATCAGTCACAGAACTCCCCCGATTTGTTGGCTTACCCCTATGTACGCAAGTTCTATGACGATACCCCGCAAGGTGCAGTATTGAAGATTCGTGCCCCGCATGCCGGCATGTCCCGGGAAGAGAAGTACGACACCGATTACAGTTATGGATTCAACAGCACAGCCGACAGTGTCAGACAGTATCTGCTCCGGCAGGATTCCTCCCTGGTATGGCAGGCGGATTATCCCTCCGGTACCTTGCGCAAGGTGGAAGTCCGCAAATCACTCACAGACTCGAAACAGAGTGTTGTCCGGAAATATTTCGATAGCGACGACCGTCTCGTCATGTGCGAAACGGCCGCTGCAGAAGCCGCTGTCGAACGTACCTATTACCTGTATGATGATTTCGGAAGGCAGCGGGCCATTATTCCGGCACCCGGAAATGCACTTTTTACGGCAAAGAACATTGCCCCTGCATCTGCGGATTTGCAGAAATATTGTTATTTTTCCGTTTACGACCGCTTCGGACGTGTCTCCCGGCAACTGACTCCGGGTGCCGGCTGGGAATACCGGCTCTATGACGACCGGGATCGGCTCGTCATGTCGCAGACGGCACAGATGCGGGTGGAAAACCGTTGGCTGTTCAATCGCTACGACATTTTCGACCGTCCTGTCATGACAGGCATCCATACGGGAGGCACGTTCGAAACCCATAGGGCTGCTCTCGAAGTGCAGACACCCGGCTATCCTGCCCTACAGGCTGAAACCAATATATTGACAGAGTATTACTACGACAATTACGATTGGCGGAGCGGGGACTTGGCCTCTGTGTTCTTCTCTTATCCTTGTACACGGTCCATGAACCGCGAAGGATCGGTTGTGAGAGTGAAGGAGCAGACCCGGCCGCGACCGTATGTACCCGGTTTGGAAACGGGACGCAAATGCAAGGTATTGGGCATTGATGAAAATGTCTGGCTGACGACTCTGACCTTTTATGACACATCGAACCGTGTTGTGCAGAGCGTTTCCGAGCATTATCAGAAAACCGATACGGGGTATAAACTCAATTCCGAAAGCGTCGTCAACCATCGTGACGCCGTGGGCAATGTAACGGCTGTTTTCGTCCGGCACCTGAATGGACAATTAGGCTATCTCAAAGAGATGTCCTACGATCATCGGGATCGGCTCACCTCGATCAAGTTCCTGACTTACTATGACCGGCAGGGAGCTAAAGTCATGCCTCCTCCTGGGTTTGTGAACGGCTATGATACCAAAAACGGAAAGGTTGTCGTTGCATCCTATATGTACGATGAACTGGGCCGCGTGCATGCCAAATCGATTCACAACGGGCTGGAAACCACGATCTACGATTATGATATGACGCATTTGCGCGCAGTGACTTCACCCTCGTTTTCCTACTCGCTCGGCTATGACACCCCGACAGTCGGAGCCTCCACACCCCGTTACGACGGACTCCTCAGCGAAGTTTTGTGGCAGCATGGTGCCGGTACGCCGCAAGGCTATACATATACCTATGACGTACAGGGGCAAATGGAATCCGCTTGTTACTTCGAGAAAGTCGACGGTAATTGGGCCATGCAGCGCAAATATTGGGAACTTCCTTCTTATGGCGCCTGCGGTATGGTCAACAGCATCACCCGGAGCGGTGCAGCGGGGTCGATGGGTTCGATTAATCAGCGGTACGACGGGTTCCGTTTGACCGGAACCGATATGGACGGCATTTTATCGGACGATTATCGTTATGATGCCGACGGCAATGTAACTTATGACGGTCATCAGAAAGTCGGGATACAATATAATATATTAGGATTACCTGAGAGAATATTTGATAATTCTCACGAGATTCATTATATTTACACCTCCGGGGGTCAAAAGGTGGCCATGTCCGTCGACGGTTCTTTCACATATTACCGCAATGCGATACAATACGAGGGCGATTCGAAGCTCCCGTCGCGGATCCTCCATCCCGAGGGCTTCTTCGAGTTCGCGACTTCGACGTACAAGTATTTCAAAACGGACCATTTGGGCAGTGTCCGTTGCCTGCTTGCCGCCGATGACGGCGATACTCTTACCGCCGAACAGTCCGCGGACTACTATCCGTTCGGTCTGGTGCACGGCCAATTCGAGAACCTGCATCTGAACCGGCATCTTTTCAGCGGAAAGGAACTTCAGGATGCCAACGTCGGCAATCAGGGGCTGCTCGGCTGGTACGATTTCGGGGCCCGGCAGTATAACCCGGCGCTCGGGCATTGGATGACGCCGGACCCGCTGCTACAATTTCAGAATCCCTATCTGTATTGTATGAATAGTCCGGTCAACTTTATCGATAAATGGGGCCTTAAAAGCCAAAAACCAGTTCAAAACGGAGGGTCTGGAGATTTATTAGTCGATGGTAAAGAGATCGCGGCGATTGAAGTTGTAGGAAAGGCCCCATTATTAGATGCCCCAATGAGTGGGTCCTATTTTTATGGATACATATATGGGTTGTCTTGGGGTGTCGCCAGTAGTGGTTTGGCATCTATACGCAAAGAAATGGATGATTTCATCGAATTCTTACAAACTGTTAATACGCCCGGTGAGACACTCAATGCTCTGAATGATTTGGCTCCTGATGATCCTGCAGTATTGAGACAATACGGTAAAATATCAAGGTCTATAGGCCTTGGATTGTTGGGTATGCAAGCGTTTGATGTTATTGATAAGTCAATATCAGGAAAGGCCACAACAGAAGATTACATTGATTTCGGAATAAGTTTAATAGGTGCAGCAAATTCAAATGTCACAATTGTGGGAATTATGCTTTTAAGTTACAAGAGAGGATTCATGTACATTTCAGACTTAGTGGATACTGTAAACGCAAAAGCATCGGATTATTTCAAAAATAAAATTATAAATTACTGATGATACTCTGTAAATTACTCACCATTCAGTTCATGACGTATCAGCGTTGGAAGTTACTCTACAAAACCGGGGTTATGGCATTATTGGCAGCATGTAATACATTTACAATACTTATATTTATAAGCAGTCTCGGTTGGATTTCCGATCAACCTATTTTTTATAGCAGACTTTGCATCTTAGTGTATCTTGTATATGTTATAATCTTAGGACTGATTTTCAAGGAGAAACTAAGGGCCAAATTAAGACGAGCCAATCGATTCGTACCACGTCGAACGAAGACGGTCAGAAATATCTATGTCGGAATTTATGAATTTCTGTCATTGGCTTTAGTTATTTTTGCGGTTGTATATTTTAAGAGCGTATAACCGAGCGTAATTCTGCAATCACTCGCAAAAGACAGGCGGTAAATGCCGCCTGTCTTTTATAGCTAAAGTTGATAATTCGTTCAAAATTCGTTATATTTACATCTCCGGGGGTCAAAAGGTGACCATGTCCGTCGACGGTTCTTTCACATATTACCGCAATGTGATATAATACGCCCCCCCCTCCATCCCGTGGGATACTCGGTGATATTTCAGACTTAGTGGATACTGTAAACGCAAAAGCATCGGATTATTTCAAAAATAAAATTATAAATTACTGATGATACTCTGTAAATTACTCACCATTCAGTTCATGACGTATCAGCGTTGGAAGTTACTCTACAAAACCGGGGTTATGGCATTATTGGCAGCATGTAATACATTTACAATACTTATATTTATAAGCAGTCTCGGTTGGATTTCCGATCAACCTATTTTTTATAGCAGACTTTGCATCTTAGTGTATCTTGTATATGTTATAATCTTAGGACTGATTTTCAAGGAGAAACTAAGGGCCAAATTAAGACGAGCCAATCGATTCGTACCACGTCGAACGAAGACGGCCAGAAGTATCTATTTTGCAATCTATGAAATCCTGTCACTGGCTTTATTTATTTTTATGTTGTATATTCTAAGAGCGTAAGCCGAGCGGGAATATCGATCGTATTATTTTATAAAGGGAACTGGATAATTCTGCAACCAACCTCGTATGAGTAGGATGATGATATTCAATTCTGATGTATTATGATTTTATACGATTATTTGTTTTATCGGCTCTATTTGGCTTATCAGAAAGCTCAACATGAAAAATCGTTGTTGATACCTTTTATAGGTGTGTACCTCATTCTAATTCTACAATTTGGAGCGGTCGTATTTGTAATAGAAGGTCTGTTCAGTATAACTATACCTGTAGGGCCATGGATGTCGATCGTTGTAATAGTTCCGTTGGGCATACATTATTTTTATAGGAAACGTTATAAAGAAATCTTCAAACGGAGTAAAGGATGGGGCAAGAGGCATCCGATTATGCAAAAGACACCTGCTATGATTTTGTTTTATGGATTAGGTTTATTCAACTTATTATGTCTCGTATTAGCCGGGATGTATTTGCATGGAGAGATTCTTGCCTCTTGGCGATTTTGAAATTGCGACGATGGATGAATGTTTGTAGGGATAGCCAAACGGCTATCCCTTTTTATTTCCCGGCTTTTTATTGGAACATAATAGTTTTATGGCAATTCATAATCCTACTATTCAATTTAGATATCTCATATTCTATATGGGCCTATATAGGTCTTTTTACGTGTTTGGCTGTACTTAACATTTTCTGCATCGAAACGAAGATTGATGATATTATAGATCGGCATAATGCTCTTCTGTTGCAAATACGGTTAAGGAATAAAACCAAGATGTGGATTTATATTGTCTTAACCGGATTATCGATAGCGGGATTACTTGTTGCAGCCGAAATGCGACGAGAGCCGATCAAAGTCGAGAGCAACCGGGATCGGTTAAGGATTGAGATTCAGGACCGATTAGGGTCGGATAACTCGACGGATATCAGCGAGGAATCAGCGATCGATGCTCCCTGATTTGCAGATAAAACCGTTCTGTATCCGATAGGCGGATGTATACGAGGATAGTCTGATAAGGCTATCCTCATTATTATTTAGGAGGCTTGCGGGTTTGCAAAAAAAGATTCACCTTTGTACGCTGAATGGAACGCATTCGGGGCGGCATGACCTGTCGCAGTCCCGAAGCGCCGGATTTTACTGCTTATGAATACCATTTGGATCGTGCTTCCCATCCTGATCGTGCTGATGTTCCAGCTGGGCATCGAACTCGACCGGCAGGCTTTCTCCGGGGTGTTCCGCCGTCCCGCGGCCGTCGTCGCTGGGTTGGCGGGCCAGTTGCTGGCCCTGCCGTTCATCGCTTTCGGCGTGGCGCTGGCGTTCCGCCTGCCGCCCGTGTGGTTCATGGGGCTGATGCTGATCGCCTGCTGTCCGGGCGGCAGTTCGTCGAACGTCTTTTCGATGCTGGCCAAGGGCGACGTGGCCCTGTCGGTGACGCTCACGGCGCTGAGCAGCGTCATCACGCTCTTCACGATTCCCGTGGTGATGGGTTTCGCGGCGCGCTTCGTCTCCGTGCATGCCGATGCGGCGATCGACCTCCCGGCGGGGAAACTGCTGGCTCAAAATCTCGTCCTGTTATTCCTGCCGATGGCCGCGGGAGCCCTGTTCCGCCATTGGCGTCCGGATGCGGCCCGGCGGGTCCATGCGCTGTTGGGGCATGTGGCCTTTCCGGCGCTGATGCTGCTGGCCGCGGTCTTTTTCGTGCAGTACGCCTCGGCGATCGTCGAAAACCTCGGGACGCTGGGACTGGCTGCCGGGACGCTGATCCTGCTGGCTATGGGCGCCGGGGCGCTGCTGGCCCGGACGTTCCGCCTCGGACGGGCGGCACGCAGGACCGTCGTCATCGAGGTCGGGATGCAGAACGCCGCCCAAGCCATCGCCATCGCCGCTTCGCCGCTGATCTTCGACAACGGCGAAATGGCTGTTCCGGCCATCGTCTACGCCCTGCTGATGAACGTCATCCTGCTCGTTTATCTGAAATTACTGCCGAAATATTCCGGCGGAACGGTGGCGGATTAGCTCCGATCCGCTATATTTGCACCATGAAACTCCTGAAAGTTGCGATGTTGTTCCTGTGCCTGTCGGCGGCGCCGGCCGTGCGGGGACAGCAGGGAACCTATTCCGTCAGCGGGCGGGTGATCGACCGCCTGAGCCGCCGTCCCGTGGCTTATGCCGCCGTGGTGCTGGCCGGGCAGGAACAAAAAGGCGCTTCGACCGATTCGCTGGGGAAATTCCGCATCGAGCGGGTGAAGCCCGGTATCTGGCGGCTGGCGGTTTCGTCGGTGGGGTATAAGAGCGTCACGACACCCGAATATATGGTGTCGGCCGCCACGCCTTTCATCGAGGTCGAACTGGAGGAGGACGCCGAACAGCTGGAAGCCGTGACGGTGCGTCCGTCGCCGTTCCGGGCCACGGTCGAAAGCCCCGTGAGCCTGAAGGTGATCGGCCTGCAGGAGATCGAGAAGAGCCCCGGCTCGAACCGCGACGTGTCGCGCATCGTGCGCTCCTATCCCGGCGTGGCCTTTTCGCCTGTGGGTTATCGCAACGACCTGATCGTGCGCGGCGGCGGCCCCGCGGAGAACCGGTTCTACATGGACGGGATCGAGATTCCCAACATCAACCACTTCGCCACGCAGGGCGCCACAGGCGGCCCGGTGAGCATCGTCAATGCCGACCTCGTGCGCGAGATCAGCTTCTATACGGGGGCTTTCCCCGCCGACCGGGCCGGGGCGCTGAGCTCGGTGCTGGATTTCCGCCTGCGCGACGGCAATGCCGAAAAGCAGACTTTTAAGGCCACGCTCGGGGCTTCGGAAGTGGGGCTGAGCGGCAGCGGCCACATCGGCGACAAGACCACATACCTGTTTTCGCTCCGCCAGTCCTACCTGCAGCTGTTGTTCAAAATGCTGGGGCTGCCGTTCCTGCCCAACTACATCGACGGGCAGGTGAAGGTCAAAACACGCCTTTCGGAGCACGACGAACTGACGGTGCTGGCCCTGGCGGGCTTCGACAACATGAAACTCAATCTCGACGAGAAGGGCGAGGACGCCGAATACCTGCTGAGCTACCTGCCCCGCATCCGGCAGGAGACTTTCACGGTGGGGGCTTCGTGGCGGCACTATGCGGGCCGCCACGTGCAGACCGTGACGCTGAGCCACAACTACCTGAACAACCGCAATCTCAAATACCTGCGCAACGACGACTCGTCGGAGGACAACCTGACGCTCCGGCTGCGCTCCGTGGAGCAGAAGACCGCGCTGCGGGCCGAGAACCGCTCCTACCTGGGCCGCTGGACGGTCCGCGAGGGCGTCGAGGTGAACTATTCCGACTATACGAACCGCACGCTGCAACGGCTCTACACCGACCGGACGCAGCTCTCGGATTACAACACGCGGCTGGGAATCGTCGGCTGGGGGCTTTTCGCCGGGGCCGAATACGCCTCGGCCGACAAGCGGTTCACCGCTTCGGCGGGACTGCGGGCCGACGGGTGCGATTATTCGGGGCGCATGGCCCGGCCGTGGAACCAGCTCTCGCCGCGCGCGTCGGTCTCCTATGCGCTGGCTCCGGCCTGGTCGGTCAGCGGCAGCGCGGGGCTCTACTACCAGTTGCCGGCCTATACGGCGTTGGGATTCAAAGAGGAGGGCGGGTTGGTGAACAAGTCGCTCGACTACATGCGGGTCGGGATTTTCAGCGCCGGCGTCGACTGGCGGCTGCGCGACCGGCTGATCGTCTCGGTCGAGGGTTTTTACAAGCGTTACGGGGATGTGCCCCTGTCGGTCACGGACGGAATACCGCTCGCCTGCAAAGGCAACGACTACGGCGTGGTGGGCAACGAGGAGTTGGTCTCCTCGGCGCAGGGACGCGCTTACGGCGTGGAGGCGATGGCCCGCTGGCAGATTCCGGGGCGTGTGAGCGTCGTGGGGTCGGTGACCGTGTTCCGTTCGGAGTACCGCAACGACCGTTCGGCCCCGTGGATCGCTTCGGCGTGGGACAACCGTTTCGTGGTCAACGTCAGCGGCACTTACGACCTGCCGCGCCACTGGAGCGTCGGGGCGAAGCTGAGCGCCGTGGGCGGTGCGCCCTACACGCCTTACGACGAAGATAAATCGTCGCTCGTCGAGGCGTGGAACGCGCAGGGGCGGCCCTATTACGACTATTCGAAATACAATGCCGGGCGGCTCGACGCCTTCGCCCAGCTGGACGTGCGCATCGACAAGGTCTTCTATTTCCGCCGCTGCATGCTGGGCATTTACATCGACCTGCAGAACGTCGCCGGGGGAAAGCTCCGCCAGCCCGACGTGCTGATGTCCACGGGCGAGATCATAGACACCTCGCTCCCGGTCGCGGAGCAGCGTTACCGGATGAAGAGGCTCGAACAGGTCAGCGGCACTTTGCTGCCGTCGCTGGGCGTCACGGTCGAGTTCTGATTTTCGGAGCCGGTTTCGCCGTGCCTTTGCGGGCGTTGCGGCGGTCCATGGCGAAGCTGATGATGAAAGGAATGGCGAGGAAGACCGCCGTGCCGATGATCACCAGCCACGTGTACATCGCCGGACTGCCCACGGGCAGTTGCGAAGGCGGAAAGAAGGTGACGGCGAACGAGAACAGCACGGCCAGGAATCCCACGCCCCCGACGATCCACATCCCCGTGTTGCCGCCCGGTACGCGGTAGCTGCGGATGAGCTCGGGCTGCGTGTAGCGCAGGCGGATGCCGGCGGCGTACATCATCATGTACATGACGAGGTAGAGCCCCACGGTCAGGGCGCTCAGCAGGAAGAACGCCACGCTGACGTCGCTCATCACGATGTAGAGCGACGAGAGGAGCGAGACGATGCATCCCTGGATGATCAGAATGTTGATCTGCACGCCGTTCTTGTTGGTCTTCTGCAGGAAGCAGGGGAGCGCGCCGTCGCGAGCCGTCCAGAGCAGGCCGCGGCTGGGACCCGAGATCCACGACAGCACCCCCGCCAGCGCCCCGAAAGCGACTAACAGCCCCATGACGTTCGTGAGCCATCCCACGTGGTAGCGGTCGAAGGCGAGTTGGAAGGTGGTGAAGAGCCCCGATTGCAGGTTGATCTGGTCATACGGGGTGATGATGGCTACGGCCAGCGCGCCCAGCGTGAAGAGCCCGAATGAAATCAGTGCCGCGAGGAACATCGCCCGCGGGAACTGCGTCTGGGGCTTCGTCAGCTCGGGGGCGTGCACGGCGTGCACCTCCACACCGGCGAACAGCAGCAGGATGCCCGCCAGGAAGGCGATGTCGCTCATGCCCGTGATATGGGGGAAGAGGCGCGGATGGACATGGTGCGCCGCGTCGACGTTCACGACCTGCGAGACCGAGGCCGGGATCTCCTTCAGGGCGATCTCGTTGCCGCCGGCCATCCAGACGACCGCCATCACGATGACGACGATGCCCGGAAGTACGGTGCCGATGAGGAATCCCTTCGAGGTGATGCCCGAGATGGCCGAGGTGCCGCGCAGGGTCACCAGCGTCGCGCCCCAGTACATCACGATCGAGAACAGCCCCACGTAGAGTCCGTTCTGCGACAGGTCCGGCAGGCCGATCAGGTAGGCGATCGACGCCGCGGCGAATCCCAGCACGGTGGGGTACCAGACGACGTTCTGAATCCATTGCAGGAAGATGGCCGAGAAGCCCATGTGGCGGTTGAAGGCCTCTTTGACCCAGGTGTAGACCCCACCGCCGCGGTCGGCGAAGGCGCTGCCCAGTTCGGCGCCCACGAGCGCCGCGGGAATCAGGAAGAGGAACGTCGCGAAGAAGATGTAGAAGAACATGGTCAGTTCCTCCTGGGCCATCATCGGAAGGCCGCGCAGACTGATGACGGCAGCGGCGGTCATCAGCGCCAACTGCGTCGTCGTGATATTTTTACGTTTTGCCATAGGAAGTAGGTTTTGGTGTTTTTTTCGTCGTTTCCCTGCACAGTTTTCGTGCCGGGGCGAAAAAAAACAGCAGGGAATCGTCGCGATTGCCTGCTGCCCCCGGAGGTTGCCCTCCTAAAACTACTA
>ERZ1673699.2409-NODE-2409-length-12419-cov-5.047557_pt1 | contig 12419 bp, 9 predicted proteins | sample MGYA00580229_ERZ1673699 | MGnify/ENA primary metagenome ERZ1673699 (study PRJEB41218, sample SAMN15661785) | gut metagenome | host: Homo sapiens | place: Canada: London | collected 2015-08-20/2019-03-30 | study: EMG produced TPA metagenomics assembly of... | reverse complement strand
CAGTTGGATAGAGCAACGGCCTTCTAAGCCGTGGGTCGGGGGTTCGAATCCCTTCGGGCACATTAAGATGAGAGAGCTACAGGCAATATGCCTGTGGCTTTTTTCATATTTGCAGCAAAGCCCGAAGGTGAATGGATTCGTCGACGGACCAGTTTAGTTATAGTTTACAAACAAAGAAAAATATGGTAAAATACACATACTTTTGTGGCATGCATGAAGCATGTGCTGTACTCAGAAGAGTACATATATTATTTACAATTAAAACGTTATAAATGCCTCAGTAAACTGGGGCGTGTGTTGATGTTGTGGTCAAAAGGTATTTTGCCCACAACTGATATCCACGAATTGCTCCGTTGCTATGCAACTTTCGCAATTCTAAAAACATTCGGATTCGCTGATTTTCCTTGAAAATCGCTGCATCCTCATGTTTTTGCGGGTCCCAAGCTCAAAAACCTAATCGTGCAAGCACGAACGGCTTTTGGAGCTTTTGACCCTGGTATCATATAATATACTAAGAAGGTATATGATTTCCCAGAAGGGAGACAATATGCCTTCTTTTTTCTGTTTAATAAGACAAAATTAAAATACTAGAATGATATAAAAAGACAGAAATGGAGATGCAAAAATGGATTTAAATGAATTTTTCAAAGAACACAATAAAGTAGCATTGGCATTTTCTGGAGGAGTAGATTCTTCCTATCTGCTTTATGCAGCAATTAAGAGTGGAGCGCATGTGCGTGCCTACTATGTCAATGCTGCATTTCAGCCACAATTTGAGCTTGATGATGCGATGCGTCTTGCAAAACAGCTAAATGCTGATATGAAGGTATTAACAGCAGATGTTCTTTCAAATGAAACAGTAGTGAAGAATCCTTCAGACCGCTGTTATCACTGCAAAAATGTTATATTCAATATGATTCTTGCAGAGGCGAAGAAGGATGGTTTTACAGTACTGATGGATGGAACTAATGCATCTGATGCGGAAGATGACCGCCCAGGAATGCGTGCGCTTCGAGAGCTTTGTGTCTACTCACCACTTCGCATCTGTGGTCTTACAAAGACGGAAATTCGAAGACGTTCAAAAGAAGCAGGTCTTTTTACATGGAATAAGCCAGCTTATGCCTGTCTGGCAACACGTATCCCAACAAACGAGCGCATTACTGCAGAAAAGCTTGAAAAGACGGAAGAAGCAGAAAATTATTTGTTCTCTCTTGGCTTTACAGATTTTCGTGTGCGTTATTTAAATGATTCTGCAAAGATTCAGATGCCGGCAGCACAGATGACAAAGCTTTTAGAAATGCGAGAGGAAATTCTTATAGAATTGAAAAAATATTACAAAGAAGTGCTGCTTGATTTGCAGGCCAGATAAAAATTTAATTATATGGGGAGATAAAGTTGTGAATAGTGAGACAAGACAGATACTAGAAGCAGTGAAGGCAGGAAGTATGAGTATAGATGATGCACTGCTTGAAATAAAAAAAGAGCCTTTTGAGGATATTGGATATGCAAAGGTGGATTTACACAGAAAAATTCGCCAAGGCGCAGCAGAAGTAATTTATGGTGCAGGAAAGACACCAGAGCAGATGATTGGAATTGTATCTGCTATGTTAAAAAATGGTCAGGATCACATTTTAATTACACGTTTATCATCAGAAGCGGCAGATATGATTAGTCAGGTACATCCATTGCATTATCACAAAGATGCAAGAGTTGGCATTATCGGAGAAATGCCAAAACCGACTGGAAAGGGAAAGATTGTTGTGGCGACAGGCGGAACATCTGATATTCCGGTAGCAGAGGAAGCAGCGCTGACAGCAGAAATTCATGCAAACGAGGTTGTGCGCCTATATGATGTTGGAGTGGCAGGACTGCATCGTTTATTAAATCATATGGATGAAATCATGAGTGCAAGTGTAATCATTGCAATAGCCGGAATGGAAGGTGCACTAGCAAGTGTAATAGGCGGCTTAGCAGATTGCCCCGTCATTGCAGTTCCTACAAGCGTAGGATATGGTGCATCATTTGGCGGTGTTTCAGCGCTTTTATCAATGCTTAATTCATGTGCAAGCGGTGTATCTGTAGTAAATATTGACAATGGTTTTGGTGCCGGCTATCTGGCAGGAATGATGAATCACATGTAACTATTAATCATACGAAATAAAGGAGAAAAAACAAATGAGAACATTATATTTAGATTGTGGAATGGGTGCAGCAGGTGATATGCTGACAGCAGCACTTTCAGAGCTTTTGCCTGATCAGGATGCATTTTTTGAAAAAATGAATGCACTTGGAATCCCGGGAGTTCATTTTGAGAAAGAAAAAACTCAAAAATGCGGTATTACAGGAACACACAGTAAGGTGACAGTAAATGGTGAGGAAGAGGAAAGCCTTGATGTGCATCATCATGATCACGATCATCATCATGACCATGAAGACCATCACCATGACCACGACCACCATCATGATCATGAAGACCATGACCACGATCATGCGCATGGTTCACATCATCACCACAGCAGCCTGCATGATATTGAGCATATCGTAAGAGATCATCTGCCGGTATCAGATCGCGTAAAGGATGATATAATGGCAGTTTATCAGCTGATCGCCCAGGCTGAAAGCGCAGCACATGGTGTACCAGTTGATCAAATTCATTTTCACGAAGTAGGAACTATGGATGCCGTTGCTGATATTACAGCAGTCTGTATGCTTATGGAGGAGCTTTCTGTTGATCAGGTGATTGTATCACCAGTTCATGTTGGAAGCGGAAAAGTACGCTGTGCACATGGTATTTTGCCAGTACCAGCACCAGCAACTGCTTATATTTTAAAGGATGTGCCGATTTATGGAGGAAGGATTCAGGGAGAGCTTTGTACACCGACAGGCGCAGCACTTTTAAAACATTTTGCCACAAAATTTGGTGATATGCCAGTTATGAAGACGAAGGCTATCGGTTATGGAATGGGCAAGAAGGATTTTGAGATGGCAAATTGTGTCCGCGCGATGTTAGGAGAGACGGCAGATGATGTAAGCCGTGTTTCTGAGCTTTGCTGCAACATAGATGATATGACTGCAGAGGAAATTGGCTTTGCAACAGAGACAATTTTAGCAGCAGGTGCTCTGGAAGTATTTACTGTCTCCACAGGAATGAAAAAATCCAGACCAGGCATTTTACTTGAGGTGATGTGCCGTGAGGAAGACCGCGACCGCATGATTGAACTTATATTTTTGCATACAACTACGCTTGGTGTTAGAGAGCAGTTTTCAAGACGCTATACTATGACACGCTCTATAAAGACAATAAAGACTCCATATGGTGATGTGAGAAAGAAAGTTTCGACAGGCTATGGTACTTCACGTGAAAAGTATGAGTATGAAGATTTGGCATCAATTGCAAGAAAGCAGGGAATATCCATTCGCGAAGCAAGGCAGACTGCAAGTGACTTTGATAAATAAAAAAGCTGATTAGAATTTTTATTTATCAAAAAAAGGAGAATGATATGAGAAAAAAACATGTAAGAAATTTAACGGCAGGCTGTGCTACGTTTATGGCGGCAGCATTTGTATTTTCAGCAGGCTTTTCAAAAACAGCATTTGCAGACGAAGCAGACGAAACTACACTTGTATATGGAAGCACTGACTATACACGCATTAACCCGGCAATGGATGAGCACTGCGAAATAAACGTGCTGTTATTTGATGGTCTTACTGATCATGATGGTGATAATCAAATTATTCCGCGTCTGGCAAAGAGCTGGGAGTATGATGAGGAGAATTTAACATACACGTTTCATCTTGAGGAAGGCGTCAAGTGGCATGATGGTGAGCCTTTTACAGCAGAGGATGTAAAATTTACATTCGAAGCAATTATGGATCCGGCAAATGAATCTGAGAATGCACCTGATTATGAGGATATAGAGAGCATTGAGGTGATTGACGAACATACGGTAGCTTTTCATCTTTCTAACGTTAATACCGCTTTTTTGGAATATATGACAAGACCTGTTATGCCAAAGCATCTGTTAGAGGGTGAGGACTGGCAGACATCTGACTTTTTCCGTGCACCAGTTGGAACAGGACCATATAAGTTTGTAAGCTGGGATGCAGGACAGACTATTACAATGGAAAAGAATGAGGAGTATTTTGCCGGTGCAGCTAACATTGATACAATTGTATTTAAAATTGTGACAGATGATAATGCAAAGGCAATGCAGCTATTAAGCGGTGAGCTTGATTTGGCGCAGATTACACCAAAGGAAGAATCACTTTTTGCTGATAATGACGAATTTAAAGTGTACGATATGACAACTTCTGACTACAGAGGTATTCTCTACAACTTTAATAACGAGTATTGGAAGGAAAATGCCGATCTGATTCCGGCAATCAATTATGCGATTGACCGTCAGGCAATTCTTGATGCAGTGCTGTTAGATAAGGGTGAAGTGGCATATGGTCCTCTGCAGCGAAATAAGTATAACAATGAAAATGTGGAGCACTACGATTATAACTTAGAGAAGTCGGCAGAGATTTTTGAGGCAGCAGGATGCACACAAGATGCAGATGGCTACTGGTGCAGAAACAAAGAGAGAATTAGCTTTACAATTAACGCGACACCAGGTGATCAGGTGCGCATTGATATGGCGCAGATTGCAGCACAGCAGCTTCGCGAGGCAGGACTTGATGTAAAAGCAGATGTACCGGCAGGCGGAATCGACTGGGCAGGACAGGAGTGCTGCATCATTGGATGGGGATCTCCGTTTGATGCAGATGATCATACATACAAGGTATTTGGTACAGATAAGGGAGCGAACTATTCTGGATATTCAAATGCACTTGTAGATGAATACTTAACACAGGCACGTCAGACAGAGGATGAAAACGAGCGTAAGGAGGCTTATGCAAAGTTTCAGGAAGCATTAGCAGAGACACCGGCTTACACATTCTTCTGCTATATTGATGCGCTTTACGCAGCAGAGAATACGATTCAGGGAATAGATGAAGATACTGTATTAGGTCATCACGGTGTAGGCATTTTCTGGAATATCTGTGACTGGACAATTGAAAATCAGTAACAAAACGAAAGGAAATGAGCGATGAAGAACAAATGGCTTAGTGTGCTTTTCAAAAAGATCGCTGCATTTTTTATCAGCATATGGGTGCTGTCTGCCATTGTGTTTTTCTTATCACGAATTACGCCGATTGATCCGCTGCAGTCGTACTATGGTGAGCGCGTAGAGAAAATGAGTGAAGAACAAAAGGACAGTGCCAGAGAACGTCTTGGATTAAATGATCCGATTCCGGTACAATATGTGCGTTGGCTTAAGCTGGCGCTGTCCGGTGATTTTGGAATTTCCTACAAATATAAGCAGGACGTTACTATTGTGATTAAAGAACGTATCCAAAATACACTCGTTTTAGGCTTATTAAGCTACGTGATTTTATTTATTGGAGCATTGCTGTTAGGATTTTTATGTGCTTGGAATGAAAATAAACTTGCAGACAGACTTATTGTGCGTCTTGGAACGATTACAAGCTGCATTCCAGAATTTTGGATGGCGCTCATGCTGATTTTTGTGTTTAGCGTATTGCTAGGTTGGCTCCCGGCAAGCGGTGCATATTCAATTGGAGGGGGAAGTTTACTTGACAGGCTGCGTCATCTTGTGCTGCCATTAATTGCCTCAGTGGCTGGTCATTTGTGGTATTTTGCCTATATGGTGCGAAATATGCTATGCGAAGAAACACGTTCAGAATATATCGTGCTTGCACGGGCAAAGGGAACAAAAGACAGCACAATCTTATTTCGTCACTGCCTAAAAAATGTGCTGCCAGCTTATATTAGTCTTATGGCAGTTTCAGTGGCGCATATTCTTGGCGGTACTTATTTGGTAGAAGCAGTATTTGGCTATCCGGGAATTGGTATGCTTACGTATGAGAGTGCCAAAACGTCTGATTATAACATGCTTATGGTACTATGCCTTTTAACGGGAGTAGTTATGATAGCAGCAAACACGATTGCAGAGCTAGTAAACGCGAGGCTAAATCCATATATGGCGCAGGAGGGAAAATGAGCTTTGAAAAACATATAATGAAGAGAAAAAAAGTACCGTTTCTTTCCTTTGTGCTGTTTGGTATTTTGATTATGGGATGTGTGTTTGCACCATTTTTTTGCAAAGATGCGTCCTATATGGATCTTATGAACTGCATCCGCGCACCGGGGCGTGAATTTTTCTTTGGAACAGATACGATGGGACGCGATCTGTTTTCATGTATATGGCATGGCGGACGTGTTTCTCTTACCATTGGCTTTTTGTCTGCTGCCATATCAGCAGTTATTGCAGTTTTGTATGGTACAGCAAGTGCACTGTCACCTGCGTGGCTGGATAGGCTTTTGATGCGTCTTGTAGACGTGCTTCTTTCTGTTCCGTCGCTTTTGCTTGTCTTATTTGTGCAGGCAGTATTTGGAAAAAATATTATAGGAATGAGTGCAGCGATAGGACTTTGCGGATGGTTTTCAATGGCAAAAATCGTGCGCACACAGGCAAAAACAGTAAAAGAAAGCGGCTTTGTCACGGCATCACAGTGCATGGGCGGCGGCTTTTTTCATGTGCTTTACTGGCATCTTGCACCAAATTTTCTTCCATCCATTTTATTTATGATTATTATGAGTGTACGAACAGCAATAGCTGAAGAATCAACACTTAGCTTTCTGGGGCTTGGTCTTCCAATAGAGACAATCTCGTGGGGCAGTATGCTCGCACTTGCCCAGAATGCCTTCGTTATGCGCGCATGGTGGATGATTTTGATTCCAGGCCTTTTTTTAATACTCCTTTTTTTATGCCTCACCGAGATAGGAAGCTGGTGCCAAGAGCGCATGAACCATAAAAAAAGGCAGATGTAAAACACTCTTAGAACAGACAATGATAGCAAATAAATGATATCATAAATATGCAAAATGCAATAGAAAATATTGAGGGATAAATGAAATAATGAAATTGATAATGACCTATTACAAAAAAATGATTATCACATATAAAAAGCTTTTTGTGATGTCATTTGTGATTATGGCGGCAGTGACCGTGAGCAACCTTTTGATTCCGTGTGGAATGCGCTTTTTGGTAGACAGTATCTCACAGGCGAACAGTCTTGGACAGAAAGAACTTCTTTTTTTGCTTGACGCATTCGCAGCATTTTTATTATGTATGGGGTTTAATACCTGGATGGAAATTAGATGGTATTTGCTGCTAGATAAGTTAGGCGGTCTTTGTATGAGAGACTTGACACTCAAGATGGAGGCAGCACTTGCGGCCGCTTCCCTATCCGATGCCGATAAGATTGGTGCGGAGGTGTTAAAGCATACAATGTATGCTGATGTGCTTGATGTATTTCGTGTGACAGGTCATCATATACCGTCGTTTATCAGTGCGGTATTGACAACTATTGTATGTATGGTATTGGCCTTTGCATTTAGCATGAAATTTGCAGTTTTTTTGGTGTTTTCAGTTGGTCTTGGCTGGTATGTGTCATTTTTGGGGCGAAAGCGAATTTCACAAAAGGCAGGCAAGACAAATCAGAAAATGAAACAGTGCCATGCCGTCTGCAATCAGTATATTGACTCAATGACACTTGTCCAGACAAACGATGTGCTCGATTACTTTCAGCAGGAAACAACGAGAAAATTAAGTGATTTTATTCAGACTGCAAAAAAAGAAGATCGCCTTATGCTTTTTTGGTCTAAGTTGTCCGAACATTATAACACGATATCTACTATGCTGCTGTCTGTTTTATTGTTGATTCCTTCATGGGGCGGATCAATTGGAAATTTGATCTTTTTTACGATGTTGTCAACGGTAATTAATTCGCAGGGTCAGAATGCACAGGAATTGCTGCGGCAAATTACGCGCGCACAAGTAAGCTTTGAGAATGTGGATAAGGTGTGCAAATTAGAGCCGCGCCAGAAAGCAGAGTCATTAACAGATGTTGAATCAATCGAGTTCGACTCAGTTTATTTTTCTTATGAAAGCGGTGAATCTGCATTAACACAAGTTTCCTGCTGTCTGCAAAAAGGACAGATGGTTCGCCTGATGGGTGAAAATGGCTGTGGAAAGTCTACATTTATAAAGCTCTTGCTTGGACTTTATCGGTCAGACAGTGGAACAATAAGAATCAATTCACAATCAGTTGATGCTTATTGCAAACATGATATGAGCCGTCAGTTTTTGTATGTTGGTCAGGAGGAGATTTTTTTAAACGAGACAGTAGAAGATTATTTACACATTATCACACAAAATGAGGGAGAAGCTGTGACATATCTGTTAAAAGAATATGATATAGCGGCGGATCGTGCCATCGAAAATGAGGGAAAATCATTGTCGGTGGGACAGAGAAAGAAGTTGTTAATCATGAAAATGCTTCTTAGAATCGAAGAAGCATCTGTTTTGATTGTAGATGAAATTGAGGCTGGTCTTGATCAGGAAACGAGAGAAAAATACGAGCAGTTGTTAAATCTTATTGCAAAAAAGAAGAATAAACTTATAATTGTCGTTGAGCATGACCCACAAGGAACGATTGAATTTACAAAAATAATGCATTTTCAGAGTGGTCGTCTTGTGAATTGTGACAATTTCCAGTAAATGCATATCGTAAAATGAAATTTCTGCTTGCAATTTGCACTTTCGTGTGCTATAGTAATGAACCATAAGAAACGCATTGAAGGAGACTCTATCCCAACGATCTTGACAGGAAGAGGGCGTCACCGACTGAGAGCGCCGTCATGAGGGACTGGGTGTGGGAACGCTCCGGAGCGGGCATTCTGAGCTTTTATTATGAGTAAAAGGGTAGGTTTGCACGTTGGTTTACGTTATAACCATAGAGTGATCCAGATATGGATTGAATGCGGGTGGTACCGCGGAACGAAGATGTTTCGCCCCGGAGACTGTAATAAGTTACAGTTTCCGGGGTTTTTTGTATAATGCAGCAACTTGCAAAACAAGTTAGCGAATCCGAATATTTTTAGAATTGCGAGAGTTACGGAGTAACGGAGCAATTCGTAAGCATTATAATAAATAAAGGTACCAGCATCAACCATGGAGACTCGTATTTTGGCTGAAAAGAAAGGACAACATGGAATTTATCAGTGGAATCAGCAAGAAAGAGTATGTAAGCATCAAGGAACTGGCACAGGGAAGCTGTGATGGAAAGACCGTCCGCATGGAGGGCATGGTTCATGCCGTAAGAGATATGGGCGATGTGCGCTTTGTCATTTTGAGAAAGGCAGAGGGACTCGTTCAGTGTGTCTACGAGGAAAAAACAGCAGGCTTTGCACTTGGCGAACTCAAGGATGAGAGCGCAGTGCGCGTAGCAGGTGTTGTCTATGAGGAGGCAAGGGCGCCATTTGGAAGGGAACTTCGACTGACTGAAGTGACCGTTTTATCTGAGCCTTCTGCTGCAATGCCGTTGCCTGTCAGCAAATGGAAACTGAATACTTCACTGGAAGCAAAATTAAACTACCGTCCACTGTCCCTTAGAAACCTTCAAGAGCGAGCAAAGTTTCGTATTCAGGAGGGCATCGCAAGAGGGTTCCGCGAGTTTTTAACAACTCAGGGCTTTACGGAAATCCGTACCCCAAAGATCGGAGCCAAGGGAGCAGAGGGCGGTTCTAACGTATTTAAGCTTGATTATTTCCACCGTCCGGCAGTGCTCGCACAGAGCCCGCAGTTTTACAAGCAGATGATGGTCGGCGTATTTGACCGCGTGTTTGAGACCGGACCGGTATTCCGTGCAGAAAAGCACAATACAAAGCGCCATTTAAACGAATATACGAGTCTTGATTTTGAGATGGGCTTTATCGATAGCTTCGAAGACATCATGGCAATGGAAACTGGATTTTTACAGTACACAATGGAGCTGTTGAAAAAGGATTATGCAAGAGAGATTGAAATGCTAGGCATTACACTTCCAAAGGTAGATGAAATTTTGCAGGTACGCTTCGATGAGGCAAAGCGTCTTGTGGCAGAGAAATATAACAGACAGATCAGAAATCCATATGATCTTGAACCAGAGGAGGAAGCACTGATTGGCCGCTACTTCGAGGAAGAATATGGCGCAGACTTCGTATTTGTCACTCACTATCCGAGCAAGAAGCGTCCATTCTATGCAATGGATGATCCAGATGACAAGACATTCACCCAAAGCTTCGACCTGTTATTTAAGGGACTTGAGGTTACAACAGGAGGACAGCGTATTCACGAGTATCAGATGCTTCTTGACAAGATCGAGGCAAAGGGTATGACAACTGAAGGCATGGATCAGTACCTTGATATCTTCAAGCATGGAATGCCGCCGCACGGAGGACTCGGCATTGGCCTAGAGCGTCTGACGATGAAGCTGATCGGTGAGGACAACGTGCGTGAGACCTGCCTCTTCCCAAGAGATCTTTCCAGACTGGAGCCGTAACATTTAATGAGCGGTGAGACGAAGAAGTCAAACCGCTTTCGTAAAAATATAAAGAAAAATTGGAAGGAAATCACGATGGCAAATATAATTGATGATGAGACAATAGAGTATGTTGGAATATTAGCAAAGCTCGCGCTTTCCGAAGAGGAAAAGGAGCAGGCAAAAAAAGATATGTCTGATATGCTTGACTATATAGATATGCTTGGTGAGCTGGACACATCCAATGTAGAGCCAATGAGTCATGCATTCCCTGTTTTCAATGTGTTCCGTGAGGATGTAGTTACAAATGGAGATGGAAGCGAGGAGACACTTGCAAATGCACCGGAACAGAAAAACGGAGCATTCAAGGTTCCAAAGACTGTGTAATGGTGTTCTGAATAATTACAAAACATTTGGCTTGATTAGATAACAGGTAATGGAAAGACAGGAGACAGTTTAATGGAGATTCAAAAATTGACAGCAGTTTCGCTGGGAAAAAAGATAAAAGAAAAAGAGATCTCCGTGCGGGAGGCGCTCGATGCAGTTTTCGCACAGATTGATCAGACAGAAGGCAGGTATCATGCGTATGTGACACTCGATAAAGAGGGCGCTTACAAGCAGGCTGATGTTGTTCAGGAAAAAATAGACAAGGGTGAGCTGACAGGAGCACTTGCTGGTGTACCGGTAGCCATCAAGGATAATATGTGCACGAAAGGAGTGTTGACTACCTGCAGTTCAAAAATTTTGGAAAATTATATTCCAACCTACACGGCATCTGCAGTTCAAAACTTAACTGACGCAGGCTGTGTAATCATTGGAAAGACAAACATGGATGAGTTTGCGATGGGAAGTACAACAGAGACTTCATACTATGGTGTTACAAGAAATCCTCATAATCCAGACCATGTTCCAGGCGGTTCTTCAGGAGGAAGTGCAGCAGCAGTTGCCTTAAATGAGTGTTTTTTTGCACTTGGTTCTGATACAGGCGGTTCCATTCGTCAGCCATCTGCATTTTGCGGCATCACCGGTATGAAGCCAACATATGGCACGGTTTCCCGTTATGGACTTATTGCCTATGGTTCTTCACTTGATCAGATTGGTCCGATGACAAAAAATGTTACTGACTGCGCAGCTGTTCTTGAGACAATTGCTTCCTATGATAAAAAAGACAGCACGTCGATGAAACGCGAAGAGTATGATTTTACGTCTGCACTTGTAAGAGATGTAAAAGGTCTTCGCATCGGACTTCCAAAGGACTATTTTGGCGATGGTCTTGACAGCGAAGTAAAGGCAGCAATTTTTAAGGCAGCAGAAACCTTTAAGCGTATGGGAGCTATTGTAGAGGAGTTTGATTTAGGTCTTGTTCAATATGCAATTCCGGCATACTATATCATAGCATCGGCAGAGGCTAGCTCAAACCTTGAGCGTTTTGATGGTGTAAAGTATGGCTACCGCACAAAAGAATATGGTGATCTTCACAGCATGTACAAAAAGACACGTTCTGAAGGCTTCGGTTCAGAGGTAAAGCGCCGTATCATGTTAGGTTCCTTTGTTTTAAGCTCAGGATATTATGATGCTTATTATTTAAAGGCATTAAAGACAAAAGCACTTATCAAGCAGGAGTTTGATAAGGCATTTGAAAAATATGATATTATTCTGGCACCGGCAGCACCAACTACTGCACCGCTTTTAGGCAGCAGCTTACAGGATCCTATCAAGATGTATTTAAGTGATATTTATACAATATCTGCAAATCTTGCTGGAATCCCAGGTTTGTCAATTCCGTGCGGAAAAGACAATAAGGGTCTTCCAATTGGAATGCAGCTTCTTGGCGGCTGTTTCCAGGAAAAAACATTGCTTCGCGCAGGTTTTGCGTATGAAAAGGCAAGAGAGGAGGAAGCGTGATGGCACAGTATGAAACCGTGATCGGTCTTGAGGTTCATGTGGAGCTGGCAACAAAAACAAAAATTTTCTGCGGATGCTCCACC
>ERZ1673699.2406-NODE-2406-length-12433-cov-3.021409_pt1 | contig 12433 bp, 10 predicted proteins | sample MGYA00580229_ERZ1673699 | MGnify/ENA primary metagenome ERZ1673699 (study PRJEB41218, sample SAMN15661785) | gut metagenome | host: Homo sapiens | place: Canada: London | collected 2015-08-20/2019-03-30 | study: EMG produced TPA metagenomics assembly of... | reverse complement strand
GAAGCGTAGAAAAGTGGTTGATCTGATAAACATTTATGAGGGCAAATTCAATAAGATTGGCACTAAGATTGGAAAGACTAATCCGTTATCAAAATCCTGGTACGAAGATAAAAGAAAGAATGATAAGGATGCTTTGGAACAGTTGAGATTAAATACAGAAAATTTCTTTAGGTCTTATACAAAGACAAATTCCGAAGATAATATGTACACAACATTTGAGCCATACTGCGAATATATAAAGGGTAAGGGATATGCGAAAGGATTTTTACCATGTGTTGCAAAATGTGCAACGGAGAAATATGAAAATAAGAAGTCATTAGCATACTTGGTGAATTATTTCCTTCCGGTGGAAATCCGGGAAATTGTCAATCAGATTTTTGTGGATTTTGATGTAGATATGTGTACTTTAAGATATTTACTAAAGTGGATTGAAAAGAGTCAAATTTACAACGGTAAACCAATTGATATTTATATCCCAAGTGAGCGCATGAGAAATTTGCTAATTGGTTGGATCAAAGAATGTAAAATCAAGGGAGAATTGAGATAAAGGAGAAAAGTGTAAATTTGGAAGAACAGAGAGTAGACATTACATGGAAAGATTTTGAAACATACCTGCCACAGTATGATTTTGATGAACAGCAGATGGAATTCTTTAAAGATACTGTGGATATGTTGGTACATAACAGAGATACCAATAAAATAACTGCTTTAGCAATGCGCTGTGGAATTGGTAAATCAACACTGATCCGTATATTCATGCACTGTTGCCTGGCAGATTGTAACTATGAACTGAGAAGGCATCCGCAGGGAATGATTGTTGTAACTGATATTATTAAGCGTCTGGAAAGCCTGACGGATATGGAACAGGATAAAATTGACGGAGAAAAGTATTGGGGAGATTTCTTTAAGGACTTTGGGATAAAAGGGTTATATGAGGAATTTGAGCGTAGCATAATTGTACTCAATTCCACTGAGGACTTTAAGGATCAGTTGATCCGACAGAAATATAAGCCAATTGTCCTGCTATCTACACAAAGATATTTTATGATGTCGGAAGCGGTACGAGAGCAGCTGTTTACATTTACTCACAATGGCGAAAACCTGAAACGAGATATTGTGATCTTTGATGAAGCACCATATTTCTCAGAGATGGCAACTATAGACAGTAACAATTTGACGAAGATTGAAGCTGCTTTATATGAAGGCTTATCCAATGAGGTAAAGGATAAGGCATTTGCTGTCCGGGAATATAAAGTGTTCAAAGACAGGCTGCTTGATCTTATGGACGAGAAAGAAAAACTGAATTCGGAGAGTAATGTAATTGTTTATTGCCAGGATAAGAGGTATTCCGGTATCACTCCGAATGATGAATTATTCTTTAAAATCCTGGACGAAAATTCAGATTCCCTAACAAAACAATATCCACAGAATATGCGAGATATCTATTGCCTAAAGGAGATTGCTAAAAATGGAGCAGTGTTTGATTCTGTTAAGAAGAAATATGGTAACTACGAAAGATCATTTCTACGCTTGAAAGATAACAAAGACTGTTTCTATCTTGGACAGGACAGAAAGTTTTTTGTATTTGACGCAACAGCTGATCTGGATCCACGCTATGATCTGGATTATGTAGATGTGGTAACCGGAGATAAATACAACAAAGATATTAATATGGAAATATCCTTTGTGAACATGTCTACCAGCAAGAATGTATTATGCAGGAAATCCAAAAGAGCAACACAATCTATCAATGCAGCGGCTTCTTATATGAAACAAAAAATCAAACAGGCTGTTGGATCACATAAAGATATACTTGTGGCAACATACAGTGATCTGGTGAAAAGGTTCGAGAAAGATTTTGAACACGTAGTTTATTTTGGAAACATCAAAGGATATAACGATTATAAAGATATGTACCGAATGGCGCATATTGGAATGAACAGATTTCCGAACTTAGCATACTACTATATGTATTGTGGTTGCCATCCAGAAGAATATGATAAGCTTGCGGAAATGTCAGAAGAGGAATCGTTGCACTTTTTTGACCAGTTGAGTAAGAATCATAACAAGGAATATGAGGACATTATCACAGAAGTAATGCTCCGTTGCATGTTGGCTGATTTTGAGCAGAATATATTTCGTTTGGCCATTCGTAATTTTAAGAATACGGATAAAGTACGTGTCTGGGTATTTTGCAATACTGATGATGTTCTATACCATGAATTAGCAAATAGGATTGAGAAACGCTATGGTCCTTACGGTGTAAAGTTTACATATGAGGATGCACCGGAAGAATTACAGATTGAGAAAGTTAAAGATAGAAAGCCGCCTGAGGGAAAGAATCAAACCAATGCTCAGAAGATTATAGCTTGGAGAGAGAAACTTATGCCTGGAACAGAATACAAGGTTAAAGATCTTTTAGAAGGAACCGGATTGAGCAATAATCAATTCCAAAAAGTAAAAAGTAAAAATTCTGTAATTCTAAATCTTATCAATAATGATAAAACAAGTAAAAAAGGATTTTATAAAGTAAGCTAAAATATTTTATACCCCTTTCCCTAATATATATATCTATTAGGAGATGGGGTACATAATAAAAAATCAATATTGTTATCTATTATATATGATATTAAATGTTGTTCTTGCAAAGAAGATAATATATTAAAAATTATCCTAATTCGAACGAACAAGCTGTGAAGCAAAGCGGAACAGATTGTGAAGTGATGACAAGCATCTTTAGATGCGCGGCAGCAAACTGGTGGAACACCAGGCAAGTAAGATAAAAATCACTTAACTTATCTGTCGTTCCGACAGGTACTGCCGCATTCACTCCGCTAAAGCTACGTTCATTTGTCATCACTACTGAATTTTTCGCTAAAGCTTCAAAATTCATTCGTTCTAATCAGATAATGTAACAATATTTATCCTTTTTGAGAAGAAAAATATAAAACACAATATGATTTAGAATGATTTATCTGATTTATTAGATATGATGGGAAGCAAAAATGGACACCCATATATCAATCTTCTATGACAGGATCAGCGGTAGCAGCTGTTTCTATAGCAATGACTATTTTATATGAAAACGAAGGTAAAAACGGACGAAGATTTTCCAGACTAATTTAGCACTGCTTGATATTTGGGTGAAATTATCTCTATATGGATGGATATATGTGCTTACTGAGAGAGTAAAAATTTTGAGCTGATGACAGAACTATGTTGGGCTTCCGGAATTTGTTGCTGTGAGATTTTGCAGAATAAATGAAAAACTAAATAAGAAGAATTGTATGTAACTGGATGAATGATCTTTACTAGGAAATTCCCAGTGAATGATAAACAACAAAATTTAAAATCAAAGGAGAGTAACATTATGGCAAACAAAATTTTACAAGGAACTGTTGACTACTACATCAGAGGACAATATGGAATCCTCAAAGGTGATGATGGTAAAGAGTATTGTTTTGGCAGGAAGGCTGTAGGTGACAGATCAAAGCTTGTTAATGGTGATGTGGTGAAATTTACAGTAGATCAGAATCATCCTATTCTGGTTTCAAAGGTTACATCTTATGTGGCTGTCAAATCAAGACTTATAAAGTCACTTGCAAAGAAAGGGTATGGTTTCCAGATTGAAAAAGATGGTAAATGGAATATTCTTGTGAGACATGGTGATAAGAAGATGATCCTGGAAGAGCTTGGACATATGACTATATTGGAAGCTACTGAATGGGCGCAGAGAGCAAAAAAATTAACTACGGAGGATATTGATAAGATGTTTGTAAAGAATGATATGAAGAGCAATGTAAATAAAGAGAAGAGCAATGTGAAGAATGATGACTGTAAGATTGGTGGACACGTTGTACCGGATGATATGGCAAAGAATTTTGGTGCTGTTGAGGTAGATGGTGCTGCAGATGTGCCAGATCATACTTGGGATGAAGAGGCAGAAATGAAGAAGGACACAGATAGATTCCATGTCCTTGCCTGATGATTGACTAACCTTTTATTTGCTGCATCAGCTTTTGGTACTGCTTATCTATCTCTTCTGGTGAGAGGTTTATATCTTCTGGTACATAGTCTGGTTGTACACTGAGAAGATAGTTATAGGTAGCAATAGCTTTAAGCTGATCGGCATGAAGGTTAAGTGCTTCCTCATCTGTGATTTCAATGAATCTCATATTTAGTTTTCCTCATCCATTATTTTGTGTTGATACGTTTATATATATTATACGAATGAGACTTGTTGAAATCACACGAAAATTGAAAAAAGTTCGAATTTTTTTGAAAATAAATTATTTTTCTAATGAGAAGTAGTTTATAAGGATGGGACGAATGATATGTGAAACCCCTATTCCATCAATACATAGTTGTGGGAAATGGCGAAAGGCTGGTTCCTGAATAATTGCGAATTTTTTTCGTAATTATGTTTTGGAGACGAAAAAAATTCGTATCCAGAAAAACTACCGAATAATTCGGTAGTTAAATAAAATATTTTCGTGTTGTTGCCAGGGCGTGAACGAAATTTTTTCCGTCACGGTAACTTTAGAATTATTTTTTGCTAAAATCAAGTCCGAATAATTCGGATTTGAAAATTATTACCGAAAAACTCGGTTTCAAATAATGTACAAGTGGAGTCTTCCAATAATTATAAGACTCCAAAATTATACCAAGAGGCAAAGCCAAATAATTTGGTTTTGGCAAAAACATACTTCGATCTGGTAGCTTGCCGAATAATTCGGTATCCTTTAGTGAGTGATAAAAAATTGGTGAACCGAATAATTCGGCTGACCAGATATAAGTGGTGACTTCAAATAATTTTAAGTCACCTCCTCAAAATATTATGAGGCAAAGCCGAATAATTCGGTTTTTGCATAAAATTTACAATATGTGGTGGTTACGAATAATTCGGAAGCACCTCAAAAGCTTGACCGAAATAATTTGGTTGAAGCAAAAGTCTGGTAAAATATGCGGTGACACTCCGGGAGGATGAAATTTGTCCCCTTAGGGGTGTTATGACCGGATTTTGCTAAAAATTGGCAAAATTCTCAAAATGGCAAATCGTAGAATGCAGGAAAAATAAGGGTTTTTCGGGGGTCGATTTTCCAATAAAACTAATATTTTATGGAGATGGTTTTGGGGAAAACTTATAGGTGTGTATCTGGGATTTTTGACGGTAAGAAGCCCAGAGGAAAATGTCCCCTGGGCTGAGATGCTTACTTGATGGAAGCTAAGAATTTTTCACAGGCTATTTTGTTAACGGTAACTTCTAATTTGGTATATGGAAGCCATTTGTCAGTATATGAGTTGGAAGAATATGCTTTGGATTCCCAGAATTTGAGAAGACCTAGTTTTTCCATTTCGATTTCACAATCTCTTATTTCCTGATCGGAATACTTAGCTAAAGAGTTGGGATAAAAATGTGGGTATCTGCCTGGGAGAAAAACTTGCTCCAAAAGTAACTTCGCTAATTGTGTGTTCATTTTGAAACACTCCTTTCATTATTTAATGGAATAAGTATACAACAAGTCAGCGGTATATTTCAGTATCATTTGGTATCAACTTTTTGAAAGGTTACGGAAATTATAATAAAGTGGGAGCATATGATTCCATAGTATTTCATATGGGATTTGAAGAATATAACATTTGAAAGGATGGTGATATACCATTAACACAATATTAGTAGAAACACAAAATTTGAACATTAATTGGCTGAAGCAGAACGAAGATGGAAATTATACGAATGAAATTGTTCTATCGGCAGCACGAGAGCAATCCACTAGGAATCTTTCTAGTGAAAGTGAGCTACACCGGATTTTGAAACATTTATATAAGAAAGAACACGGACACATTGAGGTGAATGAAGCTGGTCGTGAGATTATACCATATCTGATTACATTGGAGATTGGCAAAAACGTAAAGCGGTACGATGTGCTGAAAGAACATGGTGGAATCTTAAAAGTAACCCGGGGTGAGGTGACTACTGAATATGTATCTGAATTTTGCGGTGCTTCTCATTCCAGGACTCAGAAAAATCTATTTGTGGATCGTAGCATTAAAGACAAACTGGATGATATCCTGCTATGCGGAATTCCAAAGAACACAGATTATCCAAAGCCATCTAAATGGAATGCTTACTATGCACTTGTGACTACGAACAGTCAGCCAGTATCGAAACCGAATATTGTTGTGATAGATGATTTTGAAAAGTTGGTTGCAGAAACTGTAGATATGGTAAAGGTGACTGGAAGCGGTGAACAGAAAGAATATCAGGTATTGCCACCTACAGAGAAGGAGATTCCAATATTGCCTTTTGATGGTGCAGGACTTGTTACACATGAATGTGCTTCAAGATGGGCTGAAGAGTTAGACTGTAGAAGTAAACGGACCGGCAGAAGATACATTCCATCTTGTTTTCAATTCAGATGTTTGCCAGCGTTGAAAGGTGAAGCTTTTGTATTTGATCTGAGAGCGTTCGCCAGAGAAAAAGGAGTAAGCAAGATTGTTGATCTATGTGGTAAGGAATGGGATATCTTCACGGATCAGATTGATATGGTGGTTACGAAATCCCAGTTTAAATTCTGGAATCTTTATCTGGATGATGCAGGACAATTTGACTGTCCAAAATGGAAGAGTGCTTTTGAGGAAGAAGTACACGGATATAAGCGAACTTTCAATGTAGCAAAATATGCGGATGCACCAGAAGATTTGAGGAATACGAGCCTGTTAAGCTATCAGCCGTTGCAGACACTTAATTTCACTGCGGATGAAGCGGAACAATTGGTATCAGATAGCGTGAAAGTATATCAGAAAATCATTTCCAGCGTAGATGAATTTTTAAAGTATTGCGGTGTGTCTGAAGATGCAGAATATATCAAGCCGTATTACCAAGCATTGCAGTATAATCACAATCTGGCAAATGATGAATATGTCCGGGCAAAGATGCAGAATGATATTAAGTGTATAAAGAATGAACTATTAAGCGGTAAGCAAAGAGTTCATGGACACTATGAGGTGTTTTGCCCGGATATATACGGTCTGGCTGAATATGCTTTTGGGCTAGAGGTAAAAGGACTGCTGCCAAAATGGAATATATATTCAAGATACTGGTCGGAACATGGCATATCTGAAGTAGATGTAATCAGAAATCCTCACATTGCTATGGAACATAGGGTGTGTCAGGTTGTAACAAGTGTTGAAATGCAAAAATGGTACAAGTACCAAGAATGTACAATTATGTCAAGTATATATGATACATTGGCATTGGCGTTATCGGGTGCGGACTATGACGGAGATACGGTTTGTACGACTGATAATGTGCAAATTATTAATGCTGTGAAACGTGAGATGGAATCTGGAAATGGTAATCTGATTGTAAAAGACGGAGAGTCCGGCAAAGAATTGAAGTCAGTGATTATAGCAGATGTGCCTGGTCTTATGGAAGTGAATGCCCGAGGTTACAAGAATAATATAGGCAGTGTGATTGATCGGGTGACTGATCTATGGACATTATCGGAGCTATATCCCGAATGTCGTAAATATATTAAGATTGGTACAATCGTGGGGGCCGAGACTATAGATTTTGCTAAGACTGGGGAGAATGCATCTTTTCCAGTAGAAGTATTGAAATTTCTGAAGGATAAGAAAAAGGGTTACTGGATGCGCTATCTTGAAAAAAATCTGGCAGCAGCCCAGGACGAAGCTTTGTCCATGAGTAATGCAGAATTTTTTGGTGGTGATCCAGATAAGAAGAAACGGTTCGTAGATTACGATTGTAACATGAACAGATTGTGCCATCTTGCTGAACAGAAGATTGCTGAGATTGACAAGCAGACTGAAGTAGTGTCAGGTGAAGCGTTTGATTATAGGACGTTGTTATCTGGAAATGTCCATGTGAACAGAGATGTATATAGGAAAGTGCAGATTTTACAGGATGAATATAAAAAGCTGGCTGATGGTATCAGAGCTTCATATAAGAGCAAGGATAAGAACGAAAAAGCTAATATCTCGCTGAGATATAGAATGTTTTATGAGAAATGCCGTACAGAGCTTCTGTATATTGTACCGGATATAGACAAGCTGTTGGATATGCTGATCCTAATTTATTATACAAAGAGAGACTTTAGGGATAACCAGAAATCCAAAGACTTATTATGGAATGCATTCCCGGAAGAGATGATTGCTAGAGCAAAGAGTGAGAATATCAATAAACAGGTGGATTTTGAGAAGTTGTCAGTGAAGCACCATAAGAACAATCTGGCTGAGAGCAAGAAAAAACGCACAGGAAAAATCACGATTGCTTCAATTGATAGGTCGGATTGCACTGATAATGAGGTGACCTTTTATAAAGAAGATCGTGAGGAAATCCGCAAACTGATATTGAAACATAAGATTGTGAAGCGTAGTGACAATCAGGTGAAGTATGAAAGATTGATTGCGGTGTTATTGTATTTGAGTCGAAAGATGAATATGCAGACATTGACTCTGAGAAATAATTGTCCTGGTGAGTTATCTTATCAGAACATTGCAATATTGGCTGGTATAAATAATGATTTTGTTAAACCTGCGCTGAAGAGTCTGAAGGAATGTGGTGCTATTAATATTGAGACTATGCAGAGCGGTGATCTGAAAATTGATGTATTGTATTATGGCAAGCCGTTTGGTGAAGTGTGGTTTTGCACGAAAGATTATAACCAAGCAGGGGTAAAGATTAGGGATTATTTTAGGATGGATAAGGCTGCGTGAAAATATTTTTCAGTTATCGTGAAAATGAAGCTTGATTTATGACATAAAAAATATGTTATCATCAAAGGTCGAAATTTAAGAAGTCGAATTCCTATAATGGAAAAAGAGGAAAACACATAATATCTGATGTGATAATCGAAAAAAACTATGTAATATAAGGAAAAAACTGGAACCAGTGCTTAACAGGGTACTGGTTTCTTTGCGTAAAAGATTAATGAAAGGAGCAGAAGCAATGAGGCTAAATGAGATTGTAACAAGGTATTTAGAAGCTAATGGAATTTCAAAGAAATATTTCTCTGAATGTATCGGCTGTGATTTAGCTGTGACTTACAAATGGTTGAATGGTGAGATTAAGACTTTGCCAGCGGATAAGTTAAAGAAAATTCATAGCTTCTTAAATGGTGAATACTACAAGTCTATTGAGACAGTGATGGAGGATTAAAGGATGGAAAGAACAATTAAATTGGATGAAGCCAGTTACGGCTATCTGATCCAGATATTACAAGAAAGATATTATTCCACTGTAGATGTAGAGGAACTACGAAACATTAATGAATTATATAAGGCTCTGGGCTGTAAGTCGGAAACATGGCTATCTATGGTTGAGCCGAAGAAGAATCAGAAGGAGAACAAATAATTATGGATGTTAAAATTAATGTTGGTGAATATGTAAGAATCTCAACAAAAGATGATAAGGTGTATACAGGACTTATTACTGCAAAAGGAACAACTTATGCAAATGGTGGGATATATGAATTTTACCAACTCAATACAATTTATGAAGATGGAGTTGCCGTATTTGATTACCAGATAAAGACGATAGAAAAGAATTCATGGTTGTTATATTTGATGACAGAGATTAATGAGATTGTTAAACGACATAATTTTGAAGTGGAAGAGCCTGGAAATATTGGTAATCAGGCTATAGCAGTAATGGATAATTGGGCTGTTTTAGAGGAAGTCGAAAAAGATATTGCAGCTGAGTTTTTCTATCAAACAAAGATGATTAAGACAATTATGGACCAGAATGTATTATTTAAATCACTTTGCCAGTCTGCAAAAGAGAAGATTGAGCGTTTAGAGAAAGCGTGTGAAAATGGCAACGTATAAATCACTAGACTCTCTGAAATCTGCCATCCTTAAAGAAGTCCGTTCGGCTGTAGACGCAACTGCCAAAGAATCCAAGAATGTACTTCAGAAGAATGTGGATGAATTTTATACCATTCCGGAAGGACGTTATCACAGAATTGGAATGCTTCAGGCAGCTCCGCAGCTCGATACTGTGTTTGAAACAAAAAATGGAGCTATGGCGCAGATTTCTATTAATACAGGTACACAGTACGATCCTGCTGGAAGAGATACGGAGACAATCTATGGTTATGCTGAGGCTGATGGTCTGATTGGTAAAGGTGGATTCTGGGAAAGAAGCAAGGAAGAAATTCCAAGAATACTTGAAGAAGAAATTGAGAAGAGGCTTGGATAAGGAGTTTAAAATTCTATTATATTAGAAGATATTATTTCTATTTTAGGTTAATCTAAAAAATTCGTAGCTATTTTATATCATGTGGGAAGGTTCTCTTCCAACAAAAAATCAAAAAATAAATTTAGATCCTGGGACGCCGGGATTTAACTAAAATGAAAGGTAATTGGTAAATTCTAGAATAAAGTGATTACGTAATCCCCATAAGGTAATGGGAATTGAATAATAATAAATTATGTGAAAATAAAAAATGGGAACTTGTAAATTTTTGTGAATTTGATAAGTATGCAGAAAAATCATATTGTGCTATTCATAATGTAGATTCATCAAAAAATCTTGGAGATATAACTAAAGTTGATGAAGAGAATTTATCTCCATTTAATATGATTTGTGGTGGGTCACCATGTTTTGTAGCAGGTACAAAAGTTATTACAAAAGAAGGATATAAAAATATTGAGAACATTAAAACTGGAGATATGGTATTAACTCATAAAAATAGATTTATGCCTGTATTGAAAACCGGCGGTGATACAAATAAAGATATATATAAATTAAAAGTACAAGGATTCTTAGAAACAGAATGTACAGATTATCACCCTTTTTATTGTAAAAAAACAAAAGACTCAGAACCAGAAAAAATAAAATTAAAGAATATAAAAAAAGGTTATTATGTTGGAAGTCATATTAACACTAAATTTGAAAATCAATATAATTTATCTGACGAAGATTGTTGGATTCTTGGTAGATATGTTGCTGATGGTCATATTAGAAAAGATAAAAGAAAAAATAGAAAAAACAGTTATCAATATCAGTGTATTTTATCAATAGGAAGTAACAAGATTGATGAATTAAAAAGTACTGTAAAGGAACGGCATTACAGTTGTTATCCTCATACAAAATCCACACATAGAGTTGTATTTTCATCTATGGAACTTGTAGAATTTATTCTTGAACATAATTTTGGTATTGGTGCAGAAAATAAGATAATTCCTAATTTTATCTTGGATTTACCGGCATATAAATTGAAATACTTTTTAAAAGGATATATGGCAGGTGATGGTTGCAATATTGGCAATATATATCAGGCAACAACAGTAAGTAAAGAACTTGCAATGTCTTTGTGCCTAGTAATTCAAAAAGTCTACCATGTAGGATGTTGTATTTATTATGATAATCGTCCAGATACTTATATTATTGAAAATAGGGTAGTAAATCAAAAAGATACATATATGATTCGATTTAGAAAAAATTCACAGAAACATTTGTGGTTTATTGAAAATAATATTGTATGGTATCCAGTTAGAGAAATTTCTAAAACTGATAAAGTCGAAAACGTATATAACATTGAGGTTGAAGAAGATCATACATACACTGCAAATAATATTATTACATATAATTGCCAGGATTTTAGTGTAGCTGGTAAACAAAAAGGATCTATATGGACTTGCAAGGATTGTGGACATGAATATAATCCATTAACAGTCCATTGGTCTGAGCGAGACAAATGTCCTCATTGTGGAAGTACAAATCTTGAAAAAACTCGTTCATCACTTCTTGTGGAATATCTAAGAGTTATCCGAGCAAATAAACCCAATTTTGGTATTTATGAAAATGTAAAAAATATTGTTGGCAAACAGTTTAAAGAAACAACATTTAAGTTATTTACTGATGAATTAGAAGAATACGGTTACAATGTGTACTGGAAAGTGCTTAATGCAAAGCACTATGGAATTCCCCAGAATAGAGAAAGAGTATATCTTATTTTTATTAAGAAAGAACTGGATAATGGGTTGTTTAAATTTCCGGAACCATTTGATAATGGTACACGTTTAAAAGATATTCTCGAAAATAAAGTAGATGAAAAATATTATATTTCAGAGGAAAAGGTTAAGAAATTTATAAAGAATATTCATACATACAAGTCTAATACTTCTAATGAGCAGCATTTTATTGGAAATATAAATCGTCCAGATTTAGGAACAGGATATGCTGGTGGTGTATGGGACAAAAATAATATAAGTCATACATTAACAACAATGCAAGGTGGAGGTAGACAACCGCATATAATGACAGGAATTGTATCTAACTGTGGTGAAAAATTTGAAAAAGAAATTGATGTTGCAAATACATTACTTGCAAGAGATTATAAAGGTTTTGGAAATCAAGGTATGAATGCAGTTGTTGAAATTCCACAGGCAACTAAAAAAGGGTATA
>ERZ1673699.2380-NODE-2380-length-12570-cov-5.198881_pt1 | contig 12570 bp, 10 predicted proteins | sample MGYA00580229_ERZ1673699 | MGnify/ENA primary metagenome ERZ1673699 (study PRJEB41218, sample SAMN15661785) | gut metagenome | host: Homo sapiens | place: Canada: London | collected 2015-08-20/2019-03-30 | study: EMG produced TPA metagenomics assembly of... | reverse complement strand
AACTGACAACAAATATATTCATAAAAAATGTTTAAAATCTCATAATTAGGGGCATAATTAATAAGAAGATAAAAATAGACAATATTTTCATGAAAAAAAATGCCATTTTCTATGTTTCACGTGAAACATTATGTGGCGAGATAAATTTAAAAGTGTTATAATAGCAATAGTTATATGATAAGATTGCAGAACCTGTAGGATGGTGGTGTAATCTATAAACTTTGGTTATTGTGTGCAATTAAAATTTGCAAAATGTTTCACGTGAAACATTTTTATGTAATAAGAAATTCTGTTAAAATTTTCTATTGCATAAAAAGCCCTACCAGGTAGGATTACACTGTGGCAGAAAGTTAGATGGCGCTCGAGGTGCCCTGCTGTAGGTGAAGAATCCTGCAAGCAGGCTTCTTTTTACAATTAAACATGTTGCTTTTTATAAAAATGTTGTGTGAACAGTAACCTAAATAATATGAAAGGGAGGGTTGATATTGGGCAGAACGATTGCGGTTGCTAATCAGAAAGGCGGCGTTGGTAAATCTACCACAGCCATTAATCTTTCTGCATGCCTGGCAGAACAGGGAAAAAAAGTTCTGACAATTGACATGGATCCTCAGGGAAATACTACCAGTGGATTAGGTGTTGATAAAAATGAAGTAGAAGATACCTTGTATGAACTTCTGGTAGGACAGTCCGATGTTGAGAAGACGATTGTCAAAGATGTAGTAGAAAATGTAGATTTGATACCATCAAATGTAAATCTGTCTGGCGCAGAGATTGAGCTTGTTGGTATTGATAATAAAGAATACATATTGAAAGAGATTACTGACAAAATAAAGAATAATTATGATTATATTATTATTGATTGTCCCCCATCTCTGAATATGCTTACTATTAATGCACTTACTGCTGCGACATCTGTTTTGGTTCCGATTCAGTGTGAGTACTATGCATTGGAAGGACTATCACAGTTGATACATACTATTGATCTGGTAAAGGACAGACTGAATAATGATCTTGAGATTGAGGGCGTTGTGTTTACTATGTATGATGCCCGTACAAATTTATCGCTGCAGGTAGTAGAGAATGTTAAGGAAAATCTTCAGCAGAATATTTACAAGACCATTATTCCGAGAAATGTCAGACTGGCAGAAGCTCCAAGTTACGGACAGCCGATTACTCTTTATGATCCGAGATCCACAGGAGCAGAAGCTTATCGCCTTCTTGCAGAAGAAGTGATAAACAGGGAGGTTGAGTAATGGCAGTTAAGAAGAAAGGTCTTGGAAGAGGTCTGGATGCTCTTTTCCCGGAGAAGTCAGTGAAGCCAGCTGAAAAAAAGCCGGAGCAAAAGTCAGTTGCCACAAATGAAAGCTTACATCAGCAGGAAGAAGGTTCTTTGAATGCTTCAGCAGTGAAGAGTGCTGCAGAAACAAAAGATACAGCACAAGCTGCAGTAGTTGAAGAACCGAAGAAATCTGAAATGCTTGTGAAGATTTCAAAGGTAGAGCCAAACAGAACTCAGCCACGCAAGCAGTTTGATGAGGATGCTTTACTGGAATTATCTGAATCAATTAAGCAGTTTGGCATCTTACAGCCACTTCTGGTTTCGGATAAGGGCGATTACTATGAGATTATTGCAGGCGAGAGAAGATGGAGAGCAGCCAAACTTGCCGGGTTGAAAGAAGTTCCGGTAATCATTAAGGAATTTAATGATCAGCAGGTAGTTGAGATTTCCCTGATTGAAAATATTCAGCGGGAAGACTTAAATCCAATAGAGGAAGCGATGGCCTATAAGCGTCTGATCGACGAATTTAAGCTGAAACAGGATAATATTGCAGAACGCGTTTCTAAGAGCAGAACTGCAGTGACTAATTCCCTTCGTCTTTTGAAATTGGATGAAAGAGTTCAGCAGATGCTGATTGATGAGATGATTTCAGCTGGGCATGCTCGTGCAATTCTTGCGATTACAGACAAGGATAAGCAGACAAGTGTGGCAATGAAGATTTTTGATGAGAAATTAAGTGTTCGAGAGACTGAAAAACTGGTAAAACATATTGTGGAGCCACCGAAGAAAACTCAGAAAATAGTAAATACAGCTGAAGATGCGATTTACGAGAGTCTTGAAGAGAAAATGAAGGGAATCGTGGGAACTCGGGTTTTTATACACAGAAAGAAAAATAATAAAGGTAAAATTGAAATTGAATATTATTCCAGAGATGAACTGGAAAGAATCATTGAGTTGTTTGAATCAATAAGATAAGGAGAGTGCATGAGCAGTATTTTTGACAGCCTGGGAATCGACCCGGGTATCATTATTATTTTACTGCTGATTCTGACCATCGTTCTGGCGGTGAATGTATTCAGCAGCAAAATGAGGCTTAGCCGTTTGGAACGTAAATACAAGATGTTCATGAAAGGCAGTGACGCACAATCTCTTGAGAAAGTTTTTGTACGAAAATTCGCTCAGATTGACCGCCTTTATGAAGCCAAAGAGGATCATGAGCACGACATCAGCTTTATCAAACATCATTTGGAATCTATGTTCAGCAAATATGGAGTTGAAAAGTATGATGCGTTCGATGATGTAGGCGGAAAACTTAGTTTTGCACTGGCTTTGTTGGATCAGGATAATTCCGGAGTAATTTTGAATGCAGTACACAGCAGAGACAATTGCTTCCTTTATCTGAAAGAAATTGTAAAGGGAGAGTCCTATGTAATGTTGAGCCAGGAAGAACTTGAAGCCCTTAGAAAAGCTGTAAATTTTGGCTTGGAAAATATTGAAAAAGATGAGTAAATTGGTTGCTGCGAACAGTTGGTAAAAAATGAATATAAGTCATAAAAAAACAGCGAAAAATGACAAAATTGTTATAAAAAATAAATAGTAATGACAATATTGTTATAAAACGAAAAACAAAACAGATACTTGCCATAAAAAGAGATATGAAAAAATAAAACAGATACTTGCTGCAAAAAGAGATATGGAAAAATAAAGCAGATACTTGCCATAAAAAATAAAGTATCAGTACAGGAGGAAGACATGTTAGACATTAAATTTGTGAGAGAGAACCCGGAAATCGTAAAGCAGAACATCCGCAATAAATTCCAGGACAGCAAACTGGAGCTGGTTGACAAGGTTCTGGAGTTGGATAAGGAAAACCGCGAGATCAAACAGGAAGTAGAAGCTCTTCGTGCAGAGAGAAATAAAATTTCCAAACAGATTGGTGCTCTTATGGGCCAGGGAAAGAAGGATGAAGCAGAGGAAGTTAAGAAACAGGTTGCAGCTTCCGGTGAGCGTATTGAGGAACTTTCCAAGAGAGAGAAAGAAGTTGAGGAAGAGCTTCTGAAGGATATGATGGTAATCCCGAATATCATTGACCCATCTGTACCGATTGGTAAAGATGACAGCGAGAACGTTGAGATTGAGAAATTTGGTGAGCCTGTTGTTCCGGATTTCGAAGTTCCGTATCATACAGAAATCATGGAAGCTTTTGACGGAATCGACCTTGATAGCGCAAGACGTGTTGCTGGTAATGGTTTCTATTATCTGATGGGTGATATCGCAAGACTTCATTCTGCTGTTATTGCATATGCACGTGATTTCATGATTAACAGAGGTTTCACATACTGTGTACCGCCGTTCATGATCAGAAGTAACGTTGTTACAGGTGTTATGAGCTTCGCTGAGATGGATGCCATGATGTACAAGATCGAAGGTGAGGATCTGTACCTGATCGGAACCAGTGAGCATTCTATGATTGGTAAATTTATTGATCAGATCATTCCGGAAGAAGAGCTTCCAAAAACTCTTACAAGTTATTCTCCATGCTTCCGTAAAGAGAAAGGTGCTCATGGACTTGAAGAGAGAGGCGTTTACCGTATCCACCAGTTTGAGAAGCAGGAGATGATCGTAGTTTGCAATCCAGAGGACAGCAAGATGTGGTTTGACAAACTGTGGCAGAACACTGTTGATCTGTTTCGTTCCCTGGATATTCCGGTTCGTACACTGGAATGCTGCTCTGGTGACCTGGCAGACCTGAAAGTGAAATCCCTGGATGTTGAAGCATGGTCTCCAAGACAGAAGAAATACTTTGAGGTAGGAAGCTGCTCCAACCTTGGTGATGCACAGGCACGTCGTCTGAAAATCCGTGTAAACGGAAAAGATGGCAAGAAATATCTTGCTCATACTCTTAATAACACAGTTGTTGCTCCGCCAAGAATGCTGATCGCGTTCCTTGAGAACAACCTGAATGCAGATGGAAGCGTAAATATTCCAGTTGCCCTTCAGCCATACATGGGTGGAATGACAAAAATCGAGAAAAAGTCCAAATAATTGGACTTAAAAATGAAATGGTATAAAAACACCAAAAATGGGACTTTGATCTGAAATAGTAATAGATAAAAAGTAAATGATCTGAAAATAGTAATAGTCAAAAGTAAAATATCAGATGGTCCGGAGAATATCTGAATATCTGAAAAGTTGTTTGATTCGCAATAAGACTGCTTAACAGGGAGGTGATAATGTGCATAGTTATTTAAGAACTGTTGGCTTTTCAAAGGTAAAGTCACGTAAAGAAATGCAGGAAATCATTCAGGATGTGATAAATACTTACGATGAGAAAATTGCAGTGGAGAATCATCCGGATGGAATTTTTGTACAATATTCCAAGAATTATGGCTGTGACTGTGGAATAACAGTCTGTGGACAGTATGATGAAGACAATGAGTTTCACGTAGAATATTCATTTCCGTTCTTTCGCGGCACAGGAATCACCTCTCAGGAGAGTGTAGTCGTGGAGAGACACGCAGAAAAAGAGTCTTATGCAGGGGCGTGTGATGACATGCGCCTTGGCGTGACTTTGATCTTTTATCTTCAGAATCCTGCAGAATATATGCTGGAGAAGTATAAGGGGAATGTGCGTGAAGGACAGCCACTGACGATTACAGGACTGGCAAGAGAAGGGAAGATCCTTTTTCCGGTTCAGAAAGATAAAGAAGCTGTAAAAGTAGAGCGAGAGCTGACAAAAAACCGCAATAATCTGATCGCGGCTGCCAGAAATGGTGATGAAGAAGCCATGGAAGACCTTACAATGGAAGATATGGATATGTATTCCATGATTTCTGAGCGTATTGTTACAGATGATGTGTTGACAATTGTGGATACCTGTTTTATGCCTCATGGAATTGAATGTGATCAGTATAGTGTGATGGGCGAAATCGTGGATTTTGTGAATTTTAAGAACATTCTCACTGGTGAGAAACTGTGCCAGATGACTATCGAGTGCAATGATATCCAGTTCGATGTGTGTATAAACTGTGCGGATCTGCTGGGCGAACCGGCTGTGGGACGCAGATTTAAGGGGCTGATTTGGCTGCAGGGGCAGCTGCATTTTTAGACGAACCTTTAGATTCATCTAGAGCGTGTTTAAAAAATCATTCCCGCAATCTGCATGCCCCACTTTGCGGTATATTTCACCCGAATTCGGTTGCCGTAGCCCGCTACGATGCCCTCATCCGAGCGAAATCTCCCACAAATTGTGACGCACATTTTGTAGAAAGCCTTTTTCAAACACGCTCTAATTTAAGTTATAAAAACAATCTCAAAGTTAATAAAAAAGCTCTTGACAACTTCGAAAAAAGCTCCTATAATGCAGAACTATCAAAAAGCAAACGAAACTACAAAGGCGTAGAACACTTCAATGTGTCTGCGCCTTTTTCAGACTTAAAAACAATTTTTTTACGAGGCGGAAATTAACTATGAAAAAATTGAAAACAATTTTAATGGGACTGAGAACTAATCTTGGTGCAACACAGGTATTTGTAGATGATAAGTGAAAAATGGGACGAAAAAGTAATTGAGCTGGCCAAAAGTCTGATAAACTGTCAGAGCTATTCAGGACACGAGGATAAAGCGGCGGAAGCTTTAAAGGCGTATATGAAAGAGACCGGTGTTTTCGATGAGATAGAAACTGACTGCTACGGAAATGTGATCGGTCATATTAAAGGAAAAAATCCTGGTTCGAAAGTCCTGTTTGATGGACATATAGACACGGTTCCAGTTGGAAATTTAAAGGATTGGAAACATGATCCATTTCATGCAGTTGTTGAAGATGGAAAGCTTTATGGCAGAGGAGCTGCTGATATGAAAGGTGCGGTAGCTGCATTTACAGTTGCTGCGCATAGATATGCGGTTGAAAATGGGAAAAATTTTGCCGGAGATGTATATGTGGCAGGTGTTGTGCATGAAGAATGCTTCGAAGGTGTTGCCGCGCGAAAAATAAGTGCGAAAGTGAAACCGGATTATGTGGTAATTGGTGAAGCATCTGAAATGAATTTAAAAGTAGGACAGCGTGGCCGTGCAGAAATTGTGGTTGAGACCTTTGGTGTCCCGGCACATTCAGCAAACCCGGAAAGGGGCGTAAATGCAGTATATAAAATGTGTGAGGCCATTCAGGCTATCCGTGAGATTGAACCGCCTGTCCAGAATAAACTTGGAAAAGGAATCCTGGAGCTGACAGACGTAAAATCTTCCCCATATCCAGGAGCCTCCGTTGTTCCGGAATACTGCCGTGCAACCTATGACCGCAGACTTCTGGTAGGTGAAACCAAGGAAAGCGTGCTTCAGCCAATCATTGAAAAAATGGAAGAGCTGAAGAAAAAGGATCCGCAGTTTTCCTATAAGGTTTCTTATGCAGTGGGAAAAGAGGAATGCTACACCGGAGAAAAAATCCAGGGAGAACGTTTTTTCCCAGGCTGGCTGTTTGGCGCAGAAGAGGAGTGGGTGGCAAAAATAAAATCCGAACTGGAAAAAGAGGGTTTTTCTCCAGAGGTAACTACCTACAATTTCTGTACAAATGGAAGTCATTATGCAGGAGAAGCTGGCATCCGTACTATTGGAATGGGACCTGCAAGGGAAAATCTGGCGCATACCATTGATGAATATGCGGAGGTGGAAGATCTGACAAATGTATTCAGATGTTATGTGGGGATTATGAAGGCGTTGTTGGGATGATGTATAGCTTTCGGTAAAGTGAAGAAATAATGTGAAAATGATAGAAAAGACATTCTTTTTTGAGTATACTATTACTTGGAAGGGAGTGCTTTTTTATGATTATTGATAGGCTTTCGGTGTTTGTGAAATGAAAATTTTGGAAGCAGTTGAAAAAAGATAGCCTACAAAAAGAAGCAGCTAAAAAATGAAAAATAGAAAGAACAACTGGATAAAAATAGTTATCCAACTACTGTCGTTTATCTTAATCCCAGAACTGTTCGTAACAGGATTTACAGCTATTGGAGATATCTTTTCCCAGATCTATGCTGGAAGTATTTCCTGGGAGAGTGTCAGGTATTCGGTGTATGTACTAATCGCGACAGTGCCAGGAAGTGTACTGGTGGGGAGATTTTTTTGCGGATTTTTCTGCAGCTTTGGAGCTGTGCAGGATTTCTTGTGGTTTGCAGCGCGGAAGCTGGGAAAAGGCAGCTGGAGGCGGAACAGAAATCCAGAAATATACAAGAAAGCTGACAGAGTTCTGAAACTGGCAAAATATGGAGTACTTGTTTATTTTGTAATATTTATATGGAGTGGTGTTTTGACCTGGAAAAAGCAAGGTCCGTGGGAAATATTTGGCCAGTATATTGTGCCTGGACATTGGCCGGGAGTGAAGCCTTTGTGCTCGGTGGGGGGGATTTTACTCTTGGTGATTTTGGCAGGATCAGTGTTGGTAAAGAGATTCTTTTGCAGATATTTCTGTCCAATGGGAGCGGTGTATGCACTGATTTCCAGAGGTGCATTTTTGAAAATCGAAAAGCCCGGACGAGAATGCAGTGCCTGTTCTTTGTGTACTGCGAAATGCAGCATGGGAATTGATTTTACGAAAAAGGAACAAGTTACAGGTGGAGAGTGCATTGTGTGCCAGCAGTGCATTAGCTGGTGTCCGAAAGGAAATGCGCATTTTGGAATTAAATATGGAATGGTGATCGGAGTATTGCTCACGTGTGTGATGATTGGGGCTTCCCGGCTCCTTACGGCGAGAAGCTATACGAAGGATAGAAATATAGCAGGCGGTGTTGTTGAAGGTTTCAGATATAAAGACGGTACTTATACTGGAACAGGTGAGGGCTATCGTGGAGCGATGCGTGTCACTGTAAGTGTGGCGGACGGAAAAATAACCAGTCTTACACTGGATAGTTATGAGGATGACAAGTCTTATATGGAAAAAGCGAAAGCTGAAATCTTTTCTGCAATAATCGGACAGCAGAATACGAATGCAGATACCGTATCCGGTGCTACATATAGCAGTAAGGGGCTGATTCAGGCTGTACAGAATGCTTTGAAGGAGGCAGGAACTTCAGAGACTGTGGAGAATGGTTCTGATGATAAAGCTGCGGACAAGGCTGAATTTATTTCTGCAGGCCGCTTCCGGAACCTTGTCGATGGCGTATATACAGGATCTGCCGATGCCTTTCGTGGTGATGTAGAAGTTCAGGTTACTGTGGAAAATCAGCAGGTAACGGATATTTCCATCTTCTCATACTGTGACACAGAAGAATATTTTTTCAAAGCTGCGCCAGTTGTAATTGAAGAGATGAAAGAGGAACAAAGTCTGAACATTGATGCTGTCAGCGGAGCCACATACAGCAGCAACGGAATTATTCATGCCGTGGCAAATGCATTGGAGATTCCCGAAGATCAATATGCCGAACGTCCTGGCCGGAATCTGGCTGCCAAGAAGAAAAGCCATGGACATATTGTAAAACATGTAATAGAAAACCAGGAAGAGTATGAAAAGAAGGTTAAGGAGTATGAAAAATAGATAACAGAAATCAGAAACGGAGGATGCAGACTGGGAATCGTGATGAATAGACATTGACAGCCCTTATACATCAGGCATATAATATATCAGATATACACAAAAAATATATGCAAAAATGTAAAATATCTGGTAACTATTCAATATCTGCGCTGCAAGCGTTATAATTTGGGGTATAAGTACTGGGGAAAAAATGAGACGAGCGAAAGCATATCTGTTGGTTTTAATGGGAGTGGCATCTGTTCTGCTGGGAGGCTGCTCGGGGAGTTCGAAGGCAAACATGGAGGAGGCAGCAGAGCAGCCCGCTGTGGTGGACTATACCTGTATTTCTAATCCGGAAAGCGATAAGCAAATATATGTTATTCTGAAAAATTATCATGGTGCTTACTGGGAGAAGGTAATAGATGGTATAACAGAAGCTGCAAAAAAACTGGATGAAGCGGTTTATCTTGGCGGAATTGATAACGAAACTGACATTTCCGGTCAGATTGACCTGATGAACCAGGCTATGGAGCAAGGCGCTGACGGAATCCTGCTGGCTCCGGCAGATTCCAATTCACTGGCAGACAGCTGTCAGAAGGTACGGGAAAAGGATATTCCGGTAGTGCTTATTGATTCTTCTATTAACAGCAGCGAATTTGATGCCTGTTACATGACTGATAATATAGATGCCGGAGAAATGGCAGCGAAAAAATGCTGGAGATGCTGTATGATGCAGGGAATTCACCGACAGACCCACTGGAAGTGGGAATCCAGTTGTCATCGGATACCTCCCAGGCAATGGTAAACCGTGTTTCCGGATTCCTGAATTTCTGGGCGGGCAATGCACCGGAGCAGTGGGAAATCGTTCAGGATATAAGAGTTAATGGCGGTGATACGAAAAAGGCACAATCGGATGCTTCTGCATTATTGAGAGAAAATGCAGATATAAAGGGCTTTTTCGGTTGCAATAACACATCTACTGTCGGCATCGTAAATACTCTTTTCGAAGAAGAAAGAACAGATGTGGTGCTGGTGGGTTTTGATCTGGCGGACGAAACGAAACAGATGCTTCAGAATCCGGAATATCATGCAGTGACTGTGCTGCAGAAACAGGATCAGATGGGATATCTGGGAATGCTTTCCCTGAATTCTCTTATAAAGGGAGAAAAATCAGAGCAGAAGTATTTTGATACCGGAGTCATTATGGTTGATTCTGATTACCTTATGGAGAATGCTGTCTCATGAAAGATCGAAGAAAAAATAAAACAAAAAGAAAAGTCCTGCTGGCTTTGTATCTGGCAGTCTGCCTTGTCATTATCGTGGCGGCATACTTTCACTTGAGCAGAATTGCGCGGAATTTCAATACAGAGCATCTGGAGCTGATCACAGGCCTGTACGCGGAAAAGATGAATGATTCTATGGAATATCTTCAGAACTATGTACAGGAAGATATAAAGATGATCCGGTCTATGGAAAATGCCCAGCCGGAGGAAATCCTGGAACAGCTGGAGAAAAATCTTGACAAGACTGTTTTCGGTGATATTGGTTTTATTATGAATGATGGCGAAATTTATGGCAGCAGCAGCTGCGCTGTTTCCGATATCAAAAAGAAGAAGCTGGATGAGGCGGCGTTGGCTTCAGATACTTCTTTTAACTCGGATCCTTACCAGTCCAGCAGAACTGGAAATATGACCATGACTGTTTTTGTGCCAGTAGGGGATACTTCACTGGTTCATACACTTTATGTGTCGATTATGATCGAAAATCTCAGACAGCTGGGTGAGTATGAGCTTCTTCAGGGCAAGATCAGCATTCATCTGTTAAAGGCCGATTCAGAAAATTTTATTACCTGTGTTAGTGACAATTCCGGCACGTCTGGCAGTTGGAACAATCTTTTGCTTCAGCAGAAGTATTTCCAGTATGATGCAGGTTATTCCTACAACCAGTGGATAAAGGACATGCGTTCCGGAAAGAAGGATGGGAGATTTTCCGCTATTATCAGAGGAGAGGAATCTACAATTTCCTATAGAAGTATTTCTGTTATGCCAGGCTGGTATGTGATCGTTGAACTGACAAATAAGAATATTTCTGATATTACCCAGCAGTTTTCCGCCTGGGGCGGAGTATATGGAAGTATTCTGGTAGGCTTCACGATACTGTACATGCTGACCCTTGTGCTGTTGGAGAAAAAAGATAAGAAAATATACATGGGATTGTCTACTACAGATCCTCTTACCGGAATTCTGAACCGTAGAGCTTTTCAGATTGCCGTGGAAGAAGAATTGCGTAAAAAAACGCCAGGCATCTTCATCTTTATTGATGTAGATAATTTTAAAATTTATAATGATACTTACGGTCATAACAATGGAGACTTCTGCCTGAAGCATTTTGCGAAAACTATGAAAAGCTGTTTCCCGGAGGATAGCATAATCGGCCGGTATGGCGGTGATGAATTTGTGGTTTACCTGAAGAATCTTACAGGGGAAATGGCGCGGACTTATATGGAAACGTTTCAGAGGATGATTTCCCAGCTTACACTGCCTACAGGAGAGGCTGTAGAGCTTTCAGCCAGCGCAGGCGGAGCTGCATTCCCGGAACAGGGAGAAGACGTTATGTCTCTTTGTAAAAGCGCAGATATGGCTTTGTATAAGGTGAAACAGAATGGGAAAGCTGATTTTAAAATGAAAGGAATGTAAATGAAAGGATCCCGGCAAGGTCGAGGCTTGTTAGCCTTCTACCTTGCGAGGGATCCTTTTTTATTTGATAAATGTATCCTGTGGAAATATTAATTCACGTTTGCCGGATCACTCTCTGTAATGGCTGGTGCCGTCCAGGTGTCCAGTGAATCCACATCCTACACGATTGGTATAGTTATTTACGAAAACATGTTTTTCTACATAAAAATTTTATGGCTCGATAATATTAAAATATTTATACTCTGAGGTGACCGTAACTGCATCCATCAATCGTGTCAGGCAGGTCTCATCACCCTCCTGCTGGATCAAAGCTGCAACATTTTCCGCGTTTTTCTGAATAATAGACAGCAGTCCGGCACGTTTGGTAGTCCATGTCACATCCGCATCCGCATCCTGTGTATCTTTCTGATAAAGAAGTACACCATTTTTCACACGGAGTACATAATTACCTTCCGGCAATATAAGATTTGCTGTAAACGTCAGATCCGGAATCTTCGTTGTATCTACAAGAATTCCCAGATAATCCAAAATCATTTCAGGTGTCATATGTAAAATAACATCACCGTTACCATTGCCTCGCGTTGCATCATCGGTATTTGTACCATTTCGCAGCTCCTGTGCCGCACAAAGGTAAGCACTGCGCCATGGACCGGATTCTGCCTGATACCCCAATTGTTCTAATGCATCTGCACAAAGATAACGTGCATCCATATTTTTCGGATCAGCAAAAACCAGCGTATTGGTAATCTGGGCAACCCACTGATATTCTCCCTTTGCAAAATCTTCTTTTGCTTTTTCAAGAACCGCATCTGTGTCATCGAAATATTCTACCAGCTTTTGTGCATAATCCGATGGTGTAAGTTCAGCAAGATGGACAGGATTACCATCATACCAGCCCATGTATTTCTCATATACTGCCTTCGAATTATGAGAAACTGTACCGTAATACTGACGGGTATACCAGACTTTCTCCAGTTCCTCGGGAAGCTGGATCATATTGGCAATCTCTGTTTCCGTATAACCTTCATTAATGTAAAGCAATGTCTGGTCGTTAATAAACTTATATACAGCTGCAGTATTGGTCATATATT
>ERZ1673699.2378-NODE-2378-length-12580-cov-5.420599_pt1 | contig 12580 bp, 8 predicted proteins | sample MGYA00580229_ERZ1673699 | MGnify/ENA primary metagenome ERZ1673699 (study PRJEB41218, sample SAMN15661785) | gut metagenome | host: Homo sapiens | place: Canada: London | collected 2015-08-20/2019-03-30 | study: EMG produced TPA metagenomics assembly of... | reverse complement strand
GTTGTTCTTGTTACTCTTATGGTCCAAAGATATGTATTATTTTTGAAGTTAACACAGATTTGTGGCTTTTTTTCTCCATACTTACCATCTCTGTACAGGGGGACAGTTTTTGATCCTTAATGGGTATGTGTCAGAACTGGAAGTAGATAAAGGGCTGGACGCCGGCGCTCCTGAACTGCGTAAGGATCACTAAGACACCTGCAAAGAGCAGTGTCTGTGCCCATAGAGGAGCCCTGGTAACACTACTCTGGAGTGCCAGCCGCCACCTGTCGGGAGAGAAGTGAAGAATGAAGCCGATGATGATGAGTGCTGTCACCATCCGGTAGCCTGCGAAGAACTGTGGGATCACCTCGGGGTGGAACTCCTCCGTGATCATCGTCAGCATATCCCATACACCATCGATCGACCCCATACGGAAGAAGATCCAGGTGAAGCAGACGAAGTGAAAGGTGATGATCACGGAGACGACCCGCCAGACCGGGCTCATCTCGGCACCGGTGCGACCCAGTCGTGGGAAGAGGCTGAGGAAGAACTTGTGTATCGCAAGTGCCACTCCGTGCATCGCGCCCCAGAGGACGAAGCGGATATTGGCTCCGTGCCAGAGCCCTCCGAGGAGCATCGTGATGAGGAGATTGAGGTAGGTCCTTACTTTCCCCTTCCTATTACCTCCCAGAGAGATGTAGACGTAGTCCCTCAGCCAGGAGGATAGGGAGATGTGCCAGCGACGCCAAAACTCGGTGATCGTCGCCGACTTGTAGGGGAAGTCGAAGTTGGTATTGAAGTGGTACCCCATCCAGAGCGCCAGCCCGATGGCGATGTCGGAGTATCCGGAGAAGTCGCAGTAGATCTGCAGCGCATAGCCGTAGACTCCCATCAGGTTTTCAAACCCACTGTAGAGCAGCGGCTGATCGAAGACTCGGTCGACAAAGTTGAGCGAGATGTAGTCGGAGATAACCCCTTTCTTAAGCAGCCCACAGATGATGAGGAATAGTCCCCGCCCGAAGTCCTCACGGCTCACCCGGGGGATCCGGTGGATCTGAGGGATGAAGTCGACCGCTCGGACGATCGGTCCGGCCACCAGCTGCGGGAAGAAGGATATGTAGAAGAGGTAGTCGATCCAGCGCTTGAGCGGCTCTATCTTACCCCTATATATGTCGATCACATAGCTTAGTGACTGGAAGGTGAAGAATGAGATACCCACTGGGAGGAAGATGTCGAAGTGCCGTCCCTCCGGACTTGCTCCGAAGAGCGGGGCAAAGGAGTCGTAGAGGAAATTGGTGTACTTGAAGTAGCAGAGCAGCCCGAGATCAAGCAGAAGGCTGAGGATGAGCCAGCCCTTCTTCCCCGACCTGCTCTCGCTCCGTGCTATCTGTCGTCCGATGATGAAGTCGGTCGTCGCTAAGAGGATTAGGAGGACGAAGTAGACTCCGCTGGAGAGGTAATAGAAGTAGAGGGAGAAGAGCACCACCCAGATGGTCCTCGGGAGGTGGTGTCGCCGGAGCAGGTAGAATACCGGGACAAAGAGGAGAAAGAGGACTAGGAAGAGCCCGCTATTGAAGAGTAGGGGTGAGCTCGGGTCGTAGGTCAGTAGCTCTGTGATTTGTTGCCACATGGGATGCGTTAGTTGGTCATTGCGCGTGAGCCGAGATAGCGCTTGAAGTCCTTGGCGAGCGCATCGGCTATGGAGTTTCCGAGAGCCTTGTAGCCCTCAGTGGTTAGATGGATCCGGTCACTGCGTAGCAGCCCATCGGATACCAGTCTGTCGGCTCCTCTCTCTCCGCCGAAGATCTCGAATGTATCAATGTATCCGACACCGAGAGCCTTTGCCTCCTCTGTGATGGCACGGGAGACCTGCTTGACGTTGGGATTGGGAGCGGTTCGCCCTCTACGCCGTGTGACGTAGCTCATCAGCGGAGTCGAGAGGATGATTTTTGCCTCAGGGCAGTTTCTCCTCAGTTGATCGACGAGGCATCTGACCGATGCCCTTACTGCCGATGTGTCGACTCGACCCATGGCATCATTGGTCCCGAGAGAGATGATGATCAGGTCTGGCTTTAGCTTCGATACGGATCCGGTGAAGTGATCCTTTAGGTAGGTCTGATAGGTGGCCCCATTGTGTCCGAGGGTGTGCACTGTCACCCCCGGAGCTCGACTCTCCAAGCTTGCGCCATAGAACGTTGCTCCCGAGGGGATCAGCAGCTTGGTAGAGGTGACACTGCTCTTCAGGTCCAGCGTGTCCGTCTCGCAGAAGCTTGAGGTGAGGAGGGAGAAGGGTCTGCGTGGGGTGTCTGTCCAGTCCCCTGCGAGAGAAAAGGCTCGGTCGTTGTGTCCGTGGAGGACCACCACCCGATCAAATCGGATGCCCTCGCTTGAGGAGAGCGTCACCTCCTGAGGTCGGGAGGAGGTCGACCTCACCTCTATCCCTGTGGGACCTTCTCCGGCATAGGATCGGCGGGTGATCTGATCGGTCGCATAGCCACCCCGCCTTCCCTCCAGCCTTAGATGGCGCGGCTCATTGGTCCCCAGTAGACGGTAGGGGGCGATCAGACCGGGTCCGGAGAGACCAAACTGTCGTCCGAAGTACTCCCGGATCGGCATCGTGAAGAACCCCGCCTGTACGTGCGAGTCACCTAAGTGGAGGACGATCACGTGATCGCTCCCGCCTGGGGTCGAGCAGCGCTGCCATATCGGATCGAGGTAACCACTTGGAGCGACCATCCTTACTGCACGCTCCTGTCGGTAGAGATCGTGCGGGGACTCCTGCTGAGCCTCGAGCGTAGTCCCCGTGCTGAGTATCAGTAGGGTCAGCAGCTGCAGCCTGAGTGAGTGGAATGGGGAATGTCTCCGCATGACCTTAGATGGAGTCCTTCTCTGCCGTGCTCTCCGGAGCTGTGGAGCTCTTATCCTGCTTCAGCGTGTCATCTGAGGCCTTCGGCTGCTTCTCCATCACTGCTTGAGTCGGGAGGAGTGATTCCTCGAGGGGAGTCTCAGCCACCTGTCCGGTCAGCTGGTCGATGGGGCTCTCCACCAAGTCCTGCACGAGCCGCTTGGAGAGCTCCCGACCACCGGCAGAGCTGAGGTGGGTGTAGTCCTTTGCCGCCCATCCCTTGGAGACGAAGCTTCGGATCCCGCCCATCGATCTTATGGTGCCATAGGTATTGAAGAAAAGGGCATGGTACCTCTTCGCCAGTCGCTCCTGCACCTCCACCATCCTTGGCACGCCGGGAAGAGTATAGACCTCGCCGTCGTACATCTGCCCTCTGTCGGAGATCGAGAGGATCAGGAAGATCGCCTCCGGGTAGATCTCGTGGAGACGGGAGAGTACTCGATCCATCCCCTTATAATAGTAGCCATAGTCGTTGTGGAGATCCTTCGGGCTCACCACATTGAGTCCATAAGCCAGCACGATCAGGTGGTAGGGTCGGATACTGTGGAGATCACTTGAGAGGGTAGGGGAGACCGATCCCAGCTGCAGACCCGATGAGCCCCTCAGGCTCATATTATCCACTCGCACACCCTTGTCTCCGTCCATGCAGACCCCGTAGAGCCTGGTCCCCTCTGACAGTGGGAGATCAAGGCGAAGCGAAGAGACCTGTCCTCCCATCTTCACGCTACGCAGGTTGTCTCCCGTCGGGGGAAGGGGTACCTCTGTCGGTGTGCCGTCATTCACGGTAGCACTGATCAGCAGGCTGTCCTCTGACGAGTAAAGGAGTGTCGCCCGATCGACCGGACGTTTATTCTCGTAGCTGACCTCAGCCTCTCCAACCGCCTGCTGGTAGGATCCGGTGATCAGGAAGTGGCTGCCCCGAGGGTGCTTGAGGGCACTATCATCCACCCACGACCCCGAGAAGCGGTGCTTTATCGTCTGTCGGAAGCGTGCCGTCACTGAGGTCAGCGGGACATATCCGACTCCCCCGCCTCCGTAGCGCGTCTGGAGAGCCTCGCGGAAGTGCTCCACTAAGATATCCCCCTCGATAAAGGAGTCGCCGAGGAATGCTACATTGACCGGCTGATCCCCCGCCTCTGCGAGGATCTCCCTCAGTCGGGTGAGCGCCGTTCCTCCAGAGTAGTCGGTCAGCCCGGTTGGGATCAGTCCGGCAGCGGTTCGCTTCACGACACTGTCTACTTGCAGCGTATCCGTTGCCTCCTCTGCCGCTTCACTCTCGAGACGCTCGAGGCTGTCGCGCCGCATCGCCTCTGCCAGCAGAGGATCCTCGGGCGGCGTATCGACCCCCTGAGCCACCTCTCCTCCCGGAGTGGGGAAGAGGTCGCTCAGAGGGTTGAATACCTTGACCCCAAGTAAGGGGAAGAGCTCTCTCAGGGTAAAAGTTACCCCAAAGGCAAGTCCAGATGCAGCGAGGAGGAGAAGTACGGACTTGAGTATCTGATGATCTCCTCTACTCATCTATAAGTCACTTCTCTTCCTGAGGATGACCGGACTGAGTCTTCAGGTAAGCCTGATACTCCGGGCTGGCGGCACCACGCCCCTCCTTTACCTCCTTATTCAGCACAGCCCGCATGTAGTAGTAGGCGACGACACCTGAGATCAAGCTCCCGAGGAGGATACCGAGCTTGGCGTCATTGAGATACTCGACACCGATGGCACCGAGCGATGCGGGGTAGGCAAGGGTCGCTACAAAGAGAGATACGGTAAAGCCGATACCGGCAAACATTCCTATGCCAAGCAGGTTTCGCTTTGTCATGCCCGGAGGAAAGCTGACCACGCCGAGCTTCGTGAAGAGCCAGGTGAAGAGGAAGATCCCGAGCGGCTTACCGACCACCAGACCCAGCATCACCGCGAAGGGTACTCCGCCGGCAAAGTCACTCAGCGGCACTTCTCCGAGTGCGATCCCGGCATTGGAGAAGGCAAAGAGCGGCAGCACGACATAATTCACGAAGGGGCTGATGTTGACATTCATCCGCTGCACCGGGCTGACCACCTTGGATGAGGTGTTGCGCAGCTGCGTGAGTGTGTCGAGCTGTGAGGCAGACATGTAGACTCTATTCTTGCTGTGCTCCACAGGATAGGTGTCGAAGTGCTGCCTGGCCACATTGATCTGGTCCATCAGATCCTTCGGTATACCCATCGGGACGTAAGGCACGCAGAAGGCGAGCAGTACGCCGGCGATCGTCGTGTGAATGCCCCCGTGGAGGAAGCAGAGCCAGACGAAGAAGAACATCAGGTAGTAAAACCACTGCTGGTACACTCCCCTCTGACCACAGAAGCGGGTAAAGATCAGCAGGGCTGCAGCGATCAGTAGCGGGAGGACAGCCAGTCCCTCAGAGTAGAAGATCGCAATGACAAGGATCCCGCCGATATCGTCCACGACGGCCAGCGCCATCAGGAATACCTTCAGCGTCGTAGGTACACGACTGCCCAGCAGTCCGAGAGCCGCGAGGGAGAAGGCGATATCTGTCGACATCGGGATGGCGGCACCTCTCAGTACAGTGGGGTTGCCGCTCTCCACGAGAGCGAAGCAGGCGACAGGTATCACCATACCACCGATGGCCGCCAGGACCGGCAGGTTTGCCGTCTTGAAGTCCGACAGGGACCCGCCCACCATCTCATGCTTGATCTCCAGACCTACGGAGAAGAAGAAGAAACACATCAGGGCATCATTGATAAACTCGCCCAGGTTCATCGTCCTCCCGTGGTGGCTAAAGACCTGCCAGTCTCCTATCTGAAGATTGATCGGAGTCTCAAGCAGCGAGAAGTAGTAACTGCTCCAGGGGGAGTTGGCTAAGATGAGTGCCAGCACAGTGGCTCCAAATAGGTAGACAGCGGGATTGACCCTCTTGAGGAAGCCGAGCATCGACTTGCCATCGCTTCGCCTGTAGGAAGTGCTAGTTGACATGACGTTTCTAGTAAATATATCTAGAGGTTACTTATTGACCTTTACCTGATGGGTCGGAGGGAGCAGCCTGTTGCGCTCCTCTACCGCTCCGATCATCTGCTCTGCCACGTGACGGAATGCAAGCCCCGACACCGTCTCTCGTAAGGCGACCGGCTTACCCTCGTCACCTCCCTCGCGTACGCTCTGCACGAGAGGGATCTGTCCCAGCAGCGTACTCCCGGTGAGCTCTGCCAGAGCCTCTCCGCCGCCCTCGCCGAAGATATGGTACTTGTGATCCGGCAGCTCGGCAGGGGTAAACCATGACATATTCTCCACCACACCGAGGATCGGCACAGAGACCTGATCCAGGCGGAAGAGGTTGATCGCCTTGATCGCATCGTCCGTGGCCACGCTCTGAGGAGTAGTCACGATGATCGCCCCCGTGATGGGAAGTGTCTGGACCAGTGTCAGCTGTATGTCCGACGTGCCGGGAGGGAGGTCGAGGAGGAGATAGTCCAGCTCGCCCCAGTTTCCCTCGCGGATCAGCTGTCCGAGGGCATTGGATGCCATGGATCCGCGCCAGGCGAGTGCCTGATCCGAGTCGACAAAGTGTCCGATGGAGAGAGCCTTGACCCCATACGCCTCTGCCGGGTGGATCAGCTCCTTGCCGTCCACCTCGTCGAGCCACGGCCTGTACTCCTGCACCCCGAGCATACGGGGGATAGAGGGACCGAAGATGTCCGCATCCAGCAGTCCTACGCTGTATCCGAGAGCGGCCAGCGACACTGCGAGATTGGTCGTCACGGTGCTCTTACCTACGCCTCCCTTGCCGGAGGCGATGGCGATGATATTCTTTACCCCCTGTAGTGGCGGTTCCTCATCGGTTGTGGGTGTGGGGTCGGGAAATAGGGGTGTGATCTCCACCTCGAGCTCGGGCGAGATCTCTCGCTTCAGCGCCGCCTCCGCTGCCCTCAGGACACTCTTATGGAAGGGATCCCGACTTTTCTTGAAGCGGATGGAGAGGGAGACCTTATTCTCCTCGATCCTGATATTGTCCTCCACCATCCCTGAGGTGACGATGTCCGACTCCTCGCCCGGGTATCGGACGCTCTTCAGTGCATCCCGGATCAGCGCCGGGTATAGTGTGATATGTGGCATCTATACTCTTGTGATTATTCTTCTTGGCTTCCTTTGCCCACCACCTCGGATCGCCTGGACCGACCGTAGCTCCTGTAGCTGTCCGGCTCTATCTCCTCCTCCGGCTCGACCGGGTCCTCAGGCAGCTGATCCAGCAGCAGCCGCAGGTACTTGATCGAGATCCCTCGGGCGATCCACTGCTGCTCGTAGTAGGTCTGTATCGTCCGGAGAGGGGAGTCCGGCGTGGCCTCCTCGTCGACGTCCGTCATCCGCTCATCGATCGTCAGCCCATTGACCTCAGCCACCGCCTCGGTGTAGCGGAAGAGGAATTGCGAGTCGGTCTTGAGATGCAGCACCGACGGCTCTGCCAGGATCTGACGGTACATGGACATGAAGCGGGGCGAGGTGAGTCGCCGCCGGCTCTTGCGCATCTGCGGGTCGGGGAAGGTGAGCCATATCTCGGAGATCTCGCCCGGGGCAAAGAAGGTCTCCAGAAACTCTATCTCAGCCCTCAGGAAGCGCACATTCTCCAGCCCCTCCTCGTCGGCAGTCTTGGCTCCCGCCCAGAGGCGGTTGCCCTTGATGTCCATGCCGATGAAATTGTGATCCCGATAGGTGCGCCCCAGCTCCACGGTGTACTCGCCTCTCCCACAGCCGAGCTCCAGTATGATCGGATTTCCATTACGGAAGACCTCATCCGACCAGTGTCCCTTGTGGGGGAAAGTCATCCCCTCCCTCCGAAGTGTCTCGAAGGGGTACTGCAGGACATTGGTCAGCCGGTCGATCTCGGCAAATTTCTCTAACTTGCTTTTGCTCATTCTCTACTAAGGGCAAATTATAGGTGGGTAAAGGTACCAAAAACGTAGGTTATCACTTCTTGCGAGAGAGGCAGTGAGAGTCACGCTTCCCACCCGTTCCGGATAGAGTGAAAACTATTACCGGTATTAGTCCGAAGCTTTACCGGTATTAGTTGTCACTAAACCCGATAATAGATTTGCTCCCTCTTCGCGCAAAAAAAAGACCCACAGGCGGAACCTATGGGTCTTTTGACTACTGGGATCTGCTGAAGTTAAATCACCTCATGTCCCTATCGTAATAAATGAGTGCTTGATCACACCTCCTCGAAGTCTGCGTCCTTGACGTCACCCTCTCCGGAATTGTCTGAGGAAGCACTGCCTCCCGTGGTGGTCTGCTGACCTGCCCCCGGAGCACCCTGCTGGGCATCACCGCCCTGCTGGCCATACATCTGGGCAGAGAGACTCTGGAAGATCGTATTCAGCTCCTCCATGGCGGTGTCGATACCTGCAATGTCCTGAGCCTTGTGTGCCTCCTTGAGCTTACTGAGTGCCGCCTCGATCTTGGACTTCTCGTCGGCGGGGATCTTGTCGCCGAGATCCTTGAGCTGGTTCTCGGTCTGGAAGATCACGCTGTCGGCCTGATTGAGCTTGTCGATCTTCTCCTTCTCCTTCTTATCGTTGTCGGCATTAGCCTCTGCCTCAGCCTTCATACGATCGATCTCCTCCTGAGAGAGACCGCTGGATGCCTCGATGCGGATCTTCTGCTCCTTGCCGGTCCCCTTGTCGCGAGCGGACACGTTGACGATACCATTGGCATCAATGTCAAAGGTCACCTCGATCTGAGGCACGCCACGCTTGGCAGGGAGGATGCCGTCGAGATTAAACTTCCCGAGGGACTTATTGTCCTTCGACATGGGACGCTCACCCTGGAGCACATGGATCTCCACAGAGGGCTGGTTGTCTGCTGCGGTGGTGAAGATCTGAGACTTCTTCGTCGGGATGGTGGTATTGGCGTCGATCAGCCTGGTCATCACACCGCCCATGGTCTCGATACCGAGTGAGAGCGGGGTGACGTCGAGGAGGAGGACATCCTTCACATCTCCGCTGAGCACACCACCCTGGATGGCAGCGCCGAGGGCGACTACCTCGTCAGGATTGACGCCCTTGGAGGGCTCCTGATTGAAGAGCTTCTTCACCAGATCCTGGATGGCAGGGATACGGGTGGATCCACCTACGAGGATGACATCATTAATGTCAGAGGCGGAGAGTCCGGCATCGGCAAGCGCCTTATTCACCGGCTCGATACAGCGCTGGATGATGTCGTGGCAGAGCTGCTCAAACTGAGCCCTCGTCAGCGTCTTCACCAGGTGCTTAGGCACATTGTCCACAGAGGTGATGTAGGGGAGGTTGATCTCCGTCGAGGTGGTGCTGGAGAGCTCGATCTTAGCCTTCTCGGCGGCATCCTTGAGACGCTGCAGAGCCATCGGATCCTTGCGGAGATCGACATTCTCAGTGTTGAGGAAGTCATCCGCCAGCCAGTCCATGATGGCGTGGTCGAAGTCGTCACCGCCGAGGTGAGTGTCACCATTGGTACTCTTTACCTCGAAGACCCCGTCGCCGAGCTCGAGGATGGAGATATCGAACGTACCACCGCCTAAGTCAAAGACGGCAATATTCATATCCTTATCGCTCTTGTCGAGACCATATGCCAGAGCAGCGGCAGTAGGCTCATTGACGATGCGGCGTACGTTGAGCCCGGCGATCTCACCGGCCTCCTTGGTGGCCTGACGCTGAGAGTCGCTGAAGTATGCAGGTACGGTGATGACAGCCTCCGTCACAGCCTCGCCGAGGTAGTCCTCTGCGGTCTGCTTCATCTTCTGGAGCACCATCGCGGAGATCTCCTGCGGGGTGTACATTTGTCCGTTGATGTCTACCTGAGGCAGATCGTTGCCACTCGCTACAACCTTGTAGGGCATGCGAGAGGCCTCCTTCTCGATCTGGGAGTATCTCTCTCCCATGAAGCGCTTGATGGAGTAGATCGTGTGCTGAGGGTTAGTGATTGCCTGTCGCTTGGCAGGATCTCCCACCTTGCGCTCTCCTCCGTCCACGAATGCGACCACACTCGGTGTGGTCCTCTTGCCCTCGCTATTAGTAATCACGACGGGCTCCTTATTCTCGAGTACAGCCACACACGAGTTGGTTGTACCTAAGTCGATTCCGATAATCTTTCCCATTTCTATCTCTATATATTATTAGTTTGTTGTCTCTTATAGTGTGGTCTCGCCTGCGCGGTGAGCCTGCACCCACATACTTACAAACCTTATGCCAAGTCTTCCGGCTCCTGACGGACCCTTGTAAAATGTGTCAGCCCGGGACTCAATATCCGACAGATGGGGTGGGGGATGGGGACAAAAAATGGCGTGAGCCCGACTGATAGTCAGGCTCACGCTTAAGTGTGCTTGGTAAGGTAAGGAGTAGAGGTCCTTACGTTACCGGATCATCGATGTGAAGATTACTTCTTGAGATCCAGTCCGGAGCCGGGCTTAAACTTTACAGACTTGCGGGCAGCGATCTGCATCTTCTTGCCGGTCTGGGGATTGATGCCGGTGCGAGCGGCACGCTCTGTGGTGTAGAAGGATCCGAAGCCGATGATGGTCACTCTCTCGTCCTTCTTCATCTGATCTGCAATGACGTCACAGAAAGCTGCGACAGCCTTCTTGGCATCAGCCTTGGTCATCTCACCCTTCTTGGCTACTGCCTCAATGAATTCGGTCTTGTTCATGATAAAATGGTGTTGGTTGTGAATATGTATAAATATAGTGCATATCTGTGTGAGAAGGTGACAGACCGCTAATGCGCTTTATGACACCTCTTCTACGTGCTCAAATGTAAGAACTTTTATTGAATTACAATATAAATCATCACTAAAAAGTAGATAAAACCGTCTTTTCCTGGTGAATATCAGGCGAACGGCGCCATTTTGTGTAATAAAGATAGCAAAATGGAGCTCTCAGTCGGGTGGTCTCCATCCCCAAAGTGCCGGTGTCTTATGCTCCACCCTGTCCGGACTCTGCGCGATAAGGCCGACCGGGCGCTATTGCAGGGGAAGGAATTATATTGTACCTTTGCACTACGCTTCTGGGAAGGATTTCGCGGAAGTATTATGGTGCCCATAGCTCAGTTGGTAGAGCGCTGGATTGTGGTTCCAGATGTCGAGAGTTCGAACCTCTTTGGGCACCCTACGGAGACTTTACATTCGCTTGTAGAGTCTCTTTTTTTGCTCCTGATGGTAAAAGAAAGAGTGGCAGCGTCTCGGAATAGAGGCGCTGCCACTCTGCATAATACTGTAGTTCCTTACTTCTTGTCGGAGTCTACTCTCTGGATGAGGTCATCGATGGCTGCCTTGAGCTGGAGGTCGTTGTCAGTCAGGAAGTCCTCGGGTGAGTTGTAGACCGTGATCTCAGGATAGATGGCACGGTTCTCTCTGGCAAGGTTGTCCGTCCCGGTCATCGTCACCTGTGGGATACCGAAGACGAGATCCTCATTGACCTGCGTCTCCCACCAGACGGCGGTCATGGTACCGGCAACGGGGGTACCGACCAGCTTACCGAGCTTCAGAGTCTGGTAGGTCCAGGGGGTACCGTATGCGTCGGAGTAATTGTCCTCACTCACCAGCATATTGGAGGGCTTGTACCACTGCATGAAAGGCTCGGAGCCGATGTACTGACCTCTTGGCTGGAAGCGTGCGTACTCCTTGCCACTAAGCAGGATCGCCACATCATTGTGCAGCCAGCCGCCGCCATTATGACGCGTGTCGACGACGATCGCATCGCAGCCTCGGTACTTGCCGAGCATCTTGCTGAATACCCGACGGAAGGATCCGCTATCCATTCCCTCGATGTGGACATAGCCGACGCGACCGTTGCTCCACTTCTCAGTCAGGGCTGCCCGCCGGTCTACCCATCGGTCGTAGAGGAGAGACGACTCCTGACCGAGTGAGATGGGTACGACGGACTCCTCGACCTCCTTGCCACTCTCATCCTTGAGCGTCACGACCGTACGCTGTCCGGTTAGTCCATTCAGGTAATGCTCGATCGGGAGGTCCTTGGAGATGGTGGTGCCATTGATCTTGAGGACAATGACTCCCGGCTTGGCAATCGACTTGGCGCGGTCGAAGGGACCACCCACAATCACCTCGGTGATCTTTGCTCCCTCGCCCTCGTAGTTGTCGTCGTAGAAGAGCCCGAGAGAGGCGGTCCGAATGGTGGACGCACCACCGAAGTAACGCATACCGGTGTGGGAGCCATTGAGCTCGCCGAGGAGCTCACTGCAGAGCTCGGCGAAGTCATAGTTGTTATTGATGTAGGGCAGAATCTCCCTATAGCTGTCGGAGTAGCCCTTCCAGTCTACGCCATGGAGATTAGCGTCGTAGAACTTATTCTCCACCTGACGAACCATATGGTCGTAGATGTACTCCCGCTCCTTAGCTGGGGAGTACTCAAAGCGAGCAGAGTAGGTGAGGGGAGTGATATCCCTGCCCTCGATCTTCTTGAAGCCGTTGTAGCCAAAGAGGTAGAGGGTCTTCCCATCCTTGCTCATCTCCAGTGAGCCGCTACCGGTGTCGCCAACAATCTCCTTTGTCTCCTTCTCGGCCAGGTCGAGACAGTAAAGGTTGGTCGTGCCATCGAAGGAGGCGAGGTAGTAGAACTTGTCTCCCTCCGGAGTTACAGCGAAGTCAGACTGAGATCCACTCGTACGGGTGATGCGGACGATACGCTTGTCGCGATTGGAGAAGTCGAAGACGAGAGGCTT
>ERZ1673699.2376-NODE-2376-length-12587-cov-8.164379_pt1 | contig 12587 bp, 9 predicted proteins | sample MGYA00580229_ERZ1673699 | MGnify/ENA primary metagenome ERZ1673699 (study PRJEB41218, sample SAMN15661785) | gut metagenome | host: Homo sapiens | place: Canada: London | collected 2015-08-20/2019-03-30 | study: EMG produced TPA metagenomics assembly of... | reverse complement strand
GGCCTCCGGGCCGCACTGGTTGCACACCTCGCCGATGACCTGATGGGGCATCAGGTGGGTGGGGTCGGACACCGGGTGGTAATCCTGTGCCTGCCACTCGTGGATCATCTTCATCCAGTCGGGGTGCTTTGCCTCTTTGATCTGCGGCAGCATGGCCTGCAGCACATAGGCGGCATCGCCCACGATAGACAGGTCCACTTCCACATTCTTGCCCAGCTCGCTGGGGTCGATGTCGATCTGGATGATGGTGGCATTCTTGGCAAAGGTCTTGGGGTTCAGCGCCACACGGTCCGAGAAGCGGGTACCCACCGCGATCAGCACGTCACAGTCGGCCACGGCCCGGTTGGAGGTGTAACAGCCGTGCATGCCCAGCATGCCGATGTTCATGGGGTCGCCGTAAGGCACCACACCGGCCGCCATCAGGGTGTAGGTGGCCGGGATCTCGGCCTTGTGCAGCAGATCCCGCAGCGGCTGGCAGGAGGCCGCGCTGCGCACGCCGCCGCCAAAGTACACCAGCGGGCGCTGTGCCGCGTTGATCAGGTCGGCTGCCCAGCGCACCTGTTCCGCATCAAAGGTGGTCACCGTGCGGATGGGCTCCGGCTGCTTGTTTTCAAACTCGCACACGGCGGCAGTCACATCCTTGGGGATGTCCACCAGCACCGGGCCCTTGCGGCCGCTCTGTGCAATGCGGAAAGCTGCGCGCATGGTGTCGGCCAGATCCTCGACCCGGCGCACCGTGAAGTTGTGCTTGGTGATGGGCATCGTAATGCCCTCAATGTAGGCTTCCTGAAAGCAGTCCTTGCCGATGCCCGGGGTGGCTACGTTGCCGGTAAAGGCCACCAGAGGCACCGAGTCCATGTAAGCCGTGGCAATGCCCGTGACCAGGTTGGTGGCACCCGGGCCGCTGGTGGCCAGCACCACGCCGGTGCGGCCGGTGGCCCGGGCGTAACCGTCGGCTGCGTGGGAAGCGCCCTGCTCGTGTGCCGTGAGCACATGGGTGATGCGGCCGGCATTCTTATACAGCTCATCGTAAAGGTTCAGCACTGCACCGCCGGGATAACCAAAAATGGTATCCACGCCCTGCTCACAAAGAACCTCCACAAAAATCTGAGAACCGTTCAACTGCATGGTGAGTTACTCCTGTTTCCTGTCCTAAAATCCACTTTTTTACACTTTTTCCACGTTCCTGCAGGGGCTTTGGGGAAAATAAAAAGCCCTTGTCCCCTGTTCATTCCAAGAGACAAAGACCTTGTGATCATCAAGCTCTCTGCGGTACCACTCTCGTTGACGCATCCTGCGCCCACTCACGGACTTCCAGCAAAGTCCCGCACTGTAACGGCTGCAACCGGCGCTGCTTACAGGGACGCTTTTTGTGCATCCGTTCAACAGGCTGCTCCGGGAGGATTTCTCCCACGAAACACTGACTGCCTCGCACCAAACGGCAGCTCTCTGAACAGGGGGGATCGTGTGGTACTTTTTCCCATCCGCGCATTTGTTGATGTAAATTATACTATAAATCGGGCTGTTGTCAATCGACAATTCGTAACCTGAATCATTCCAAACGTGAAGGAAATTAAACACTCTTGCGTGAAATGAAAAACCGCTGTATACTCTTTTTATCTGCGCGCGCCGCGCGTTGTCCGAAAGAGGATGTACCCAAAAAAAGATTCAGGATCGAGGAAACCGGACTATGAAACTGCATGAATGGAACGCCCGCCTGCACGGGCTTGTGATCTTTCGCTCCCTGCTGAGCGACCCCGTGGCGGCCAGATTTGCCGCTCTCATCGACTGCCTGACGGCCGGAAACAACAGCGTTGGCAGCGTGTGCAACGCTGTGGCACAGTTTGAAAGCGTGCTGTTCGAGCGCACCACCAACTGGGGCACCTACCTGAGCACCACCGTGCTGGAGACCGAGACCGTGTGCGTGCGGCAGGCCGCTGCCGGTACCCTGCCCCCTGTTCTGCAGACTGCACTGGACAACGAGCTGGCCTTCCTGCAGCAGCTGTGCAGCCTGACACTGGATGCCCTGCTGGACGCGGCAGAGGTCCCGGCCGAAGAGCTGGCCTTCCTGCCCCGGTGGGAGACGACCGACCTTGACCTGCCCGCCGCCTATGCCCAGCGCATGAGCGAGGTGGGCAAGAAGGGCTACGGCATGTTTGCCAAGCACCATGTATTTACAGTAGAAAACGGCAAGCTGGTGCCGGTGAAGTACCCCGATCCCCAGCGTCTTTCCGAGCTGCCGGGCTATGAAAAGGAGCGGGAAAAGGTGATCGCCAACACCCGTGCCCTGCTGGCTGGGATGCCCGCCAACAATGTGCTGCTGTACGGCGACGCCGGCACCGGCAAGTCCAGCTCGGTCAAGGCCATCGCCAACGAGTTTGCCCCGGAGGGCCTGCGGCTGGTGGAAGTGAAAAAGAACCAGCTGTACCAGATCCCCGACCTGATGGACAAGCTGGCTGCCAACCCTCTCAAGTTCATCCTGTTCATCGACGACCTGAGCTTTACCGCCAACGACGACAACTTTGCCGCCCTCAAGGCCATTCTGGAGGGCAGCGTGGGCGGCCGTGCCCGCAACATCGCGGTGTACGCCACCTCCAACCGCCGCCACCTCATCAAGGAGACCCTGACCGACCGCACCGGCGACGACATCCACGAAGCCGACACCCGGCAGGAGCTCATGAGCCTTTCGGCCCGGTTCGGCCTGACCGTGACCTTCCAGCGGCCGGAAAAAGCCCGGTTCGAGACCATCCTGGAGGAGCTGGCCCGGCAGCACCATATCCAGATGCCCATGGACCAGCTGCTGGTCAAGGCCGAGGCCTTTGCCATCCGCGCCGGCGGCCGCAGCCCCCGCGTGGCCAAGCAGTTCATCGAGCAGTGTGAGGCCGGTGTGCAGAAGTAATACTTCTGCCCGGCACGCAGCAAAGCACCCGCAGACGTTTTCCGCGTTTCCAGCGCCGGAAAACGCCCTTGCGGGTGCCTTTTTTCTGCCGCAGTTTCCCGCAAAAAAGTCGCATGAACGCCGCAATTAGTTTGTCGTTATTTTAACGACAAACTCCCGTCAAAAGTTTCACAAAAGCGCCGTGAATTCGTGAAAATTTTGACTTTTTAAGAATCTTTGTCTATTTTTTATTTATCGTCAAAAAGGCTTGATTTCCGGCAAACAGCGGACTATAATATGGCCAAAATCAGCCCGGCGGGGCGCAGCTCCTCCGGGCACATTCTGGAGGATAACTATGGGCTTTTTAACGGGTAAGACCGCACTCATCACCGGTGCAGGGCGCGCAGTCCTGCAGGATGGCAGCTGCGGTTCCATTGGATACGGCATTGCTACGGCCTACGCAAAAGAGGGTGCAAACCTTGTGATCACCGGCCGCAATGTGAAAAAGCTGGAAGAGGCCAAGCAGGAGCTGGAGAGCAAGTACGGCATCAAGGTGCTGCCGGTGCAGGCCGATGTGTGCGCCGGCGGCGACAACGAAGCCACCGTGCAGAATGTAGTGAAGCAGGCCGTTGACGCCTTTGGCAGCATTCAGGTACTGATCAACAACGCACAGGCCTCGGCTTCCGGCGTCTCGCTGGCCGAGCACACCACCGAGCAGTTCGACCTGGCTCTGTATTCGGGCCTGTACGCAGCCTTCTATTATATGAAGGCCTGCTACCCCTACCTGAAGGAGTCCCACGGCAGCGTGATCAACTTTGCCTCCGGTGCCGGCCTGTTCGGCAACTACGGCCAGTGCGCCTACGCTGCCGCCAAGGAGGGCATCCGCGGCCTGTCCCGCGTGGCCGCCACCGAGTGGGGCCCGGATGACATCAACGTCAACGTTGTCTGCCCGCTGGCCTGGACCGCCAAGCTGGAGCAGTTCCAGCAGGCTTACCCGGAGGCCTTCAAGGCCAACGTCAAAATGCCGCCCATGGGCCACTACGGCAACGCCGAACTGGAGATCGGCCGCGTGTGCGTCCAGCTGGCCATGCCGGACTTCAAGTTCATGTCCGGCGAAACCCTCACGCTGGAGGGCGGCATGGGTCAGCGCCCGTAACTTTGCGTTTTTCTTCCTTCTTCTCAATAGACAAAAGAGGCTGTGCCGGTAGGCACAGCCTCTTTTGTCTATCTGTTGCTTTTGGGATCAGCCCCGCACCGCGATGCACTCGATTTCGAGCTTTGCACCCTTGGGGATGGCTGCCACCTGCACGCAGCTGCGGGCCGGGAACGGCTCTGCAAAGGCCTTGGCATACTCTGCGTTCACAGCCGCAAAGTCGTTGATGTCGGCCAGAAAGATCACAGTCTTGACCACATTGGCCATGGTCAGGCCGGCCTCGGCCAGAATAGCCTTGAGGTTTGCCAGGCTCTGTGCGGCCTGCTCTTCCACGGTATCGGCCATCTTGCCGGTGGCGGGGTCTACCGGGATCTGGCCGGACACGAATACCATATTGCCCAGGTCCAGCGCCTGGCTGTAGGGGCCGATGGCGGCAGGTGCGTTGGGGGTAGATACGACTTTCATAGGGATTCTCCTTTGTTGTGGATTCAGACTTGGAAATAGCCGTTGTTTCAAGCGGGCTGACTTATATTATAGCAAAAACTCAATGATACTTCCAATAGGAGCCGGTATACTCTTTTGCTGCGGTCAGTGCATCCGGATGCTCAAACAGCAACACATACTGCGCATAGCCTGCATCCGGCGCAGAACCGTCCGTGTAAAATTTATTTCTGTCCCGAACCGGAGGTCTGGCACGGGCAGTACGGTAAAGCGTTGCTCTGTTCGTGCCCGTGCCACCCAGATCACCGATCTCAAACGTCAGGCAGCCATCCACAACGGTCAGTTTTCCATTCAACGGCGAGCCGATCTCCGCAAGGCGGGTCACAAAAGAGTTCTGCACACGGTACAGCTTTCCGGAATAGTCGGACATCAAAACGTGCGCCCCGCCAAACTGCCCATAATATTTTGCGTCCGGTCTCTGCTGATATTCCCACATGAAATGCTCATACAGGCAGTTTTCCCGGTACGAACCATCGGGGCCACCCAGTTGCTCCGTTTCCCCTTTGAGGCGCTGTTGTTCCTGTGCTTCCTCCCAGCCCAGAAGAGCACGTTCCAGATAAACCGTCTGTGTCCCCAGCACGGTTTCAAGCTGTTTCGGTTTTGTCTGATACAGTTCAGCCAGCTGTGGCAGAAACTTCTCCTGAAAGGTCTGGAGTTGCAAAGAACTGAACGGGTTCTGTTCCCGAATCGCAGTTAGAAGCCCCTGCGTTTGAGTATCTGCACTGGTAAAGTCCTGGTTTTTCAGCAAATACTGACAAAGCGTCTGTATGTTACCGACATCATCTGTAATGTCGATCCCGATGATTGAAATTTTTTCTGCAGCATCCCTGCCGCTGTTCCAGTCGGCAATCCATGAATACAGCTCATAGTCCTCTTTGGAGAGCGTGCACCGATCAAGCCAATCCGAAAAGGAAAGTCTCCCCTGCACGGTTTCATTTTCAAGAAATGCCGTGGCATATCCACTTTCCTCTACAAGAACACGAACTCCCTTTTCTTTTACAAGGTATTGGAACAGAGCATTGCGGAATTGCTGATATTCTGTGCAGCGATGGGTTTCTCCAAAGAGATAGACCTGCGCGTTCTCATAGCGGAGCATTTTAGAAATGCCCGCACCGGTAGCAAGATCGATCACCTGTGAGTTTCCCGGATAAAACGCAAAAATAAGTGCCAAAAGAACAGCCAGCAAAACCACGCCGGCGAGAACCCGTTTTTGCAAGCTGCATCCTCCCCGTGAAAAACACATCGTTCAAACTCTGCCAATACGTTTTATTTTTCTTTATAGTTTTTCCAATACCGGCCTGGCCGATCCTCACTGGCCGTGACCTGAGACGGATGCTCGAACAGCAACGCATACTGTGCGATTTTTTCATCCGGGGTGTCGGGAGCTTCGGCATAGAACTTTCCGCTTTCGGAACCAGGGTTCTTTGCAAGGGCGGTATTGTATAAGGTAAGGTGATTGGTATCAGCCTCCCCCAACTCCCCGATCTCATGGGTGATTGCACCGTCGATCACGGTCAGCCTGCCATCAAGAAAGCTGTTTTTCCCAGCCATCCGGGACACAAAGCTATTGTTGATTCGGGACGATCCTTCTTTTTGTACATAGTTTTCCATCTGAACGTGTGCTGCGCCGAACGAACCAAAATACTTTGCGGTCGGGTTTTCCTCATAGACCCTCCGGAGGTTCGCATACAGGGCATCCTCCCGATACGCCACGGCGGGGCCATCCAGCTGGAGATCCGGCTGATAGTCGTTCAGCTTGTAGCACTCCTGTCCCTGCTGCCAACCCTGAAGCACGCGTTCCAGATGGATTGCCTGATTTCCCAGCGCCAGTTCAATCTGTTCCGGGTTTGTCTGGTACAGTTCAATCAGCTGCGGCAACAAACTGTTCTCAAAGCGCTGCTGAAACTGGCATTTCTGGGTGCTGATCAAAAGCATCTGCGTCTTTGTATCTGCCGCAGAAAAATCACAGTCTCTCAGCAAATACCGGCAGAAGGCATAGACTACCCCAATCGAATCGGTGATATCGATACCGACAATGGAGATCTTGTCTTTATCCGGTCTGTTCCGATTGAATTCTGATATCCACCGGAACAGCTCGTAGTCCTCTTTGGATACGACAAACTGATCGTATCCGTATTCGTCGGCAAAGGACAACCGGTTCTGCACTGTTTCGTTTTCGAGAAAGCCGCTTGCATAGCCGTGCTCCATCAAAAGAACACGCACGCCCTTTTTCTCTACAAGGTATTGGAACAGTGCATTGCGGAACTGCTGATATTCCACCTTGCGATGGACCTCGCCAAGCATATAGACCTGCGCATTCTCATAGCGGAGCATTTTAGAAATGCCCGCACCGGTGGAGAGGTCGATTTCCTGAGAGCTTCTCGGATAAAGTTCAAAGACAAGGGCACAAAGGATGACGAGCGACAATGCAAAAGTGAGAAATTTCCTGCGCAAAACAACCCCTCCCGTAAAAAGAGAATCCACAAAACGTCGTGTCATTATTTTTACGCATGGGGATTGGATTGTCCACATTCCGGGAATGAACACGGGTTTTCTTGTCATGAAACCGGCAATTGCAGCTTTCACGCCACAGACTGCAAGTTCAGCGCAGCCATATTATCAGCAGCCCTCTGTTGAAATTGCATTGACTTAAAGGGAGCACTGCGTTATTATGAGTAACAAAACCGGTCTGTTCGACCTTAGAGGAGGCTGCCGATTGAATTTACTGATTTGTGATGATGAGCCCGCTGCCGTGGAGCAGGTTTCTGCATTACTCCGAGACCATTGCAAAAAAAGCGGCATCTCTGCGCACTTTTATCCTTTCAGTGATCCCGGCGCGATCAAAGACCTTTCTTCCTATGATATTGCATTCCTGGACATCGACATGGGCGATTCCAGCGGCATTGACCTCGCACGGACTCTTCGCAGGGAAAACCCCGGAGTCGTTATCATCTTTCTCACAAACTTTATCCAATACGCTCCAGAAGGGTTTGAGGTACAGGCATTCCGGTATCTTTTGAAACGTGATATGAACGAAAAGCTGATTCCTTATTTTGAAGCCGCAAGCAAAGAAGTCATTCAACGAAAGAGGAATCTCACCATTTCGGTCCATTCCGAACCGATCGACATTCCCGTAAGTCACATCCTCTATCTGGAGGCCAATCTGCGGGTCATCATCGTGCACCTGATCCATGACGAGCGAACGGAGTATCATTTCTACGGCAATCTGTCCGATCTGTCAAAAAAGTTGGAGGACCTCGGTTTCCTGCGCGTTCAACGCTCATTTTTGGTAAACATGGAGTACATCGTGCAGCTGCAATACGAAAAGGTGAGCCTGACCGGCGGGATCGTTTTGCCTTCAAGCGCTAAGAACCATAAGGAACTGAAGCAGCACTATCTGCTGTGGCGGGGGAAAAACCGATGGGCGATTTCTTGAGTTTTCTTTATACCGTGGTCGATTCCCTTTCTCTGATCCTCTTTTTGGACGTATTTGCTGAACGACGCTGGAGTGACCGGAAATTCGCGATCGGTGTCGGCTGCTTCGTTGCGCTGAACTTCTGGATTCTGAAAGTTCCGCTGATCTTCTTTCACCGCAATCAGGCCATAAAAATCGGGATGATCCTTTTATCCTATACCTTCAGCACACGGGTGTTGTACGCCAAAATTTCCAGTAAACTGCTTTTGCTTCTTGTCGGTGTAGAGTATCTTATCACTTATTCCCTGTCTTTCGGGCTGGGCATGCTGGGTGCTTTTGTCTGTGGGATGGACGGTGAATCGTTCCGGTCGAGTTTTCCGCTCATGATCGTCTACGGGATCATCAACTATTCCACGGAATTGTTCCTGGCCTATCTATTCCGAAAGCTCATGAAGCAGAAAAATCTTCCGCGCGCGCGAAATCGTCTGAAGGAGCCACAATTGAGCCTTTACTTTTTATTCCCGTGCACATCTTTTTTCATGCTGGGGATCCTGCTGTATATCACAACAGGGAAACCGGTAGGCGAAGGTGTAATTGCCTTTACATGTGGCTTGATCCTTGCGGCGAATGCTGCTCTCCTGTACCTCTTGGATCGGATGGAACGAGCCATCGAAACCAAGGAAAATCTTTTGGCGCTGGGGCAGCAGCTCCAGCTCCAGGCCAAAAGCATGGAAGCAGCAAGCAGACTTTACGCAGAACAGCGTCACAAGGTCCACGATTTCAGAGCACACCTCAACACGGTCCAAAGCCTTTTGCTGAACCAGGAATACAAAGCTGCCGAGCAATATTTGCGTTCCGTAACCACCATGCAGACCGACCGGCTGTTCCTGGTCAACTCGCACCATGCAATCCTCGACGCGCTCTTCAATACCAAAGCGACCGAAGCGATCAAAAAAGGGATCAGCATCGACTTTGAGGTGAACGATCTGTCAACGCTGCCATTGGATGTATCGGATATGGTCGTGCTGTTCGCAAACCTGCTGGACAATGCAACGGAAGCCTGTGAAAAACTCGAGAGCGAAAAGACGATTCATGTTTCCGCCGTACTGAGACAGAGCTTCTTTTTTTCCGTCCGGAACACATCCGCTCCGGTAAAGATCCATGACGGGAACATCCGAACGACAAAATCCAATCCCGCTCTCCACGGTTTTGGTCTCTCCAACATCAAACTCATTCTGAACAAATACGCAGCAGACTTTATTATGGACTATGCCGATGGATGGTTTCAGTTTACCGGGGAAATCGAGCTGTAACCGTTCAAACTTCCCATGAAAAAATGGCCCGCGTTTTCACGCAGGCCATTTTTTATCGGATCACACACGCTCACTCACGAGCTGGAAGCCCTCTTTGGTCAGTTCGGCACGGATCTGTTCGATCTGGGCCGCGTCGCGGGTCTCCAGCGTCAACTTGAGGAAGCAGCTGGAAATGGGCATGTTGGGGTCGGAACCGTCGTGCAGCACCGACACCACGTTGCTGCCGCAGCGGGAGACGATCTCGGCCACACGCTGGAGCTGGCCGGGCTTGTCCTCCAGAGCAATGGTCAGGTTGGCCTTGCGGCCGCTCATGACCAGGCCGCGGGTGATCACGCGGCTGAGGATGTTCACGTCGATGTTGCCGCCGGAAATGACACACACCACCTTTTTGCCCTCAATGGGCAGCTTGTGGAACAGGGCCGCAGCCACGGGCACCGCACCGGCACCCTCGGCCACCAGCTTCTGGTTTTCCATCAGGGAGAGGATGGCGGCGGCGGTCTCGTCCTCGCTCACCGTCACGACGTCGTCCACATACTGCTCGCAGAGCTGGTAGGTCAGCTCGCCGGGAGTCTTGACCTGAATGCCATCGGCAAAGGTGGAGGCAGCCTTCAGGGTCTGGTACTTGTGCTCGTGGAGGCTGCGGTACATGCTGGGGGCACCCTCGGCCTGTACGCCGTAGACCTTTACCTCCGGCCGCAGGCTCTTGATGGCAAAGGCCACGCCGGAGATCAGGCCGCCGCCGCCCACCGGCACGATGACCGCATCCAGATCCGGCAGCTGGTCCAGAATCTCCAGACCGATGGTGCCCTGGCCTGCAATGACCTGCTCGTCATCGTAGGGGTGGATGAAGGTCATGCCGGTCTCTTCCTGCAGCTCCACGGCCTTGTCGTGGGCGTCGTCGTAGGTGCCGGGCACAAGGCAGACCTCTGCACCCAGGTTCTTGGTATTTTCCACCTTCATGATGGGGGCACCGTCCGGCATGCAAACGATGCTCTTGATGCCGCGGCGGGTGGCGGCCAGCGCCACACCCTGCGCATGGTTGCCGGCCGAGCAGGCAATGACGCCCTTGGCGCTTTCTTCGGGCGAAAGCTGGCTGATCTTATAGTAAGCACCGCGCACCTTGAAGCTGCCGGTGGCCTGCAGGTTCTCGGTTTTCAGGTAGAGCTGGCAGTCCTTGGACAGCTTGGGGGCCTCGATGAGGTCGGTCTTGCGGGCAACGTCCTTGAGCACAAAGGCAGCGTGGTAGATTTTATCCAGAGTCAACATGACGATTCCTTCCCTTTTTCGTTTCCGTGATGTCATCCAGTATATGTTACCAAAATTGTTTTGTCAAATGAATTCCGTTCACGATAGAAGCACATAAAAAGAGAACTGCCGCAGACGTTTCGTCCACAGCAGTTCTCTGCCTTGTTTTTTTATGCGGTTATGTTGTTGGCATCAACGGCCGCGTCCGCCGCCGCCGCCATGGAAGCTGCCGCCGCCCATGCCGCCGAAGCTGCCGCCGCCAAAGGAACCACCACCGAAGCCGCCGCTGCGGGGCGGAGTGCTGCGGGGCGGGGTACGGCGCGGCGGCGGAGAGCTGCGCGGGCCGCGTCCGCCGTAAGGGCCGGGACCGCCAAAGCCGCCATAGGGGCCGCCCGGCGGGGGCGGGTTGCGGCGTCCGCGCGGCGGACGGGGTCCTCTATGCCAAGGGCCGCCAAAGCACCAGAACAGGCCGCCCAGCGGGCCGGAGAAGGTGTACACGACCACCGACACGATGATGAGCAGCAGAACGACCGTGAACAGAATGGTGATAAAGCCAAGCACGATATCTCCAAAGCCTCCTCCACTGCTGTTGTCATCATAAGCAGGCTCGTTGTAGGAGCCGTTGTTCGTGTTCCCGTCCGAAAGGCTCACGCCGTAGATGTCCGCGATGGTCTGGGCCACGTTCCGGGCGCAGGTGGTCACGGCGTCGTCATAGTCCTGCCGGACGAAGTCGTCCTCCATGGTCTGGGCAAGGGCACTGGCCTGACTTTCCAGCGTGGTGTTGCGGAAACCGTCACCTGTGGCAATGTAGTAATCGCCGTCGGCGTACTGCTGGGTCTCCATGACCAACAGGATCAGAACACCATTATTGCCGGTAGAAGAACCAATGCCCCAGGCATTGGCCGCCTGCAGGGCATATTCCTCTGTGGTGCAGCTGCCGGTGTAATCCACCGTCAGCACACCGATCTGCGCCCCGCTGCAGCTGCTTTCCAGCTGGGCGTTCAGGTCGGTGATGGTCTGCACGGTGCTGCTGCTCAGGACATTGGCATCGTCCACCACACACTGGCCGCTGGGCAGCGAGGGCAGGCTGGCCGTGGCCGCAAAGGCCGGGCACAGGGCCGCCATGCTGACCACGAACACCAGCAGCAGTGCGCTGAGTTTTCTTGCAATGTTTTTCATGCGAAGGGTTCAACCTCCTTCACGCCGGCAAGGCCGCCCAGCACATTGGCCGGGAACCCGCCGACTTCGTTCCGATAGTTGTAGACTGCTTCGTTGTATTTCAATGTGCCGATGATGGTGCCTGCACTGTTGAACTGGCCATACTGGCCCTGCACAGCGCCCATCTTCATGGGGTCGGCGGCCTGCTCCTGCAATTTGGCATAGAGCTGGTCGATGGCCTTGCCCAGCGTCTCGTTGGCCTGATACAGCGCGTGCATGGAACTGCCGTTGTAGTAGCTCAGGGAGGTCAACGCCTGACTCTTTCCGCCAGACTGCACGGCATCCAGACAGGCCGAAAAGTCATCCAGCGCCGCCTGCGCGGTCTGTACTTCCGCATTGTCGGCCCCCAGCGTATTGCCGGCGGTGGTGATGACGTTTGCCGCCGTATTGGCCCGGGCGGTCAGTTCCTCGCTGAGGTTGTAGCCGTTGTCGGCAGACACGCCCACCGTGAACCACTGCCGGGCCGTGTTGTATTTGCTGCGCACCTTGGCACTGCCAAAGCCTGCAAAGGCCGCCAGCATCACCACGATGCTCAACGCCAGGGCCACGGCCTGCCGGGTGAGGGCGGCGGGCAGTTTTGCTTCCAGCCCGGCCAGCTTCTGCTGCAGCGGGGTCAGCTGCACGGCCTGCTCCGGGCTGGCCTTTTCGCGGTAGCTGCCCGCGTCAAAGCCGCCGGGGGTGCCGGTCTGCTTGGGGTTAAAATCTGCGTTTGCCATTTCAGCTCCGGATCTCCATCATTTTGGATTTCAGTTCGTCCTCGATACGGGTCAGTTCCTGCTCGGCGGCAGCGCGCTTTGCGCGGCCCTCGGTCTGGATCTTGTTCAGCTCGTCCAGCGTCTCGATCAGGCTCTTGTTGGTCTGCTG
>ERZ1673699.2365-NODE-2365-length-12627-cov-12.059497_pt1 | contig 12627 bp, 12 predicted proteins | sample MGYA00580229_ERZ1673699 | MGnify/ENA primary metagenome ERZ1673699 (study PRJEB41218, sample SAMN15661785) | gut metagenome | host: Homo sapiens | place: Canada: London | collected 2015-08-20/2019-03-30 | study: EMG produced TPA metagenomics assembly of... | reverse complement strand
AGTTGGTAGAGCAGCTGATTCGTAATCAGCAGGTCGCCGGTTCAAGTCCGGCCACCAGCTCCATAAACCGCGCAGGGTTCCGTTTGGTAATCCTTCGCGGTTTATTTTTGTATTTTCTGTACAAGAATTCAAGCGCCCTGCTGTGTTTTTCACAACAGGGCGCTTGTTTTGTTGATTATTCTTTCGTTTTTTCCGTTTCGGGTGCGTCTTCTGCAGAGGTGTTTTTCGTTTGGGGCTGGGGTTCTTCGTTCACCACGGGGATAAAGCGCTTGGCAAACTTGTTTTTACCGCGGCTGCGCACATAGAAATAGCCGATAATCGAGAACGTGAGCGCACCGATAAAGTTGACGAAAAGGTCCTCCATCGTATCCAGCAGGCCAATATCCAGGTAGCCGCCCAGACCAAGGGCCGTCTGGGTGCCGTCACTTTGCACCACGATCACATCCGTGATATTGCGGATGATGCCGGGATGGTTGCCGCCGGTGGGGTCCAGCATCACGCTGCCAATGGTGTTGACCACGGTATCCTTTTGCATATCCAGCAAAAACAGCTGATCCATGGTACACTCAAAAAATTCCCAGATCACGCCAACCGTCATGGAAAAGCAGAATGCCACAATGGCCAGGTACAGCGGGGAGAGCGAAAAGCCGATTTTTTCCTCCCGGTTGAGGATATCAAGCAAAGAGAACCCGATGGCCGCGCACAAAAAACCGTTCAGGGTGTGCAGCACGGTATCCCAATAGGGGAAGGTAACGTAATAGGCGTTAATCTCGCCCAAGATTTCCGCCGCATAGATAAACAGCAGGATGATAATTTCCAGCGTATTTGGCAGTTCAATGTCCAGCCGGTGCTCCACCATGTTGGGCACGCCGAACAGGAACAGCGTCAGCACACACAAAAAGACGTTTTCAAAGTTGCGGTTAAAGATCTGGGCAATCAGCACCAGAATGACCGAGGCACGCAGCAACAGGTAAACGATGGTAACCGAGCGCTTGTTCTTCCAGGCATCTTTCAGCTGGCTCAAACGGCGGGGGCGCGGCGAGGGTGGTACGTTTTTCAAATCGGGCATGAAATATCAGTCCTCCAGGCTGAAATCTTTGGGGTCGTAACGCGGCAGTTCCTGCCGGTGCGGCACGCGCAGCAGCGGGTCATACCGGAACTTGCGGCAGGCAAAATAGGGCGAAACCACGCCCCGGTTTTTGCACAGAACCATTTTCTGGTCAGCCGCCGGAGAGCCGTGGGTGCAGTAAGCACACGCCGGAGAAACTTTTGTGCCATAGGGCGGCTTTTTGAACATCCGCTTTCCTCCAATACTGCAAGGTTTGGCAGCGGTTCACCGCGGGCCGTCTGCACGGCTGTGGTGCGCTGCCGGAATAGTATTATTATAAGAGCTTTAGCAGGTTTTGTAAAGTTGATACAGTGCAGCGCACAAAAAGAATGCAATTGCCAGCGCCGTATCCCACGCGGCACGCTTCATAACGACCACCTGCGGGGCCAGACTGGTGAACACAGCCGCCTGCCCCGGTACCAGTGGAAGGCACAAGTGCAGCAGCCCCTGCAAAAACACAAAATGCAGCACCCGTGCAGCCAGCAGCAGCCCCAGCGGCACCGTCCCCTGTAGCAGCGCCGCCAGCTGGGCAAGCACCGATGCCCCCAGCAGGCTCAGGCACAGGCACACCCCCGCCACGCTGCCTGCAGCGGCAAAATCTGCGCAGCCTGCGGAGATTTCCAGCGCAGCGTTCAGGTAAGGCCGCGCACCATCAGGCATCCCCTGCCCCAACACACTGCCCACCACGCGGCAGAACACCGCGCAGCCGCACACCGTCAGGCTGCTTTGCACCGCATTGCTGATGGCCTGTGGGAAGGTCACGCTCTTTTGTTGACTGCTCCCCTGCCCGGCTGGCAATTCCTGCTTTGGCAAAAATAGCACCAGGCAGGCTGCGGCAGCAAGGTTGGCTGCCAGCTGCAAGCCATACAGCAGCAGCCCCAGCGCCACACTGCCAAACAGCTGCCCACCAATGCAGCCAACCACAAAGCCTGGGCCGGAACAGCAGCCCAACAGCAGCAGAAGCGCGGCATCCCGCGGGGGCAGTTCCCCCGTTTTGCGCAATGCTGCAATCTGTTGGGCGCACACGGCATAGCCGCCGCACCACCCCAGTACCAGCACCGCCGGGGCCTGCGGGCTGCGGATGCCGCACAGCCGCATCAAAGGCCGCAGCGGCCACCCCAGCGCCGGAGCCAGCGGCCCCAGCAGGCCGCACACCACAAACAGTGGGAACAGCGCGGGCAGCAGGCTGCCGCCGCAGAGCTGCAAGCCCGCCGCAAAGCCCTGCGCCGCTGCCTGGGGCCGGGCCAGCAGCAGGCTGCTCAATGCCAGCGCCAGTGCGGCCTGCACCACCGGCCAGGGGGCAAACCGCATTTGGCTTGATTTTTGCTTCATATCTGCACCGCCTTTGCCGTATATTGGGGTGAATGATCCCCGCATGTGTGTTCCCCGGCAGACGAAAGGAGGCGGTCTGGCATGAAGCAGCACCCACGCCGCCGGTCCAAACGCCGCACCCCGGCCCCCACCCTGCACGACCTGCTGCGCCAGCCGGACGCCGATTTTTACCGTCTGCCGGATTTGGAGATCCGCTCCGGGCGCATTGTTACCGATGGCTGCCGCCGGGTGCTGGATTTTGCCCCACAGAAGATCACGCTGGATGTGGGCAGCACGGTTATTACATTTTATGGCACTGCGCTGCGAATAGAATCGCTGAACGGCAAACGGCTGACGGTTGCCGGGCGGGTGGCCTGCATTGATTTTGCACCCAAGTGGGAGGTTGACGCCAATGAAGCGCCGCATTCAGGCAGCAGATAGCATTCGGTTTTGTGTGCGCGGCCGCGGGGCGCAGCGCCTTTTGGGCCAGGCCGCCCAGGCCGGGCTGAAGCTTGAACGCATTGCCCCGCAGGCAGATGGTTTTACCGCCGTAATACCCGGAACGGGCTGGGCAAAGCTTTGCCTGCTGGCCGGTGCGGGTGGGTGGCAGCTTACCCAAACGCAGCGGCGCGGCCCCGGCCCATTAGCAGAGCGATTGCTGCGCCGCCCCGGCATTCTGGCGGGCATCGGCCTGTTTTTTGTGCTGCTGCACTGGCTGGGCGGCTTTTTGTGGTGCATGAATCTGGAACTTTTGACCGTTCCCCAGCAGGAAAGCATCCGCACCCTGTTGGCGCAGAGCGGCATCTGGGAGGGCTGCCGCCCCAGCCAGGCGGAGCTGGCCCAGGCGCAGCAGCTGCTGGAAGCCAGCGGTGATTTTGGCTGGGTCAGCCTGAATTTTACCGGTGGCTGCCTGACCGCCGAGGGTACGCCCCTCCAGCAGGCACAGGCGGAACCACCCGCCCAGAACACTGGGCTTTATGCCCGTGCAGGCGGCGAGGTGCTTGCCGTAAACATTGCCAGCGGTTTTGCGCAGGTGCAGCCGGGCCAATACGTTGGCAGCGGCATGCTGCTGGCCGCTGCGGAAAAGCTGGACCGCAGCGGTGCGCCCGTGTCCCAGCCCGCCAGCGGCACCGTAACAGCGCGGGTGCGGCTGGCCTACACCGGGCAGCAGGCGTTCACCCAGCAGCGCCCGGTTCTGACCGGCGCTTGCGCGGAACGCCGCACTTTGACCCTGCTGGGCCGCAGCTGCCTGCTGCCGGGCTCCGGCGCACTGCCGGATGATATTCCGCCCCGCGTGCGATGGCTGCCGCTGCGCCTGGGGCGGCTGGCTCTGCCTGGCTGCGTGCAGGAAACCACCTGTTGGGCACGGGAAACACAGGAGCAGATTTTTACCCCCGAAACCGCCGCAGCTCTGGCACGGCGCAGCGCCCGCCTGCAATTATTGCAGGATTACCCCGATGCCGTGATTGAAAGCGAGCGCGATTTTGCCAGCACCACCGCCACCGCCGCCGTGTGCCGCGCGGTGTTTGTGTTTTGCGCCAACATTGCCGAACCGCGCAGCGCCCCCGCCGCCAGTGGGTGACAAGCGGGATCCGGCGTGCTATAATGCCTATGGCAACACCGCACAATTCCCGCCTTGCGGCTTAAGCACCGCTCCGGCAGCTGCGGCACGGCATCTGCGTTGCCAAAATGCTCGATAAGACATCCAGTATTATCTGCGCTTTTGGCTTGGCATCTGCCGCACCTCGCTCGCCGTATCGGCACTTAGAATTATGCGGTATTGCCCTATAATTCGAGATTCGAACATAGGATGTTGAGGGACAGGGAGGAAACACCATGGAAGAAATGCTGGATTTGGTCAACGAGCAGGGCGACCCCCTCGGCCGGGCTGTGCCGCGCAGCGAGGCGCACCGCCTTGGGCTGCGCCACCGTACCAGCCATGTGTGGCTGGTACGCCGCAAAAACGGCGTGCTGGAAGTTCTGCTGCAAAAGCGCAGTGACGAGAAAGATTCTTTCCCCGGCTGTTACGATATTTCCAGTGCGGGACATATCCCGGCCGGGCAGGGCTTTGTGGATTCCGCCCTGCGGGAGTTGAAAGAAGAACTTGGCGTAACCGCCCAGCCGCAGGACCTGATTTTGTGCGGGCAGCGCAGCTTCCAGTTTTCCGCGGTGTTCCACGGCAAACCGTTCAAGGATAACCAGGTCAGCAATGTGTACCTGCTCTGGCTGGACCGTGATGCCGAAGAATTTACGCTGCAAAAAGAGGAGATCAGCGCCGTGCGCTGGATGCCCCTTGCCGACTGTTTGCGTGATGTGGAGAACGGCGCGCTGAACAGCTGCATTTTTCCAGAAGAGCTGCGGATGGTGCAGGCCACGGTGGAAAAGGCAAGCGCAACTTGATTGAAGAAATTATTTTGTGGGAAAGCTGTGGGAAACGGCCTTCCCTTATTTTTTATTTTGCCGTGTAACAACGCGGGCCTTTTTGACGTTTTTGATAGTGAAGGGGCGGGAAAACCAATCGCCGGCCGGTGCTTTCCCCGCTTTGATTTTACAAAACTCATTTCAGACTTTTATGCATTAAAATCAGTATGTTCACAAGAAAGGAATTGACCACCGTGAAAAGCATCAACATGATCAAATGCTCTGCCCTGCTTGCCTGTTCCGCGCTGCTGGCCGTCAGCCTTGCCGCCTGCAGCCAGCCCGCTGCCCCTGATGCTGCCAGCACCCCCGGCACCGCCGCCAGCGACACAACGCAAATCCCCAACCCGTGGACGGAGTGCGCCACCCTGGCGGATGCCGCCGCCCTGACGGGGTACGATTTTACCGTGCCCGACTCCGTGGATGGCTACCCGGACGTTACCATTGCCGTATTGGAAAGCGAGCAGCTGACCGAAGTGCAGTACACCACAGGCAGCGACCGCCTTTGCCTGCGCAAGGCCCCCGGCAGCGATGACATCAGCGGAGATTACAACCAGTATGCGGAAAGCAATGCTGTTGATGTTGACGGCCGCAGCGTGACCCTGCAGGGCAACGACGGCCAGGTTCAGCTTGCCACCTGGCTGGACGGGGACTATACTTACTCCATCGGCATTTACCGCGAAGACGGCACCGAGCTGACCGCCGATGAAATGACCGTCCTGGTAAAAGCTGCCAACTGAGCGGCAAATTGTAACAATTTGGAACAACCTTAACCAAAGCACAAAAGGGTGCGCAGCGAACGGTTTGCTGCACACCCTTTATTTTTGCTTTTTACACTTTTTGTTGCTGCGGTTTTGCAAAGCGTGCTTTTAAAATGCATGGAACCCCGTCAGCATCTTACGAAACAGCGCTGTTATTGTTCAACTCCATCGCAATCAGGCCGTGATGTTCCCGCTATAAAAAACCTGCACAAAAGGAAATCCCCGCCTGAGGGAAAGGCGGGGATTTGAGAAAGGAGGAGAAGAACACATGAAAAAGATTTGTTAATATTTATCTTTCGCTTGCAATTAAATTGTAACCTTTTTGAAACCTTTTGTCAAGGCCAAATTGTAAAAGATTTGTAACCAAATTTGTGTTTTTTGTGTGAACGCTTCGTGCTTCTCTTTGTTGCCCCGTCAATCTGCGTTATCCTGCAGGGGTGCCAGGGTAATTTCGGCTTCAAAGTTGCAGGTATCCCCCTGCCACCCAGCCATATACCAGCGGTTTTCGCTCACTGCGGCGCGGTACAGGCGGGTGCTTTCGCCCATGGGTACTTCCTTGTGATAATATAGGATCACATCCGTTACCGTGTGGGTCCGCCATACTTCCAGCGGCAGCGCATCACAGATCAGGTCCGCATACACGGTATTGTTCATGTGGCCGTTCCGGTCGCACCGGCTGTACACAGCGCGGTGGGTGCCAAGCTCTTCACAATCCTCCCGCTTGACTTTTGTCAGCTTGATGGGCAGTTCCCGGTCCAGCTTATCCACCCAGCCCGTTGTGGGGAAACCTTCCGGGTGCTTGCGCAGGATCATCCGCTTGTCGGTATCAATCAGCACCCAGCGGCTGTCCACACACACCACTTCTCTGCCCTGTGCGTCATAGAAAGTGGTAAAGCGGCGGTTGACGGCGCGGTGCAGGGCTTCCGGGTCAGTCTGCACGGTAATGGTTTCTTCCGCGCGCGGGGTGCGTGTGATATGCAGTGCCAGCTTTGCCAGCACATAGGCCGTATGGGTGCTGGCATACAGCTCCGAGGTAATGCCGCAGCGTTCGGCATCCTCTGTTGCAATCTGCTGGCTGTAACGCAGCAAGGTGCCAAGGGTCGCCATCTGGCGGAAGTCAACATCATTCTGGTAGATTTTATAGTTCTGGGTGTACTTCATGGTTTCTGGCCCTCTATTCTATGGTGCATCTGAAAAATTCCCGCATTTTTTTGAACACAATTCTTTTTATAGTATAACATAAGCCCCTGTTCATCACAAAGGACAAATCGGGGCTTATGTTTCAAATTGATTTTAAGCGGTGCCGGGTTGCTTAATAATTGTCCCGCACCTTTTTGCGCATCTTGCGCCAGATGTTAAAGCCGGAAATTGCAATGGCACCCAGCAGGAACACCACGATCAGCCAGCCGCTGCCGGATTCATCGTAGCTCTTCATCTCGCTCCATTTAGCGTCCATTTCGGCGTTGATGTCATCCGGCAGGGTCACAAAGACTTCCGCCTTATTCATCACTTCGTCGCTGGGGTAAGCGATCGGGCTGTACTTCAAATCATCGTCCAGCCGCTCCCACACTTCGGTGATGGGGGTGGAGTAGCCGATGAAGTCACAATTCTGGTAGCCGACATCCGGTTCACACATAAAGTTGATGAACATTTCGGCGGCTTCCTTATGTTTGCTGGAAGCCGGGATGCACATGCTGTCCACAAAGAAGTTGACGCCCTCCTCCGGCGAAACGAACGCCAGATCCGGGTTTTCATCGATCATGGTCAGGGCATCGCCCGCATAATACGGGGCCATGGCAGCTTCGCCGCCCTCCATTTTATCGAAGATCTCATCCATAACATAGGCCTGCACCACAGATTTCTGAGCCTGCAGTTCCTTCATTACGTCGTCTACTTCTTCCACGCTGGAAGGGTTCAGCGAAAGGCCCATCTTTTTAGCTGCAATAGCGTAAGCATCGCGGGAGTTATTGAACATCAGCACATTACCGGCATACTCCACATCCCACAGGTCCGCCCAGGATGTGGGCGGTTCTTCCACCATGGTGGTGTTATAAATAATGCCGGTGGTGCCCCAGGTATACGGCACACTGTAAGTGTTATCAGGGTCATAGCTCCAGCCGAGATAATTCTCGCCGATGTTGGCCATATTGGGGATGTTATCGTAATCCAGCTCGGCCAGCATGTTTTCGGCAATCATTTTGCCCACCATGTAGTCAGACGGCACGATCACATCATAGCTGGCGCCGCCGGATTTCATTTTGGCGTACAGGCTCTCGTTGGAGTCAAAGGTGGTATAGTTGACCTTGATACCGGTCAGGTCCTCGAAGGCCGAAACCACGTTCACGCTGTCATCGGAACCATCCGAGATATACAGGCCCCAGTTATACACGTTCAGGGTCAGATGGTCGTTGGCAAAGCGGGTCCAATCGTAATCGGCAGAAACCGAGATATCCTCGTTGACCTCCAGCATCTCCCCTTCCGCTGCATAAGCAGGCAGGGTGCAGGCAAGGCTTAGGGCTGCGCACAAGGCAGCGCTGACAGCCGCGCGGGTAAACTGTTTCATCTCTGCTTACCCCCTTTACTGTTCGGCCGCAGCGCGGCGGATGGCCTTCTGGTTGCGCTTGTAGGCGCGGGAATCCATAGCGTTGGAGGTAAGGATGATTGCCAGAATGACCAGGAACATGATGGTAGACAGCGCGTTGATCTCCGGGCTGACCTTTTTGCGGGTCATGGAGTAGATGGCAATGGGCAGGGTTTGCATGGTGCCGCAGTTGAAGTAAGAGATCATGAAATCATCAATGGAGTAAGTCAGGCAGATCAAAAATGCCGACATGATGGCCGGGCTGAGCTGCGGCAGAATGACCTTGAAGAACGCCTGGCGCGGGGTGCAGCCCAGGTCCAGGGCAGCATTGTACAGGCTGCCGTCCAGCTGGCGCAGCTTGGGGCCAACGTTAAAGATAACATATGGCACGTTGAAGGTGATATGCGCAATCAGCAGGGTGATCCAGCCGAACACGCCATTCTCGCCGCCAATGCCCATTTTTTGCACGATGACGAACAGCAGCATGAGGGAAACGCCGGTGATGATTTCCGGGTTGACAACCGGGACATAACTGATGTTATTGATAATCAGCTGTGCCTTGCGGCTCATGGAGTTGATGCCGATGGTGGCCAGGGTCCCCAGCACCGTGGCAATGATAGCCGAAACAAATGCCAATACCAGCGAAAACCCCAAAGCGGAAAGGATCATCTCGTTATGGAACAGGCTGGCATACCATTTTAAGGAAAGACCGGTAAACACTGCACGGCTCTTATTTTCGTTAAAGCTGTAGGCGATAAGGACCGCGATGGGCAGGTACATAAACCCGAACACCAGCACCAGGTAGGTGCGCTGCAGCAAATGCTTATACTGTGTTTTCATTACATCACACCCTCCATTTCCTCTTCATCAAAGCTGGAGGTAAAGCCCATGCAGAGCAGAACGATCACCATCAGCACAAGGCTCATGGCAGAGCCGAGATTCAGGTTGTAAGAGTTGCCAAGGAACTGCAGCTCGATCAAGTCGCCAATCAGCAGGTTAGCGCCGCCGCCCAGCATACGGCTGATAATAAAGGTGGATACCGCCGGAACAAACACCATGGTAATACCGGTGGCAATGCCGGGCTTGCTCAGCGGGATTAGCACGCGGCCCAAAATCTGGAACACATTGGCTCCCAGGTCCTGCGCAGCTTCCACCACAGAATTGTCGATCTTGGTCATGGCGGTGTACAGCGGCAGGATCATATACGGCAGGTAGTTATACACCATGCCCAGCACCACAGCGCCGGAGGTATTGATCATATTAAAGGGCCCGATGCCGAACAGGCTCAGCAGCTTGTTGATCAGGCCGTTTTTTTCCAGCAGGGTCATCCACGCATAGGTGCGCAGCAAAAAGTTCATCCACATGGGCAGCATGACCAACATCAGCATAATATGCTGTTTATTGGCGCGCAGCCGGCTGAGGAAATACCCCACCGGGAACGCCAGCACCAGGCAGATGATGGTGGCCTCCGCCGCAAGCAGCAGGCTGCGGCCAAAAACCGAGGCGTACCGTCCAATGCTGGTCAGGTTGGCAAGGGTAACCTGGCCGTCACTGTTGGTCAGGGCATACCACACAACAATGCCCAGCGGCACCACAATAAACAGGACCATCCACACCAGGTACGGTGCGGCAGCCCAGCGCGAAGCTTTGGAACGCAGCATCCCATCACACCTCCTCGCGGGACATGATGTGAATTTCATCCGGGCCAATGTTCATGCCGATCAGCTCGCCCGGCTGGCTGGCCTGGGTGGAGTGGATCAGCCATTCTTTGCCTTCCACGTCAACGTGCATTTCAAAATGCACGCCCTTGAAGATCACCTCGCGCACAAGGCCGGTCAGCTTGCCGGCGGACGGCGGAACGATATCCACGTCCTCCGGGCGGATAACCACCTGCACCGGCTCGCGCGGCTTAAAGCCGCGGTCCACACAGGCAAATTCCTGCCCGCCAAAGCTGACAAGGAAGTCTTTTTCCATAATGCCGTCCACAATGTTGGAATCGCCGATGAACTTGGCAACAAAGGCATTGCGCGGCTCGTTATAAATATCCTGCGGGCTGCCGATCTGCTGGATGTTGCCCTTGTTCATGACAACAACGGTATCGGACATGGTCAGAGCTTCTTCCTGGTCGTGGGTAACGTACACAAAGGTAATATTCATCTCACGCTGCAGGCGTTTGAGTTCCAGCTGCATTTCCTTGCGCAGCTTCAGGTCCAAAGCACCGAGAGGTTCGTCCAGCAGCAGAACACGGGGCTGGTTGACCAGGCTGCGGGCAATGGCCACGCGCTGCTGCTGGCCGCCGGACAGCTGGTTGATGCTGCGGCGCTCAAAGCCGCGCAGGCCCACGGTTTCCAGCATTTCCAGCACTTTGGGGCGGATGGTTTCCTCCGGCAGCTTTTTCAGCCGCAGGCCAAAGGCCACGTTCTCGTACACGTTCAGGTGCGGGAACAGTGCGTATTTCTGGAACACGGTATTCACCTGCCGCTTATACGGCGGTACCGAGGCGATATCCTTGCCATCGAAAAAGACATTGCCCGATTTTGGGGTAATAAACCCGGCGATCACACGCAAGGTGGTTGTTTTGCCGCAGCCGGAAGGGCCAAGGAACGTAACAAACTCCTTATCGTGGATGTCAAGGGAAAGTTCGTCCAGGATTCTTTCCCCGTCAAAATCGACGACAATGTCTTTCAGTGATACAATTTCATTCATTTTTACTGCATCCCCCTTTGCGGAATTTGGTCCCACCTCGGGCCTCCTTGATGCCGGCTCGCCGGCTTTTCCCGGTGGGTCAGCGCCAATTATGCCGCCCCGCAAAAGGTTTGTTACACCACCGCAAACGCGGCAGCTGCAGCAGCACATACAACGCCAATGTGTTCTGATGTTTAACAGATGCAACACACAAGCTTCATTATACATTGTTTTGGGGGGCTGTCAACAATTATTTCACATTTTTCCGGTTTTTTACATGGGGATGACAAAAAGTCAGCTTGTTTCCTGTCTTGCTCCACCGTTTTTTCCCTGTCCGTCCGGTATTATCCCCTGTTCTCCCGCTGCCGTCTGCATCAAAATTAACAGGTGTCGTTCGCAGTTATTTTTGTCATTTCACACCACAGGGGCGCGCATTGTGCGCCCGCGACCGTTTACAATATTTCAGGGTAAAATGCCACTTTCTGCCCGCCATGCGGGCCGATGACGAGCATCGGCCCCTACAAATAAATTTTATGCCCGGTGCTTTCCCTGTAAGGTAAGTAACCCCATTATTTCTGCCGGGCAAAATGCAGATTTTTAATACCAAAAATACCCGTACAGCTTTCAGGCTGTACGGGTATTTGCATTTTATTGGTGATTCAGCAGTGTTAAGGCAATACCGCATAATTCTAAGTGCCGATACGGCGAGCGAGGTGCGGCAGCTGCTAAGCCAAAAGCGCAGATAATACTGGATGTCTTATCGAGCATTTTGGCAACGCAGATGCCGTGCCGCAGCCGTCGGAGCGGTGCTTAAGCCGTAAGGCGGGAATTGTGCGGTGTTGCCTTAAGTTTTCAAATTGCCCTAAATCGCTTAGAAAGCAACCTTCTTGGCAATGTATTCTTTCAGCTCGCTGATGGGCATACGGATCTGCTCCATGGTGTCGCGGTCACGCACGGTCACGCAGTTATCGGCTTCCACCTTGTCATCGCCGACAGTCTGGAAGTCCACGGTGATGCACAGCGGGGTGCCGATCTCATCCTGGCGGCGGTAGCGCTTGCCGATAGAACCGGCATCGTCGTAATCCACCATAAAGTCCTTGGCCAGCTCGTTGCGGATCTCCATGGCCTTATCGCCCAGCTTTTTGGACAGAGGCAGCACAGCGCACTTGAACGGTGCCAGGAACGGATGCAGGTGCAGCACGGTACGCACATCCTCCTTGCCCTTGGAGTCGGTCAGGTGCTCTTCGTCATAGGCTTCGCACAGGAAAGCCAGTGCCACACGGTCACAGCCCAGGGAAGGCTCAATGACATAAGGAATGTAATGCTCGTTGGTTTCGGGGTCAAAATATTCCAGGCTCTTGCCGGATGCTTCCTGATGGCGGCCCAGATCGTAATTGGTACGGTCTGCAATGCCCCACAGCTCGCCCCAGTCGGTGAACGGGAAGGCGTACTCGATATCGGTGGTGGCGCGGCTGTAGAAAGCCAGCTCGGCAGGCTCATGGTCGCGCAGGCGCAGGTTTTCCTTGTTGATGCCCAAGGACAGCAGCCACTTTTCGCAGTAATCTTTCCAGTAGGCGAACCAATCCAGGTCGGTGCCCGGCTTGCAGAAGAACTCGCATTCCATCTGTTCGAACTCGCGGGTACGGAAGGTGAAGTTGCCCGGCGTGATCTCATTGCGGAACGCCTTGCCCACCTGGCAGACGCCAAACGGCAGCTTGCGGCGGGTGGTGCGCTGGATGTTGGCAAAGTTGACGAAGATGCCC
>ERZ1673699.2362-NODE-2362-length-12633-cov-5.008586_pt1 | contig 12633 bp, 16 predicted proteins | sample MGYA00580229_ERZ1673699 | MGnify/ENA primary metagenome ERZ1673699 (study PRJEB41218, sample SAMN15661785) | gut metagenome | host: Homo sapiens | place: Canada: London | collected 2015-08-20/2019-03-30 | study: EMG produced TPA metagenomics assembly of... | reverse complement strand
AGTCTGCACCAGCGTCAACCTAGGTCAGGTGGATACTACCCCTGAATAGGGGGTGGAGAGGTTCCCCACTCACGAGTCAAGGCGTGGAAGTGGGCAAGTGCTCTGATGCGCGCGAAATGGGGGTTGAGGTGCGAAAATGGTGGAAAACGTTCCATGGGAGCACTTTACGTTTCCCCTTGGTGATTCTCCCCATCAGGATATCCATCAGGGGCTACCACTATGGTGATGTGACACTGATATGGAGGGGTGCCTCCTATAGTGATATGGGCTGCATTGAGGGGGTCTCTCCTAGCTGCAGTGGGAACATCAAGTAGCTCTGATGGAAGCTCTGATGGAAGCTCTGATAGTAGCTCTGATAGTTGGCGGAAGTATCAAAGACTATCAAAAAACACCCTGCAGTGTGGTGGTGCTGCAGGGTGTGAGAGTGGGGTATCACCTAGTGGGTGGTAGTCGCCTCAACGATAACCGGGAACATGCTCAAGAAGGGAACACGATACCCGCGCGTGGAGAGGTCATAGGTGCCTCCCTCTTTCAGGGAACCGTAGATATCAGCGGAATTAAAGTTACCCAGGAAAAGGCGGTCTTCCACCTCGAAAACACCGCAATTGTCGGTGTATACGCGGTAAGTGGTGTGACGCTTATCAGAGTGGTGGGAAGCGTAGCTATCCTTGGAATTGATGGTGCATCCAGTGTGGGTGGTGGCGTTGCCGTAGCTAATCCACGTTCCAACAACAGCCGTGATGAGAAGGATGGTTCCGAAGACGACTCCGATACCGACGGAGGTGAAGGCAAACGAGCGCCTATGCATCCCGTGGAGGCGGTGGAGACTGCTGTTTCGCAGAGGGCTGTCAACAGGGGAGGAATAGAAATCGTTATTCATGGTGGTGGGGGCTCCTTTAAGATAGTGTGATGTTGATATCCTCTCACTAGGAGATGCTACCCCCAGTGGGGGAAGTGTTCAACTAGCGTGGGTAGCGCGGGTGCAGTGGTGTGGAACTGATGGAGAGATGCACCCTGTAAAGGGACACGGGCTGCGTGCCTCCCAGTAGGGAGGGGGAGGCTCCTACAGGGGAACACCCTCACCTGTGAGGTTCATCACAGATGGGGGAGGCTGGAGCAGCGCTCCTTACCACATGGAGGCGGGGAGTCTCCCAGAGGTTGACTTCCCAGGGGTCAGTCGCCCACTCGTCATAGGAGTCAGCGTGTGCAGGGCGACGGTTGACATTATGGATGTCCACCCACGGGTTATCGGTGTAGGCGTTCCACTTGGTGTAGTCACGTGCATCCATAGGGGCGAGGTTGGAGTGCTCATAGACGACGGAAACCACAATGGTGATAGCACCTGCAACCATGATGGCGGGAACCATAATGGTCACCAACAGGTTGATGGCGGGGTGGGTGTGCAGGAAGTCCACCACGGTGGAGGTCAACCATAAGCGAAACTGGGTGGTGTGGCGGACAGCGGAGGAAACGATATCCATCGCAGTGACGATGTTCATAGGTAGGTTCCTTCTCTCTCTAGGGGTGTGGGATATTCCTATGTTCCCGCTGATACCTATGAGCTTACCGGCATGATGAGAAAGTCTCCAGTTGAGGGCACCCCCAGATAGGTGGGGCGTGGATAAGGTGAGGGTTACCTCATCTAGGGAGGGGTGAAAGGGACACAGGATGCGTGTCATATGGTGGTGGTGGAAGTGGTGGGGGTGCAATCTCTGGAACTGAGGTGGCGATGTGAGTGGAGGTCTGTAGCTTACTGGAAGCGGAATCGTCGTGGTTGTGGCCACCTCCCTATGGATACCTGCTTCCTAGGGTGGAATCGCTGCAATCGTGGCCACATCCACCGTTCCATCGTGCCCCTGGGGCTCAATCGCTGCAATCGTGGCCACGCTCTCCAGTGTTGCACCACAGTGTGAAATTCCAGGAGATAAAACGTGCTTTCTCAGTGTGGTGGTTTTGACTCTTCACCAGGGTAAAGAGCGCCTGTGCACCATCGTGTCCACAATTGTGGGAGCGTCGAAATATCAGGTGCACATCGCTGCGTCTCCAGCACCTATGCACCGGTTGTGCACCCCTTCTAGTGGAATCGCTACAATCGTGGCCACCACTCACGATGAACCTGCCTTGGGTTCCACACCACGGCACAGGAATCTGCAGCCCACCACAGGAGAAGACACGAAAAAAGCGGTACCCCCTAAGGGGCACCGCGCGAATGGGAAGTTACGGTGTGCTACTGGATAGTGTCACCTTCCTTGGTGTTGTGCCACGGTGGGGTAATCTTCCCCTCATCGATTGCGTCCAGCGTGACGATGAGGGCGAAGACGATGACCATGAGGATGGAACCGATGACGAGGAAGTTTCCGAAGACGAAATCGAAGACGGAATCCTGGAGGAGTTCCACCTGCTTGGTGGCGAAGTGCAATGCGTCGGTGGTGTTGGTGACGATGGTGGATAGTGTCTCTGTGTTGCTCATGGTTCCACCTTATCACGACCTAGGAGGTGGGTCATAGCACGTTCCCCTATCTGGGGGGGGTAGAGGAGTCGTCTCACATAGTGAGATAGAGTGTCTCACATAGTGAGATAGCTCCTGATTGAGTCTCTGGAAGGGTCTACATAGTGGCGTGGGGATAAAAAAAGGGGGGGGCGTCCTCCTGGTGTGGTGTGGTGGTATGGCGGGTCTTCTTGGTTGGTGGGGCGCTCTGCTGGTTGATAGCAGCCTCCTAGCGCTCACTTCCTGGGTTGACTATCTGATAGAGGTGGTGTGCTAGTGAACGTGTTGCAGGGTGGGTGAGCCCCTAGGGTGTGCTGCAGAGAGGAAGGAGGTTTCATACCGTAAAGGGACACAAGATAGCGCACCAAGGGGCTACCTAGAATGGGGAACTCCCCAGGCACCCTCTACCAGGTGGTCACCCCCCCATTATAGTGGTACAGCGGGGTCTGTCTAGTGGGGGGGGTACCCTTGAATGGGGAGGGGCTACACAATGTCAATATCTACTGCTGGGTCAAACACACGCTGATAAGCATTGGAATACCCACCAGCAGGAGAATCAAACGCAATGGTGACTCCCGGTTGGTTATGTGGGCATTCCCCGGAACCGAGGATTTCATCAGCGGCACTCAAGATAGACCCGTCGTAGAGCTCCCAACCAATGTCAGAAGCTGCGTCCACAACCTCCTGGGCGAGTTCCGCACTGAAAGTATCCTCATCTCGCACCAGCTTGATACGTCCTGCTTTATTGGGGTCTCCTCCGGTTTCAGCAATGTCAGCCAAAATATCGTCCTCCCATGAGAAACGCTCCCACAACTCTGCAATCAGCTGGTAGTAGCGTTCCCTCAGTTGATTTTCAGTGCTATCACCAGACATGTACACTCCTCTATGTCAATATGGGGAGGCTTCCTTTTTCCTCCTCGCTAACACCTATAAGCTTACCGGAAAAAATCGATTGCGTCCACTTTTTAGGGGTCAGTGCCCCCCTATCTGGGGGGGCGTCTCACATAGTGGGATAGCGTGTATCACATAGTGAGATAGCTCCTAATTGAGGTTCTAGAAGGGTCTACATAGTGGCGTGGGGATAAAGGGGGGGGAGCGTCCTCCTGGTGTGGTGGCGGTTGAGTGCCCTGCTGGTTGGCGATGGGGGTCTTCTTGATGGTGACAACACCTCAATGGTGCACTTCCTGGATTGACTATCTGATGGAGGAGTGCACTGGGGTAGCGTGCTGCAGGGAGAAAGGAGGCTTTCATCCCCTAAAGGGACACAGAATGTGCATCCATAAAGGAAGCCCCCCCCACACTGTGAGGTGCATCACAGGTAGGGGGCAGGTATTATTTGGTAGCGGGAGCTCCCCAGGAGTTCAATGCCCACGGGTCAAGTGCCCACTCATCGTAGGAGTCAGCATGTGCAGGGCGACGGTTGTCCAGCCACGGGTTATCAGTGGCGAAGTTCCACCCAGTGTAGTCGTCAACCTCCTTAGGGGCGAGGTTGGAGCGCTCATAAATGACGGAAACCACAATGGTAATAGCACCTGCAACCATGATGGCGACGGCGGTAATCATGGAAAACAGGTTCACAACAGGGTGAGCGTTCAGGAAGTTAATCAGGGGAGCGGTCAACCAGTTGTTGGCACTGAGATAGGCTTCGACAGCCTGCTGGGTGATAGACGATGCAGCGCCCTGGGCGGTGACGATGGTGAACATGGTGGAAAACCTCCTTGGAGTGGTGAACATCAGCGGGAATTCCTCTGCCCTGCTGACAGTTCCTATCTTAGTTGGATAGCGGTGTAGGTTCCAACTGGGAGGGTGGGGGTACCCCCGTCTGAGGGGTGGTGAGGTAAGCCTCACCTTGGTGTAGTGGAGGGGTGAGGGGCACCCCCATAAAGGGACACAACATGTGTGGTGGGGCGTCACGGGGGCGGAGACAGGTCTCTATCGCACAACCATGGTGGCTATCCTTTTTGGTTGAAAAACGACAAAGCACCCTGGCGGGACAACCAGGGTGAGGTGTCAGCCTAGACTAGGCGGATTCGGTGGTAGTCCTCGAAGTCTGCGTCACGCTCGAAGAAGCCAGTGAACAGGGAGTTATCCAGGAGATACTCGGCATCAGCAAGGAAGTGACCCACCACCTCATCGTCGTCATGGAAGAGCTTGGTGTTATCCCAGCAGCGCACCGACAGGCGGACATCTCCGTAGTCTTCCTCAGTGTTGACAATGCGCAGCTCGGTAGGGTCAATACCGTAGTCACGGGCGATATCCGCCACCGTCTTGATGGTGTCCTTCCACTGCTGGTCAGCCACGGCATAGATGCGGTCAATATCGACTCGGGTGCTCTGAACGGTAGTGGCGATATCCTGGTTGATGGTGGTCATTGCGACTCTCCTTGATGATTGATGGTGCGGGGCTTATCCCCGCCTGCACCCATAACATTACTGGTGGTGGCTATAGGTGTCAATCGTTGGTGTGTGGCACTACCCCCATAAGGGGATAGCCGCAGGTGAGTAGTGGTGAGGCGCTGCATCAGGGGGTGGGGCGCTGCAGGGTAGCACCGCAAAAATGCTCCCACCACCCTCTAAAGGGACACGGAAGCCGTGCAGCACCTACACCGCCACCATCACGCAGAAGAGCACCCATCCCAGGTACCCTCTCCTGGTTGGGTGCTCCTCAGCGCTAGTGGATATTATTCCTCGTCCAGCTGCTCCTTGACCCAGGCGATACCCTTTTCAGTGAGGCTGTGAACAGGGTAGACGCAGAATCCGGAGCGATTCTGAGTGTAGTTGGAATCCTCGACCAGACCGGTATCGATAACCAACTGCAGCAGCTCAGCAGGGTTGTTGTTGGTATCCAAAATGACATCGTACTCCGGGTCAAACATGATGGTTCCCGGGATGTTTACCGTGACGGAGTTGTACAGCTCGCCGGTAGACTCAACCACGAGCACCAGTGCCAGGGAACCGTTATCGCTGTAGCGTGCAGCCTCCAGGATGAGGGTCTCGCCGTTGTGAGTGATGGTGGTCTTTTCGGTGGTCATTGTGGTTGTTCCTCCTTAGTGTCAGGTGAGAGGCGCTTCCTCTCTTCTTTCCCTGATGCTTCTGATACTACTGGAAGGTGTGGAGTGTGTCTACTTGGAGGCGGGTGGTGGTACCCCCGGATGGGGGGCAACGGTGAAAGGTGCAGGGAGGAAGGCGCAGCAGAAGAGGAGCAGCAGCAGAAGGATGGAGGCGCAGCATCAGGGAGGCGCAGCATCAGGGAGAGGCGCAGCAGCAGTAGAAGAGGCGCAGCAGCAGTAGAAGAGGCGCAGCCTACTCCCATAAAGGGACACAGCCTGCGTGGTAGCGCGCAGCGGTGCCCCAGTCTGCGCGTCTCACTATGTGGGATAGTGCGTCTCACTATGTGAGACAGCCTCCACTCTAGGGCTCCTTCCTTCTATCGAGGTGCGTCACCCCCCAGGGTGCACACTGGTATCCCCTAGGGTGTTTAGGCATTCACGTCAAGGGGTCTAGGTACTGCTGCATCACCGTGAAACCACAGTGAAAACACCTGTTGACCTCCCATTATGGTGCAGCGGGGGTAGTAGCGGTCCCCCCCGTGGTTGCCTAGTGTGAGCCTATCCATTAAGGTTATAGGTGTCAACGAGACAACGAGGAAAGAAAGAGGAAGCTGATATGACTACCACCGAGAAGACCAGCGCGGAAATCCTGCGAGAGACCTGCAAGTCCACCGCCGAGGAGTGGGCGAACCTGGATGTGCTCATGGATGCCCTAGAGGTCGATGAGGACGAGCGTGGGGCTTATGCAGCCCTGGAGACCGCCCTGGATATCGTGGATTACTCCCGGAATGGGCAGTGGTTGGGAAGCCGCATCGCCGTCTGCCTGGGTGGTCCCGGTATCTGGGTGGATACCTACGCAGAGGAAGTCGTTGGTGTGTGGGGCAGCGATAAGGTCGTTGTTCCGCTGGTCGTGGACGAGTTCATCCTGGACGCGCTGGAAGAGACTTTCGACTATCGAAAGTAATAGCCCGCAGGGGGGCACGGAGATGTGAGGTGCGTCACACTGGAGACGGTGTGATGTGCCTCATTTTTTTGGTGTGGCGAGGTAGGGAGGGGTATCGCCATAAAAGGGACACGGAATCAGTGGTGACGCGCGATAATAGCGGTAAGGTGAGCATCCCACATAGTGAGATGGTGTGTCCCACATAGTGGGATGGGGTCTCCAGGGGGGGCACCACCCCATATCGGGGGTACTATCCGCCTCCAACCCACTTGACACATCCCCTGCAACCATGCAATCATAGGAGACATGACTACTACTTTAGAAGAAGGAACCACTATGGAAGATGTTCGCGTCCTGTCCCGTATCGTCACCATTGACGACATCACCCCAGCTGATAACGCTGACCGCCTGGAAATCGCCATTGTCGGTGGATGGCGCGTCGTCGTTGCCAAGGGGCAATTCCACGCAGGTGACCGTGCTGTGTTCGCAGAGGTTGACTCGCTCATCCCCGCTGATAACCCCGCATTTGGCTTCTCCGATGGGATGTGCTCCCAAGCCAAGACCATCGATGGGAAGAAGTATGTACGAATCCGTACCATCCGACTGCGGGGAAACCTTAGCCAGGGAATCCTCTTCCCGCTGGGCAACTTCCCGCAGCTGGAAGGTGTTGCAGACGGAGAGGATATCAGCGACATTCTAGGAATCCTCAAGTATGAACCGGTGGATAACTCTGAAGCCCATATCGCAGGGGAGTTCGACCAGTCGGTAGCCCGGAAGTCGGACTCGGAGCGGGTGCAGAATCTCACCAAGATTTTCGACTCGCTGCGTGATGACTACCAGTGGGTTGCTACCGAAAAGCTGGATGGACAGTCCATCACCATTGCCAAGACCGATGGGAAGCTGCGGATTTTCACCCGAAACAAGGAAGTGGATGTGGAAGGGCATAAGCTGTTCCAGGTGCATCCTCGTGAGTTTTTCGAGCGTATCATCCCAGAGGGGTGGGCACTCCAGGGTGAGCTCATCGGCGAGGGCATCCAGTCCAACAAGCTGAAGGTGCGCGGTCTGAACTACCGGATTTTCAGCTTTTTCGCTGACGGCAACGAGGTTCCGCTGGAGAAGTGGCATCAGATGGAGGAGCTGTACTCCATGGCGGTACCAACGCTGGATATCAACCTGGAAGACTTCCAGGACGCTAACGCGCTTATCCAGCACGTTGATGGGTTGGAATCGGCATACTGCCCAGGTGTGCTCGCTGAGGGTGTGGTATTCCACCAGGTAGACGGAAAGACCATCCCACGACTGGGAAGGTCAACGTTCAAGGTGATTTCCAACGCCTTTCTGTGCGAATTTGACTAGTTGACGCACCCCACGGGAAAAATGGTCTCCTGCTTGACACCTGGAGGGAACACCAGGTAGCATCCGTGATGGGAGCACCAGCTGCCTTGTCGCGGTGGGCTATATCGCCGTCTTGGCAGATGGAGTGATAGCCCGTCGAGGAAGCTCAGGGCACCTCAGCGGTCAACCGTCTGGGAGCACCACCTGCTCAAGGTGGTGCGCTACCACCAGTAAGCATTAGTTAATAGCTTGGTGTGAGGGTATTGGTGCGACGCAAATAGGAACCGCCATAGCTACCGCTGGTTTTGGTTCCGGGTTCGCGGCTTAGATGGATGGCAAGGTTCAACGACAGAACCCTGGCTACAGGTTGGTGCTCCCCACCTTCCACATCCTTGAGGTGCCCCCGTTTCGGGGTGTCACATTGACTCCCCTCCCCTCTTCCAGTAGGGTGGATGCCAACAGAGAAAACCACCACGTAAGAAGGGGTCATCACCATGTCAGAGCTCACGCTAAAAAACTTTCAGATTGATTTCGAGGAGGTCTACCTTCCCGCTTATCGGGCAGGAAGCATTTCTGACCAGCGCGAATACCTCATCGGTGATATCAAGGAGTTGGTTTCCGACGATAACCGATGGGTTGGGTTGATGACCTACCTCCTGGGTGATGACGACGCTCGTAGCGTCATCGCTGGAGATATCAAGGTAATGACCCTGATAGCAAGGGAAGACCCCACATTTGCATCTCGGTTGTATATGCTCTCTGTTGCCAGCACCCTAGGTAAGGGTGGTGGTTATGATGACGTTATTGCAGACGCTACCCGTGCTGTGGTGTTGGACAAAAACAATGAGATTGCCAAGCTCGTCGTGATTGACCTGCTTCAGGGGAAGCCCACGAAATACATCAAAATGTGGTTGGAAGCTGCTGCGGACGATGCATGGGCGGAAGATAGTCTCGATAATCCACCGCTGGAACAGTGGTAGGGGGAACCGATATGTCGCAGGCGACTATGGATGTTTCCGACTACTTCATAGAGAAGGCGAATTCCCCGGAGGCGCTGAAGTTCCTTCTTGTCATATCCTTGGTGTTCATTGCATCGTTTCTATTGATGCTGTGGAACAACCAGGATGCGCACAATAGGGCAGAGGAAAACCGTCGCCATCGAGAGAAAATGAGGGAATTTGAGGGAAGAGACTCCGACGACTACTAGGGGCGCTCCTAGTAGGGGGGGGTGAACCAGCGCGCTTGATGGAAAGCGTGCTGGTTTTCGTCGTTTCTGCAGGTTGGGGTGTTGATGTGGTGCGCGCGGGTATGGAAGGGGACACGGAATATGCGGCGTCTCTGCCTGTAGCCTGCAACCCACTCCACTACAGCACACCCCCCAGATAGGTGTGCCTCAGTTGCTCCCTGGTTGCTCCTCCACTATGATGGTGAGCATCAGATAGTTGATATCCATCAAGGAAGCCATATCGAACAGGAACATCACCATGACCACCACATCGTTGACACTAGAAGAGTTCCACACGCGGGTTCAGGAGGTTCACCTTCCCGCCTATCGAGCAGGGGAGATTGTCGCCTTCTCCCAGCAGCTGCGCGACCTCAATGACGACATCTCCACAATCATCCAGGATGACGACCAGTGGATTGGGTTGCTGTACTTCCTGGTGGCTGATAGTGAAGACACCCCGGATATCGTTGAGTGCGTCTCCAGCCCCAGGGTCTCCGCTATGAACCCCTGGGTGACGGCTAAAATCCTCGCCCGGATTTTCACCATTTCCTCGGTCAAGCTGATGGTCAAGGGGGATATCCGAAACGGAGCCATCAACAATGCCGGGAAGGCTGCAGAGATTCACCTTTCCAACCGAAACCATATCTCGTGGCACATCCTCCACAGCCTAGGCATGATTGACCAGAGAGACGACGGCAACACCGATGAGCTGGTTGAGTGGATTCGGGGTGAGTCTGCAAAATACTGGACGCACGGAGGGGTTCCAGGAGCTCAGGCGGAAGCATAGCGGTGGCACCTCCTGAAAGTGGAGGTGCATGGGGGGGTGCCTGCAGCCTCCTTCCTGCTGGGGGGGGCGTTTCTGCAGGTCAGGGTGCTGATGATGGGGGTGGGCTGCAGAGGGGACACGGAATGTGTGGTGAGGCGTCAGCATCCTGGTGAACCTCCCCCACTGCAGCACACACCCTCCAGGTGGAGAGAGCCTCACTTGAGGTGGTGCTCAATCAGTGCTAGGCTCAACCTCAAAGAAGAAAAACGCCCCCTAAACAGGAAGGACACCCCACGATGACTGGTTCCACCGTCGCGTTTCACAATAAGATGTTCCACACCTATCGCCCCGCCTATGGTTCAGCGGAGTTTCTCGCTCTGCGACACGCTATTGACAAAGCAATCCTCGACTTAGCCTCGGTGGAACACAGCATGCTCGCCCTGATGGGGTACACCACTTCCGATGCTGTCTCGCGCGCAATTGTGCTGGAATCAGTGGAGCGACTCATTATGACCATGCCGGAAGACAACGAAGCACTATCGGGGGTCTATACCGTCCGTGCATATGCAACGCTGATGAGCGGTGGACGTGCAGAAGATATCCACGACGATGTTTTCGTTGCTCGGATGCTAAACGAATTTAACGATGTCGCCCGCCTGATGATGGTGGATATGGAAAAGTGCGGAGAGTTCACCCCAGCTGTGACAATTCAGCGCGTCCGACTAGACGTTAATAATGCATGGATTAAGTGAGGGCTGGAGGACTTCGGGGAGATGGCGAAAAAGTTTAAGGGATAGCCCTGCAGGGGGGCTGCAGGGTAGGGTGGTGACGATGGGGGGCAGTCTATAGAGGGACACCGAATCTTCCCAAGGTGGGGCGCAGCATCACAGTATGGGGCGATGCAGCCCCTGGGGGTGGGTGGCGTTCCCATTAAGAAGACACCCACCGACCCATCAGTAGTAATCGAAGAGCAGAAGCGGTTCCACACCCCTAGCAGCCTCCAACCCATAGTGGCGTAGAAAGGCTTCCAGCTGCTTTTCGAAGCGACGCGCGAAGATATCAGCTGGTAGAACCACTGATTCCGACATCGCATGAGCATGCATGAAATGGGGGTTCGCCATCGCGTAAACCACATTGCCATTGCCATATTCGTCGATGATGTGGATGAGCACATCTGGGAAGTCGTCTTCCCATCGGTGCTCTGCTCCTTGGAGGTCACGGTAATATCGAGGTTTAAGGTCAACTGCGTTGCAGAGTGCTGAAACGGAATCGTCTGTCAGTGGTGCTCCATAACCGATAACGGTGCACTGGTCGATGGTCATGGTGGGTCTTCCTCCCTCGTGGATGTTGTTCCCCTCTAGGATAGCTGCCACTGGGGTGACGCGCAACCTACTGGGGGGGGTGACCCTCAATGAGGGTGTACCACCTTGACAGGATGTGGTGCAACCTGGCATAATAGTGGGAAAACAGCTATATCCATATTAACCCACTCACAAAGGATGTTGACCTAAACACCATGGCGAAAAATCATTATGAGCACTCCTTAAGCGTTTCCGCGAAGAAGCACTTCGATAAACAGGTATCCGTCATCACGAAATCGGACGACCCCGAAAGCTCTGTTCAGGACAATATCCTCACCGTGATGGAGGCGTTTTTCCATCTCCCCTCCAAGGTGGGGAACACCGAAAAGCATAAACCGTCGTTTCCCAACCCGGTAACGGGTACCGCGCAGGCTACCGATGGTGTTATCGACGTGTCTTTCGGTACCGACGGTAGCCTATTCGCTGACACCTACCGGGTGCTACTGGAAACCAAGAAGGGCAAAAACTTCTCCGGTAGTAAGCGTGATATCGCAGAGGTGCTCTCACAGGTGCTCAGTTACTGCCTGGCGATGAGGGAGGCTGGCTCCACCCTACCGAAGGTGATTGTGGTTGCAGACGAAGATGAGGTCTTCTATCTTCCTGCATCCACCATTATGGGATATCTCGATGGTGATTACCAGTGGGAGAAGACCGCTTCCGCGATGCACACCGACACAGCACTAGTAGACGCGCTGATGGACGATAAAAACATCGCCCCCTACGTGCATGTTATCGACGGGAAGCACTTCAATATTGAGACGTTTTTAGCTGATGTTGCAGCAGAGCTCTATGGTGACGGAACCATCATCCGGGTGCCTGTCACAGAGAAGAACATGACCAAGCTGTTCATGGATTTCAACCATGACGTTTTCGGGGGCGTTTTTGAACCGGTAGACAACCAGACGCAGTTACGTGCATTCTTCGCAGGACTCACCCACGATGAGGATAGCTACCTGCATCCAGAAGAAAACGATGTGCTGGTACTAGGTGGAACCAAGGTGCAGCTGCCGTCGCCACAATCAGCGCGTGCACACGAGTACTTCTTCAACCATGTTGACACCAACTTCACTGATGAGGAGCTCACCAACCTGGTGGGTATTTTCGACCAGGGAATCATCCATGACAAGATGAGGCGCTTCCACGGGGACTTTTTCACCCCGAAAATCTGGGTTGACCAGGCTCATCGTGTCATTGAGAACGCTCTAGGGGAAGACTGGCGTGACAACTATGTGGTCGTTGACCCCGCGTGTGGAACGAAGAATTTGACGCGGGATTATGACTTCCGCGAATTGTATTCTATGACGCTGCATCAGGAGGAGTTGGACGTTTCCGAGGGGTACAACGCTGGTGAAAAGTGTGTTGCGCAGCAGTACGACTTCCTCAATGATGACGTGCTGGTGATGCACGGAGGAGGTTCAGAGCGCCCCACCAAGGGTGGGAAAAAGGCGTTGGCTGCATGGGAAGAA
>ERZ1673699.2353-NODE-2353-length-12693-cov-20.647966_pt1 | contig 12693 bp, 9 predicted proteins | sample MGYA00580229_ERZ1673699 | MGnify/ENA primary metagenome ERZ1673699 (study PRJEB41218, sample SAMN15661785) | gut metagenome | host: Homo sapiens | place: Canada: London | collected 2015-08-20/2019-03-30 | study: EMG produced TPA metagenomics assembly of... | reverse complement strand
TGCGGGGTGGGTGGAGTCCAGAGGTAGGGAGGGGGGAGTCGGAACACCCCTCCCTACCTCTGGCCCAGCGGAGCGTCCTTGCACGCTACTGGCAAGAAAAAGGTTATCCCGCAGTGGCGCTGCAACTGCCGCTTCCCGTCGCGCCCCTCTCCACAAAAAAAGTAGTTCCGAAACGTCCACAGACGTTTCGGAACTACCAATAAAAACATTTTTCTTATCCATTGATATACGCCGCCATGCCGATGGTGCCATCATCTGGGTCCTCGCCATCGTAGACCTTTTTGATGTAGCTGCGGTTGAAGTTCAGGTGCATCACCATGGCAGCTTTTGCGCCGATGGGGTCGTGGTTGGCAATGGCTTCGGTGATCATGCGGTGGGTCATGATGGTTTCATCGATCAGCTTTTTGTGGGTGACGTTCACGAACATCATCACCGCCGTGTCGATGACCGGGATCAGCTGCCCCACCACCAGATTCTTGCTGCTCTCGGCGATGCAGGTGTGAAAGGCGATGTCGTCCTCGATGTAGCGGTCGCCCTCGTGGATCTTGGCTTCTACCCGCTCACAGAGCCGCCGCAGCCGCTCGATGTCCTCCGGGGTGGCGTTCTGCGCCGCCATCTCCGCAATGCCCGGCTCCAGCAGCAGACGGACGTTTACCAGATCAAAGGCCAGTACGTTTTTATCCTGCACGCTGCGCAGGTTCAGCGGGTCGGAAAGCCCCTTCACCGTGGTCACCACATAGGTGCCGGAGCCTTGCCGCACCTCCACGATGCCCTTGCTGGATAGCAGCTTCACCGCTTCGCGGATGGTGCTGCGTCCTACCCGGAACTTTTCGCCCAGTGCAAACTCGTTGGGCAGCTTTGCGCCCGGCTCCAGCGCTTCGTCCAGAATATAATGGTAGATCTGGTCCTCCACCTGCTCGGCCAGCAGCTTGTTTTTCAGGTGTGAAAATTCGCTCATAGCAGTACCCCTTTGCACCTGCGGCTTTTTTCTGAAGTATACGGTGCGGCGCGCGTTTTGTCAACAAACGGCGCGCACAGATCATGTCTGGTCGGTCTCGCCGTTTTCCAGTTTGCCCAGATACCGCCACAGGGTGGTGCGGCTGATGCCCAGCTGCCGGGCGGCGGCGGCGCGGTTGCCGCCGTGGGCGGCTACCGTCTGCTGCACCACCTCGCCGATGATGCTTTCCAGCGTGCGGGAGGTGTCGGTGCTGACCACCGCCGCAGGGTGCGCCGCCGGGGCGCTGCGCAGGCTGCGCTCCTTGGAGAGCAGGTCTGCCACGCTGCTGCTGCGGATGTAGGGGCCGTTCGTCAGGGTGGCAAGGGAGCGCAGCAGGTTTTTGAACTGGGTGTAGTTGTTCGGCCACGGGTACTGCCGCAGCATCTCGATGGCGCGGGGCTCAAAGCCGGAGATCTGCTTGCCCAGCTCCAGATTCAGGCTGTTCAGGTACAAACTGGAAAGGGACGGGATCTCGTCCGACCGGCTGCGCAGCGGGGGCAGCTCCAGCGTCAGTGCGCCCAGCCGCTCGATGAACCGGCGGGTGACCGGCGAGACCGGTTCCTCCGGCCGCACTGAGCGGGAGAACAGCAGCCGCACCCGGCGGGCAAGGCCGGTCTCCTCGATAGCAGCCAGCAGCTCGGCGCTCCACTGCTCCGGGATGGCTTCAAAGTTCTGGAAGTAGACCGTGTTGCCGTTGGCGTTCAGGGGCGAGTTATAGTGGTTGAGCAGAAAATCCCATGATTTATCGTTCATCATGGCGCAGTTCGCCACCACGAGGGGGCGGTTCACCAGTGCGCTGTGCAGGTAGAGGTAGCGGGCGATCTGCTCCTTGCCGGTGCCCGGCTCGCCGCAGATGAACAGAGGCTGACGCACGGCGGCAAGGGCGTTGATCTCGGCGTCCTGCGTGCCCATGGCACCGCTCAGACTGTAAAAGCTGTTGGAGAAAAGATATTCGCACTCGCCCTGATTCAGCGACCGCAGCCCCGGGCGGCTGGAATGCAGCGGGATGCGGGAGGGCACGCAGTAGAACAGGTACCGCTGCACGTTGTTCATCAGCAGCACCTGTGCTGTGATGCTGTACAGCTGGCTGCGCTCGGTGTAATAGAACTTTAAGCTGCCCGTGGCGGGGATCTCCCGCAGATGGGTCTGCAAACAGCGGTGCAGCTCCGGGGAGATGTCCTTCATATTATTATAGAACAGGCTGCCGTCCGGCTCCATCACCACCACCCTGCCGCCCTGCTCCTGCGTGATGCTGCGCAAAAACAGGTTCTCCTGCCGCAGCTGGCCGAACCATGTGCTGATGTTCACCGCCTGATCGATGGCGCTGTGCAGGCTTTCGATGCCGGAGGTGATGAGAAAGGCGTCAAAGCCCATCTCCCGGGCAATGGTGTGGGTGACCATATCACAGACCACCATCCGGTAGCCGCCCTGCTTGAGCCGCTCCAAGGTGTGGCGCACCTCCTCGGCGCTGCGGACAGTGAGGATGTCCAGATCAAAGTTCAGCAGGCTGCAAAGGGTGTGGGCGGGCTCGGTGATGCTGGGAAAGCCCACGATGGCGTACAGGCTGGTGTAGTTCTCTGCCAGCTTCATGGTGCGCAGCACATCGTACACCGAGATATGGATATCCACCACCGGCAGATCGGTCACCTGCCGGATCAGGGTGGCAGTGCCGCCGCGGGAGATGATGCAGTCGTAGCTGTTGGGTGCCATGCTCTGCACGATGGCCTGTCCCTCTTCCAGATCGCCGGTGTACACCTCCAGCTCAACGTTGGGGTAGGCCTGCGCCGCCTGCTCCATGGCGGTGCGCATTCCGTCGTAGGGGGCAATGCCCAGAATGCGGGTGTGAGTTTCGACCATAAAACATCCCTCCGTGTTTCTCTTTGAAACTATTATACGCGGTACAGTTCAAAAAGAAAACAGAAAGCGGTTTCAAAATGGAACGATTTTGCACTTGAAACGGAAAGAAAATTGAAAACGTGCTAAAATGAAACGCTTTTGCCCCTTGCGCGGGGTGCAATCCCCTGCCGGATACGGCATAATGAAAGCACAAAAACAAGTGAGGGGGCACGAACGAATGCTTCGCCTGCTGATGATTGCAGATGATTTTACTGGTGCGCTGGATACCGGCGTACAGCTTGCGGCACACGGCATCCCCACGCAGGTCGTGGTGGGGCAGGCAGACCTTTCCGCGTGCAGCAGCACCGTGCTGGTGGTGGATACCGAGACGCGGCATCTGCCCGCCGCAAAGGCTGCAAAGGCTGTTGAAGAGCTGACCCGCAGCGCGGTGGAAAACGGCGTGGGCTGCATTTATAAAAAGACAGATTCTGCCCTGCGCGGCAACATCGGCGCAGAGCTTGCCGCCCTGCTCAAGGCAAGCGGCGCACGCAATTTACCCTTTCTGCCGGCGTTCCCGCAGATCGGGCGCACCACCGAAAAGGGCGTCCACTACATCAAAGGTGTGCCGGTGAACGAAAGCCCCTTCGGCATCGACCCCTTCGAGCCGGTGCGCTGTGCCGAGGTGACAAAGCTGATCCGTTTGCAGACCGAGGTGCCCGCACAGAGCCTGCGCCCCGGCGAGACGGCAGCGGACAAGACCGGCATTCTGGTGTATGACGCTGCCACCGCCGCAGATCTGGAAACTACCGGACGGCAGCTGTTCCAGAATGGAACATCTCCGGTGCTGGCAGGCTGCGCAGGCTTTGCCGCCTTTCTGCCGGAGCTGCTGGGGCTTTCGGACGGCAGCGTGGTCGAGACCCCGCAGCTGGATCCCCGGCTGCTGGTGCTCTGCGGCAGCGTGAACCCCATCACCCTGCGGCAGATGGACACCGCCGAAAAGGCAGGCTTTACCCGCCTGCGGCTGACCCCCCGGCAGAAGCTGGAGCCCGGCTACTGGGCAAGCGCCGACGGCAAGGCTGCGCTGGCAGAGATCGAACAGATGCTGGCAGCAAACCCCCGCTGCATCATCGAGACCAACGACGCCGGGGGCAACCAGCTCACCGCCGACTACGCCGCCGCCCGCGGCATCGACTTGGACGGTATGCGGGTGGGCATTTCCGGCAGCGTCGGGCAGATGTTCGGGGCGCTGTTCGGCAGCGAGCATCTGGGTACTTTGCTGCTCACCGGCGGCGACACCCTGCTGCAGTGCATGAACAGCGTGGGCGCACGGGAGCTGGAGCCGGTATGCGAGCTGGAAAGCGGCATCGTGCTGGCGCGGTTCACCTATCAGGGACGCACCCGCTACGTGATCACCAAGTCCGGCGGCTTTGGGCAGGAGGATCTGCTGGTGGAGCTGGCAGACCGCATTGCCAAGCATTGAGAATGGAAGCAGCAGCCCTTTGCGGCTGTAACGGAAGATAAATGTAACAGAAGGAGAACGACCATGACCTATGCAAAACTGCCCGGCCTGACCTGGGACGGCACCGTGTACGAGAACGAGGAGATGGGCACGCTGGAAGCCCTGCTGCCCACCGGCGGCTGGCCCACCGCCCACGCACCCGCTATGGTGGAGCTGCCCAATGGCGACCTGCTCTGCTGCTGGTTCGCCGGTACTTATGAGGGCAGCGCAGACGTGCACATCATCTGCTCGGTGCTGCCGCATGACGGCACCAAGTGGCTGGAGCCGGTGGATATCTCCGGCGACCCCACCCGCAGCGAGCAGAACCCCTCGCTGTTCTACGGCCCGGACAACGCCGTGTGGGCGATGTACACCGCCCAGCTGGACCGCGTAGAGGGCAAGGACAATATGCAGTTCACCGCCGTGGTGCGCTGCCAGAAGAGCACCGACGGCGGCAGAACATGGGGCGATTACACCACCGTGTTCCCGGAGGAAGGCACCTTCTGCCGCCAGCCCATTCAGGTGCTGTCCAACGGCCGCTGGATCTTTGCCAACTGGCTGTGCACCGACTCTGCCGAGGGTCTGTCCGGCGACCCCACCGCCTTCCGCATCTCGGACGACGAGGGTAAAACTTGGCGCATGGTCATGATGCCCGGCAGCAACGGCCACGTCCACGCCAATGTCATCGAGCTGGAGCCGGGGCATCTGGTGGCGTTCATGCGCAACCGCGAAGCCTACCGCATCCACCGCAGCGAGTCCTTTGACTGGGGCGAAACGTGGACGGTGCCCGCACCCACCCCGCTGCCCAACAACAACTCCAGCATCAGCGCGGTCAAGCTGCAGAGCGGCCGCATCGCCATTGCCTACAACCCCACCTGCACCCCCAACCCCGTGCCCGGCAAGGCTGCATGGCCCGGCCTGCGCTGCCCGGTGGCGGTGGCCCTCTCGGAGGACGGCGGCTTGACCTTCCCCATCATCCGCTGGATGGAGCGCGGCGAGGGCTATATGGGCGATGAGAACAAGACCAACAACAAGCAGTACGAGTACCCCTACCTGATGCAGGGACGGGACGGTATGCTGCATCTGGCCTACGCTGCCCGCACCCGGCAGGGCATCAAGTACGTCCGCTTCTCGGAGCAGGACGTGCTGGGCGCAAAGCGGGAAACCGTGGGTCTGTATAACCCCACCGCAGCCCAGAGCCGCTGAAAAAGCTTTTCGGAATTTTCATCCTTTATTTATAGAGCAAAGCATCATTCAGGAGGTTGATCAGTATGCTGACCCAGTACAATCTTAAAATGCCGCACGCAGTTTACGGCGGCGAGAACGCCATGGACAATATCACCGCCATCATCAAGGCGCGCGGCGCAAAAAAGGTAGCCATGTTCACCGATAAGGGCATTGAGGGCGCTGGCCTGTTTGCCCTGCCGGAAGAAGCTGTCAAAGCCTCCGGCGCAGAGTATTATGTGCTGGACGAGCTGCCCCCGGAGCCCAGCTACATGGCTGTGCAGAAGCTGGTGGACGAGTTCAAGGTCTCCGGTGCAGACCTGATCGTGGCCTGCGGCGGCGGCTCCGTGATGGACGCTGCCAAGCTGGCAAGCGTGCTGGTGACCGACGCCTACGGCGTGAAGGAGCTGCTGGATAACCCCGGCATGGCACAGAAGTGCGTGCCCATCGTGCTGATCCCCACCACCGCCGGCACCGGCGCCGAGGTCACCCCCAACGCCATCGTGGCTGTGCCTGAGAAGGAACTGAAGGTGGGCATCGTCAACGAGAACATGATCGCGGACTACGTCATTCTGGACGCCCGCATGATCAAGAACCTGCCCCGCAAGATCGCAGCCGCTACCGGCGTGGATGCGCTGGCACACTGCATCGAGTGCTTTACCAGCAACAAGGCCAACCCCTTCAGCGATCTGTACGCACTGGAAGGCCTGGACCTGATCCTGAACAACATCGAAAAAGCCTGCGATGACCCCGAAGCCATGGCAGAGAAGAACCGGATGCAGATCGCAGCCTACTACGGCGGTCTGGCCATCACCGCTTCCGGCACCACCGCTGTGCACGCACTGAGCTACCCGCTGGGCGGCAAGTACCACATTGCACACGGCGTGTCCAACGCCATCCTGCTGGCACCGGTCATGCGCTTCAACAGCGAGCACCCCGCCGTGCGCGAGCGTCTGGCTGCCGCCTATGACCGCTGCTGCCACGAGGAAAAGACCTGCACTACCGTGGAGGAAAAGACTGCATGGATGATCGCCCGTCTGGAGCACATCGTCAAGCATCTGGACATCCCCACCAGTCTCAAGGAGTTCGGCGTGCCTGCCGAGGATCTGGAAGGTCTGGTCAACGCCGGTATGCAGGTACAGCGCCTGCTGGTGAACAATATGCGCCCCGTTACCGCCGACGACGCACGCAAGCTGTATCAGGAGATCATGTAACAGAAAAGGAGTAAAGACTTATGAAGACCAGCGATATCAAGGGCATCATCCCTCCCGTAATCACCCCCATGAACAATGACCCCGAGCAGACGGTCAACCATCAGGCTCTGCGCGAGCAGGTGGAGCGCCTGCTGGCAGGCGGCGTGCACGGCATCTTCCCCATGGGCACCAACGGCGAAGCCTACGCCCTGTCCTTCCAGGAGAAGGAAGAGATCCTTGCCACTGTCATTGATCAGGTAAAGGGCCGCGTACCGGTCTACGCAGGCACCGGCTGCATCACCACCGCCGAGACCATCCGCCTGAGCAAGCGTGCCGAGGAGCTGGGCGCAGATGCACTGTCCATCATCACCCCCAGCTTTGCACTGGCTTCCCAGAAGGAGCTGTATGACCACTACACCGCCGTGGCAAAGGCCGTCAACCTGCCCATCATCCTGTACAACATCCCCGCCCGCACCGGCAACAAGCTGCTGCCCGAGACCGTGCAGGCTCTGTGCCGTGATGTGGAGAACATCGTGGGCGCAAAGGATTCCAGCGGCGATATCGAGAACCTGAAGGCCTACATCCGCCTGACCCGTGAGCTGGACAAGGAAGTTGCCATTCTGGCCGGTAATGACGGCGCTATTCTGACCTGCCTGAAAGAGGGCGGCGCAGGCGGCATTGCCGGCCGTGCCAACATCTGGCCGGAGACCGTTGCCAAGATCTACGATTGCTTCAAGGCCGGGGATCTGGAGGGCGCACAGGCTGCACAGGACGCCATTGCCATCCTGCAGCAGACCTTCAAGTACGGCAACCCCAACACCATCATCAAGACTGCCGTTGCCCTGCAGGGTCACCCCGTGGGCAAGTGCCGCGCACCCTTCAACTATGTGCCCGAGGAAGGCATGGAAGCCATCAAGAAGGTTCTGGCTGAGAACGAGGCCAAGGGTCTGCACTGAAACGCGCTGAAGCAAGGAGAAGGCTGCTATGAATAAACCCATTGTCGGTATTACTATGGGCGATCCCGCCGGTTCCGGCCCGGAGATCACCATCAAGGCTCTGGCTGACCCGGAGCAGTACAGCTACTGCCGCCCCATCGTTGTGGGCGATGTGAAGGTGATGGAGCAGGCCAAGAAATTCGTTGGCCGCGAGGACATCGTCATCCACCGCTGCGAGAAGGTGTCGGATGCCCTGTTCACCCCCGGCACCATCGATGTGCTGCATCTGGATCTGATCGAGGACATCAGCAAGTTCGAGATGGCAAAGGTCAGCGTGGAGGGCGGCAACGCAGCCTTCCAGTGCGTGAAAAAGGTCATCGAGCTTGCCATGGCCGGTGAGGTGGACGCCACCTGCACCAACGCCCTGAACAAGGAAGCCATGAACAAGGCGCTGGAATACTACCACGGCGAAAAGTCGGACGGCTACACCCACTTTGACGGCCACACCGAGATCTACGCCACCTACACTCACACTAAGAAGTACACCATGATGCTGGCCCATCACGACCTGCGCGTGGTGCACGTTTCCACCCACGTTTCCCTGCGGGAAGCCTGCGACCGGGTCAAGAAGGACCGCGTGCTGGAGGTCATCGAGATCGCCAACAAGGCCTGCAAGGATATGGGCATCGAGAATCCCCGCATCGCCGTGGCAGGCTTGAATCCCCACTGCGGTGAGAACGGTCTGTTCGGCCGGGAGGAGATCGAGGAGATCACCCCCGCCATCGAGGCCGCCAAGGCCGAGGGCATTACCGGCGTTGTGGGTCCCTGCCCGCCGGACAGCGTGTTCTCGCAGGCCATCGGCGGCTGGTACGACATCGTGGTGTGTATGTACCACGATCAGGGTCACATCCCGCTCAAGACCGTGGGCTTTGTCTACGACCGCGAAAAGCAGGAGTGGAAGGCCGTGGAGGGCGTCAACGTCACGCTGGGTCTGCCCATCATCCGCGCCAGCGTGGATCACGGCACCGACTTCTACCACGCCGGCAAGGGCAACGGCAACGAGCTGAGCCTTGTCAACGCCATCAAGTATGCGGTCAAGATGACCGGCCGCGCCAACTAAGTTATCTTCATCCCAACCAATTCTTCATTTTCTTCCAGAGAGGGCCGCTGCACCCCGTACGGTGCGGCGGCTTTTTCTGGTTTTCCCCGGGTGTTTTTTGTCGTCAAAACCGCAAAACTGTATTTCTGGCAAGGACTATTTTTGAGGTGCTTTTGCAAAAGTTTACAAAAAGCGCCGTTTCTGCCCGCAAAATGCCTGAAAACACTTTCTCTTTTTGAGCGTGTGTGATATAATGACAACTGTTCTTGTGTAAGGAACAGGAAGATGTACGCGCTAGGCGTACAGTGTAAGAGGAGTGTTACGATATGAAAACCTTGAAAGCGGTTGTAGCAAAATACAACCAGACCAGCCTGATTTTGCGCATCCTGATCGGCCTGGCAGTCGGTTCGGTGCTGGCACTGGCAGTGCCGGGCGCAGGCTGGGTGGGCGAGCTGGGCAGCCTGTTCGTCGGTGCACTGAAGGGCATTGCCCCGGTGCTGGTGTTCGTCATTGTGGCAAGCGCGCTGGCACAGGGCTCGTCCAAGCTGGACCGCCGCTTCGGCACTGTGATCTGGCTGTATATGCTCACCACCTTTCTGGCGGCAGCCATTGCGGCGATCACCAGCTTTATGTTCCCGGTCACGGTGGTGCTGGCGGACGCAGCACAGTCCGACGTGATCCCGCAGGGTCTGGGCGAGGTGCTGAGCACCCTGCTGACCAACTTTGTGGCAAACCCCGTCAGCGCCCTGATGAACGGCAACTACATCGGCATCCTGTTCTGGGCTTGTATGTTCGGCATTGCCATGAAGAACATCGGCGCAGAGAGCACCAAGGTCTTTCTGGCAAACACCGCCGATGCCGTCTCCCAGATCGTGCGCTGGATCATCAATCTGGCACCCTTCGGCATCATGGGTCTGGTGTACACCAACGTTTCCGGCAATGGTCTGGCCATCTTTACCCAGTACGGCAAGCTGCTGGCACTGCTGGTGGGCACCATGCTGTTCATGGCGCTGATCGTCTCCCCTTTTATCATGTTCATCTACCTGCACTGTAACCCGTACCCGCTGGTATTCCGCTGCCTGAAGGAGTCCGGTCTGACCGCTTTCTTTACCCGCAGCTCTGCCGCCAACATCCCCGTGAATATGTCCCTGTGTGAAAAGCTGGGTCTGGACAAGGATATGTACTCCGTGTCCATCCCGCTGGGCGCTACCATCAACATGGACGGCGCAGCCATCACCATCACCATCATGACGCTGGCAGCAGCCAACACCTTGGGCATTCAGGTGTCCCTGCCCGCCGCCATCGTACTGAGCGCCATGAGCGCTCTGGGCGCCTGCGGCGCTTCCGGCGTGGCTGGCGGCTCCCTGCTGCTGATCCCCATGGCCTGCTCGCTGTTCGGCATCTCCAACGACATTGCCATGCAGATGGTGGGCGTAGGCTTCATCATCGGTGTGGTGCAGGATTCGGTGGAAACTGCGCTGAACTCTGCCGGCGATGTGGAATTTGCCGCCACCGCCGAGTATCACCAGTGGCGCAAGGAGGGCAAGCCCCTGCCGGCTTTCCTGAAGGGCTGATAACCTAGCATAAATAAACAAAGCAGCCGCTGCACGAGAAAGTGCAGCGGCTGCTTTTTGCGTGGGACGATTTAAAATGGTCTCCGCGAGGGAAGTTTCTGCTTGCCGAGGAATGTTCTCTTTTGACACCAAAAGAGAACCAGAAAAGTGCCAGCGATTTCGACGCGCTGGAGCCACGAAAAAGGGGCTGCTCGCCCCTTTTAACCCCAAAGAAGTGGGCTACACCGGAAAAAACTGAAGATTCACGCCTGTTCGGCGTGAAGATCTTTTAACCGTTTTTTCCGGCTCCGCCGATTTAAAGCCCCTCAGTCGCTGCGCGACAGCTCCCCCCGGGGGAGCGGACACGCCCGCAAACTTTGCACTTGAGCCGGAAACTTTGCCGCACTGCCAAGGGCTCTCCCTTTGGGAGAGCTGGCAAGCCCGACAGGGCTTGACTGAGAGGGCGAGGACGCCACGCAAAAAGCTCCCCCTTTCGGGGGAGCTGGCGAACATAGTGAGCCTGAGAGGGTTTATTTTGCCATTTACCCAAGCAGTACAACGGCGTATCTTACGCCGTCCTTTACCACATAGGCAACGCCCAGCTTGGTCTTGCCGGCGGCGGCAGACTTCATGGTGTCGGTCACGATGCCGTCCTTCGGCAGGGTAAAGCGGATATAGTCTTTTCTGGAATCCAGATCGGTATCAATGTAAAAGCCCGGGGTAAAGTCGTTTGCTCCATAAATGCCCATGCTCATGCTTTCAAATGCAGAGGCGTAATAGTGCTGCTTCAGATAGGTTTTTGCACTGTCGTTTGCATTGCCTTCACGGTAAAGCTCGGTCTTATTTGCATTGGTGGAGCAGGACACCGAGGTGGCAGAGACCCAGTTGGCAATGCTGTAGGCCTTGTCGCTCAGCTCCTCGCTGTAGGTCATGCCAAGCTGCTCACACAGCGCCTTTGCGCTGCTGGCATCCGAATGCTTGGGCCCGATCGGCACACCTGCGCTGCCGTCACAGGCGGTAAATACGGCCAGTGCCATCAGACCGGCCAGCAGGCAGGCCAGTAATTTCTTCCATTTTTTCATAATACGATGCTCCTTTCTGTTCTGAGGTCGCTGCGGGTTTGCGTCCGGTGCGGCGGACGCAGCTTTTTGCTTTCTTCTGTATCCATGATACCTTTTTTTGGCGGGAAATGCAATCGTTTTGACGCAAAAAAACAGGCTGCCGTGCAAAAACACGGCAGCCTGCGGAAAAAGCTTTATTTTGCGTACTCCACGGCGCGGCTCTCGCGGATGACGTTGACCTTGATCTGACCGGGGTAATCCAGCGTGTCCTCGATCTTTTTGGCAATGGAGCGAGCCAGCAGGATGACCTGATCGTCGCTAATGACGTCGGGCTTGACCAGAATGCGCACCTCGCGGCCTGCCTGCACGGCAAAGGCCTGCTCCACACCCTCGAAGCTGGAAGAGATCTCCTCCAGATTTTCCAGACGCTTGACGTAGCTTTCCACGTTCTCGCGGCGGGCACCCGGGCGGGCGGCGCTGATGGCGTCGGCAGCCTGAATGATGAACGCCAGCGGGGTCTTGGGCTCCACGTCGCCGTGGTGTGCCTCAATGGCGTGGATGATCTGGGTGTTCTCCTTGTACTTGCGGCAGATGTCCACGCCGATCTGGACGTGGCTGCCCTCGATCTCGTGATCCAGTGCCTTGCCGATATCATGCAGCAGACCGGCGCGGCGTGCCATGGTGACGTTCACGCCCATCTCGCCTGCCAGCAGACCGGCCACCCAAGCCACTTCCATGCTGTGGGTCAGGGCGTTCTGGCCAAAGCTGGTGCGGTACTTCAGCCGGCCGATCAGCTTGATCAGGTCGGGGTGCAGGCCGTGGATGCCCAGCTCCATCACCGCACGCTCGCCCTCGCGCTTCATCTGCAGTTCCAGATCGTGGCGGCACTTCTCCACCGTCTCCTCGATGCGGGCGGGGTGGATGCGGCCATCGCCGATCAGGCGCTCCAGCGTCATGCGGGCCACCTCGCGGCGGGTCTGGTCAAAGGAGGACAGGGTGATGGCTTCCGGGGTATCATCGATGATCAGATCCACGCCGGTAGCGGTCTCCAGTGCGCGGATGTTGCGGCCCTCGCGGCCGATGATGCGGCCCTTCATCTCATCGCTGGGCAGCGGTACCACGCTGACGGTGGTCTCGCTGCAATGGTCGGCAGCGCAGCGGCTGACGGCCTGTCCGATGAGGTTGCGGGCGATGTTATCGCAGTTTTCCTTCAGGTCGGTCTCGTAGGCGGCAACGCGCACAGCCTTTTCGTGGGTCAGCTCCTCGTCCACCTTGTGCAGCAGCACCTCGCGGGCGT
>ERZ1673699.2333-NODE-2333-length-12775-cov-6.219969_pt1 | contig 12775 bp, 12 predicted proteins | sample MGYA00580229_ERZ1673699 | MGnify/ENA primary metagenome ERZ1673699 (study PRJEB41218, sample SAMN15661785) | gut metagenome | host: Homo sapiens | place: Canada: London | collected 2015-08-20/2019-03-30 | study: EMG produced TPA metagenomics assembly of... | reverse complement strand
CAGGTCGCGCTCGTTGTAGGTCAGGATCATGGTGCGCATGCCCGCCTTCGAGCGGCTAAACCTGCACGAGGGTGCGGCGGGTTTGACGGGTTGTTTGATCAGCCGTTTGATCCGCTTGGTCAACGCCCTGTAGGAGCCGCGGTGGCGCACCAGGTCTAAGCGGATGCGCCAGCGTTCCGCGGCTCCTTCGACGGCGAGGAGCTTTTTCTCGATGTGCACCAACTGGTCGACAGGCACACCTTGGGCAGCCTCGAGTGCCTCGCGTTGTTTGCGGGTGAACTGGGTCGGCCCAAAGTAGGTGTGGTGCACCCGCGCCAAATCGCGCACCCGGCCAGACGATAGGCCGGCGGCCATGGCTACGTCGCGGTCGAAGTCGGCGAGGACTGAGACGCCTGCGGAAACAAAGTCGGTGAAGTTCATGGCCTGCAAGCTATGGCGGCGACACAACCCGAACAAGACCCAAATCAAAATCTGTGGATAACCCCCGCCAGTTGTTGATGCCGCAACACGGTTGTCCACAGGAACGCAAAACGCGGTGGCGCACCAGCACCACCGCGGTATACGTTGCACAGTTTTAGCGCTTGCGGGCCTTCACGACGCGCTTGGTGGTCTGCTTCGGGCGAGCAACCTTCTTCGCAGCTTTCTTGGTCGCCTTCTTGCTGGCCTTCTTCGCGGCCTTCTTCTTCGAGGCCTTCTTGCCGCCGCCTTCGGCCTCGCGGGCGCGGCGGGCGGAGAGCAGCTCGTTGGCGCGCTGGTCCGTCATGGTTTCCGGGGTGTCGCCGCGCTGCAGGGACGCGTTGGTTTCGCCGTCGGTGACGTACGGGCCGAAGCGGCCGTCCTTGATGGTCATGGGCTTGCCGGAGACGTCGTTGTCGCCGAGCATCTTCAGCGGCGGCTTCGCGGCGGCGCGTCCGCGGCGCTTCGGCTCGGCGTAGATGCGGCGGGCCTCATCCAGGGTGATGGAGAAGATCTGGTCTTCGCTGGCCAGCGAGCGCGAGTCGGAGCCCTTCTTCAGGTACGGGCCGTAGCGGCCGTTCTGCGCGGTGATCATCTCGCCGTCCGACGGGTCCTCGCCGACCTCGCGCGGCAGCGACAGCAGCTGCATCGCCTCGTCGAAGGTGACGCTCGACGGCTCCATCGTGGAAAACAGTGACGCGGTGGCGGGCTTGAGCTGCTCGTCGACGAGCTGCGCCATGCGCTTTTCTTTCTGAGCAGCCGCCGTCTTGGTCTCCCAGTTCTTCGCGCGTTTGCCTTCCTCGGCGCGCTGGGCATCCTCCTCGGCGCGCTCCGCGGCGATGATTTCCTCGGCGCGGGCTTCGGCGGTGGCGCGCTCGTCGTCACGCACGAGCTCCGTGACGTACGGGCCGAAACGGCCCTCCTTCGCCACCACGGTGCGGCCGTTGGCGGGGTTGACGCCGAGTTCGCGGCCGGACTGCGGGGTGGCGAAGAGCTTCTCCGCCATCTCCAGGGTGATTTCGTCCGGGGTGGCGGATTCGGGCAGGTTGGCGCGCTGGTACTCGGGCTCGCCGTCCTTCTCGCCGACAACGCGCTCGATGTACGGCCCGTAGCGTCCGACGCGGACGACGACGGGGCGGCCGGAGGCATCGTCGAAAAGCTTCAGCGAGTTCGCGGCGCGGGCGTCGATGGATTCGAGGTTGTTCTCGATCATGTGCTTCAGCCCGCCGCGGCGCGCGAGTGCCTGCGCCATGGATTCGCGTGCGTCGGCGTCGCCGAAGTAGAAGCCGGACAGCCACTTAGTGCGGTCCTGGTTGCCGTGGGCGATTTCGTCGAGCTCGTCTTCCATGGACGAGGTGAAGTCGTAGTCCACCAGCGCGTCGAAGTTGTTCTCCAACAGTCCCACCACGGAGAACGCGACCCAGGACGGCACCAGCGCGTTGCCGCGGACGAAGACGTAGCCGCGGTCCTGGATGGTTTTGATGATCGACGCGTAGGTGGACGGGCGCCCGATTCCGAGCTCTTCCATCTTTTTCACCAGCGAGGCTTCGGTGTAGCGCGCCGGCGGGTTGGTGGAGTGGCCGTCTGCCGTGACCTTATTGGTGGCCAGCTCGTCGCCCTTGGCCAGCTGCGGCAGGCGGGTTTCGTTGGCTTGGCGGTCGGAGTAGGCGCGCAGCCAGCCGGGGAAGGTGACGGTGCGGCCGGTGGCGGCGAACTCGCACGCTTCGCCGGCGGCGTCGCCTTGCAGGGTGACCTTCATCGAGGTGCCGCGGGCGTCTTGCATCTGGGAGGCGACGGTGCGCGCCCAGATGAGTTCGTAGAGTTTGAACTCCTCGGCGTCCAAGGACCCCGCCAGTTGCCCGGGGGTGGCGAAGCGTTCGCCGGCGGGGCGGATGGCTTCGTGGGCTTCCTGCGAGTTTTTCACCTTTCGGTCGTAGGTGCGCGGCGCGTCGGTGACGTAGTCGGCGCCGTACAGTTCGCGGGCGGCGGAACGGGCGGCATCTAGGCCCTGCTTGGACAGGGACGTCGAGTCTGTACGCATGTAGGTGATGTGGCCGTTTTCGTACAGCCGTTGCGCGATGCGCATGGTGCGCGCGGAGGTGAAGTGCAGTTTGCGCCCGGCTTCCTGCTGCAGCGTGGAGGTCATAAACGGCGCGTAGGGTTTGCGCGAGTAGGGCTTTTCCTCCACTGCGGTGACGTGCATGGGCGCGGTGCCCAGCGCGTCGGCAAGCGAGTGCGCCTTTTGCTTATCGACGACCACCGCCTCGCCCTTCAGCCGCCCCCGGTCGTCGAAGTCGCGGCCCTGGGCGATGCGCTTGCCGTCGAGGGCGACGAGCTTGGCGTCGAACGTCTCGTCCTTGTGCAGCTCCGCCACCAGGTCCCAGTATTCGGCGGGGATGAACGCCATGCGTTCGCGCTCGCGCTCCACGATCACGCGGGTTGCCACGGACTGGACGCGGCCGGCGGACAGGCGCGGCATGACCTTCTTCCACAAAACCGGCGAGACTTCGTAGCCGTAGAGGCGGTCGAGGATGCGGCGGGTCTCCTGGGCGTCGACGAGCGCCATGTCCAGCTCGCGGGTGTTTTCGGCTGCTTCGCGGATGGCGGATTCGGTGATCTCGTTGAACACCATGCGCTCCACCGGCACCTTGGGTTTGAGCGTTTCTAGAAGGTGCCAGGCAATGGCTTCACCTTCGCGGTCCGGGTCTGTTGCGAGCAGGAGTTTGTCGGCCTGCTTGAGCTTGGATTTGAGGTCGGTGACCTTCCTTTTCTTGTCCGCGTCGACGACGTAGATGGGTGTGAAGCCGTCCTCGGGGTTGACGCCGAGTTTCGCCCACGGTTCCTTCTTGTACTTGGCGGGGATGTCGGCGGCGCGGCCGGGCAGGTCGCGGATGTGGCCGACGGAGGCTTCCACAATAAAGTCGTCGCCCAGATACTTCTGGATCTTCTTCGCCTTCGTCGCGGACTCCACAATGACTAGGGTCTTGCCGCCTTCAGCCACGTTGACTGACACCTCGCTTTGCACAGAGTTATTCCCTTACAGACAACTAGCACACGATTGTGCACCCGGGTAATAGGACTACACTGCTCGGGTGCCCCGGTGCCGTGTACGTCGGGGGCGGAAAGGATGCGTCTTCGTGGTCGATTCCCTCATCGATTTCCTGCACACGCTCATGGCGATGCCGGTGTTTTACCCGCTGGTGACGGTACTTATTGTCGCGGATGCGCTGGCTCCCGTGGTGCCGTCGGAGACCGTGCTGAACTTGGCGGGCGCATTCTCCGCCTCCCGCGGTGTGCCGAGCGTGTGGGGCGTGATCGTGGCTGCGATCATCGGCGGGATCATCGGCGACAACATCTGCTTCGCGCTCGGCGGCAAGCTCATTCACCGGGTGGAGGCCTTAGACCCGGAGTCGAAGGCGGGCCAGGCGATCCGCTGGGTGCGCCGAAACATGAACCGCGGCGCGGGCGCGACCATTATCGTCGCGCGTTTCATCCCCTGGGCGCGCTGGGTGGCCACGATTGTGCTGGGCTCGGTGCGCTACAACTGGTTCAAGTTCGTCTTCTTCGACACCATCGGCGTGATTCTGTGGGCGTTTTTGAGCGTCGGCGTCGGCTACCTGGGCGGGCGCATCCTGCAGGACTACCCGCTGTTGGCGATGCTGTTGGGCGTGGTGCTCGGCTCGTCCGTCGGCTACCTGATTCAAAAGGGCCAGAACAAGTTGGCCGAGTGGCGTGACGTGCGCCAAGGCGTGAGCAACATATAAAAAACGGGGCTCCGAGCGGAAGCCCCGTCGATAAGCAAAGGGTGCTTAGAGAGCGCGCACCTGCTGTGCCTGCGGGCCCTTGGCGCCCTCGCCGACCTCGAACTCGACCTGCTGGTTTTCTTCCAGGGTGCGGAAGCCGGAGCCCTGGATTTCGGAGTAGTGGACGAAGACGTCGGAGGAGCCGTCGTCCGGGGCGATGAAGCCGAAGCCCTTTTCGGCGTTGAACCACTTCACGGTACCGGTTGCCATGGTGAAACCTTTCAAAAATTTGCGTAGAGATGTCGTCCACCAGGGCCTAACGGGTCCTGGTGCCCGCGTGCACAATCCTCGCGAGCACCGCTTCGGGCGCACACAAAACCTGTGACCGCCCCCCAGTGTGCCATGAAGTGCGAGCCTTAGCACTGGGAACTGGCATACTTCCCTGTGATTATGGTTTCCCCGTTCGGTACCGAGCTGCTCGGCGCGCTGAAACGCCGCCACCCCGCGGCGACGATCACGCATGTCGAGCACGTCCCCGCACGTCAGGCCCGCTATAGCGAGTGGCCTGGGTGGGTGGAGCCGCGGTTGAAGCAATTGCTTATCGACGAAGGCTTCGCTTCCCCCTATCTCCACCAAGCCCTGTGCGCAGAGCATGCTTGGCGCGGTGAGGATGTGGTGGTGGCGACGGGGACCTCTTCCGGCAAGTCTTTGGGCTACCAGCTGCCGGTGCTGACCGCGCTGGCGCAGGATCCGACGGCGTGCGCGGTGTACCTGACGCCGACGAAGGCGCTGGGCTCGGACCAGCTGCAGGCCACGCTGCGGATGGTGCAGGGCGCGGGCTTGGAGGGCATCCACCCGGCGCCTTACGACGGGGACACGCCGACGGAGTCGCGCGCGGGCATTCGGGAGCACACGCGCTACGTGTTCACCAACCCGGACATGCTGCACGCCTCCGTGCTGGGTTCGCACGCGCGGTGGGCGCGTCTGCTGCGGCATTTGAAGTACGTGGTGGTGGACGAGTGCCACACCTACCGCGGCGTGTTTGGCGCGAACGTGGCGCTGGTGCTGCGGCGGCTGCTGCGCATCGCGGCCGCGTACGGGTCTTCCCCGACGCTGATTTACGCATCCGCCACCGCGGCGGACCCGGCGGGACAGGCTCGCCGGTTGAGCGGACGCGAGGCGGTGGCCGTGACCGACGACGCCGCCCCTTCCGGCGAGCGCACCATCGTGCTGTGGGAGCCCGGCTTCATCGAGGGCGCCGAGGGCGAGGGTGGCGCGCCGGTGCGCTACCCCGCCACCGCGGAGGCGGCGAGTGTGTCCGCGGAGTTGTTGTTGCAGGGCGCGCGGACGTTGACCTTCGTGCGGTCCCGGCGCGCCGCGGAGACGGTGGCGATGCGCACCCAGGAGCACCTGTCCGCGGCGGGCCGGGCGGATGTGGCCGAGCGGGTCGCGCCGTACCGGGCGGGGTATTTAGCGGAGGACCGCCGCGAGCTGGAGCGCCGCCTGGACAACGGTGAGCTGCTGGGGGTCGCGTCCACGAACGCGCTGGAGCTGGGTATTGACGTCGGCGGCCTGGACGCGGTGGTGATGGCGGGGTTTCCGGGCACGGTGGCGTCGTTTCGGCAGCAGGCCGGGCGCGCGGGCCGGCGCGGGCAGAGCTCGGTGGCGGTGCTGGTGGCCCGCGACGAGCCGATGGACACCTACCTGGTCCACCACCCAGCAGCGCTTCTGGGCACACCGGTGGAGAATTCGGTGTTCGACCCGACCAACCCGTTCATTTTGCGCGGCCACGTGTACTGCGCCGCGGTGGAACGGCCGCTGAGCGAGGCGGACGTCGAGGCCTTCGATGCCCGCGACGTGGTGGACGACCTGACCGCCGCGGGCCTGTTGCGCCGCCGGCCAGCGGGGTGGTTCGCGGTGCCGCAGCTGGACGGCGAGATCACGCCGGAGTCGGCGCACGCCTCGGTGTCGCTGCGCGGCGGAGTTGGTGAGCAGGTGATGATCGTGGACGTCACCGACGGGCGGCTGCTCGGCACCGTGGACGCGGCGCGCGCGATGAGCCAGGTGCACGACGGGGCGGTGTACATCCACCAGGGCGAGTACTTCGTGGTCCAGGCGCTGGATCTGGACGACTACGTGGCACTTGTGGCGCCGGAGCGGCCGGACTATTCCACGCAGGCGCGCTCGACGACGGACATCACGATCCTGGGCGAGGTCCACGAGCTGGTCAACCCCTCGCCGGGGCTGTGGGTGGCTAGCGTTGACGTGGAGGTCATCGACCGCGTCACCGGGTATGTGGTGCGGCTTTCCGACGGCACCGTCAGCGAGCACATCCCCCTCGACCTGCCCGAGCAGCGCCTGGTCACCCGCGCGGTGGCGTACACGATCGACCCACTGGTGCTGGACGAGCTAGGCATCACCGCCGGCGAGATCCCCGGCGCCCTGCACGCCGCCGAGCACGCCGCGATCGGGCTTTTGCCGCTTTTGGCCACGTGCGACCGCTGGGATATCGGCGGCGTGTCCACCGCGCTGCACCCGGACACGATGCTGCCCACCGTCTTCGTCTACGACGGCCACCCCGGCGGCGCGGGCTTTGCCGACGAGGGCTTCGCCCGCTTCCACGAGTGGATCGAGGCGACCTGGGAGACCGTGCGCTCCTGCGGTTGCGAGGACGGCTGCCCGTCGTGCGTGCAGTCGCCGAAGTGCGGCAACGGCAACCAGCCGCTGGACAAGCGCGCCGCGCTGACACTGCTCGGCGCGCTGGTGACCATGACGGCTGGTTAGGACTAGCACCTAGGGCCCGGCGCGGGCGGCGGCCTCCGCCCGGCGGCGGGTGGCTTCCACCACGACGTCGCCCGCTGTGACCTCGCAGGAGACCACGCGCGCACCGTTGAGATCCGCGGTGCGACCCGCCGTGGAGCAGGCGTCGACGCCCTGGTACATCGCGGTTGCACCGGCCACGGCGGCCAGGTCCGCGGCGACCCGGGCCCGGTGTGTGTCGGCCACGTGCACCCCGAGCGCCACCACCGCCAGCGCCAGCGACACGACTGACGTGATGATGCCGGTGGCGGTGATGGTGGCGGAGCCTTCGCTAGAAAGCAGACGCATCAGAACTCCACCGGGAACACGGCTGTGGCGCGCATGGTGCCAATCGGCGCCGGAACCGAGGCCGCCGCGGTGGCCAAGCCCGCGTTTTCGGTGACGGCAACCTCGCCGCGGGGCGCGGCGTAGTCCACCCCCAGGGCGTGGGCGCGAGCGGCGGCACCGGCGATGTCCACGGCCGTGATGTAGGCGGCAACGGTGGCGATCCCGCCCACGATCGCGGCGGTGACCACCACGAGAGCCGACAGGGACAGCGCGGTTTCGATGGTGCTCATTAGCCCGGCGTGTTGCTCAGTGCGTCGGTGATGACGCTTTCGATGGCGCCTGTGACGGCGTCGCCGTTGACCACGAGGTAGAGCACGCCGGCAAGGGCCGCGGCAGCTAGACTTCCGAAAGCGTATTCGATGGTGGACATCCCCTGGTTAGAGCGCATTTTCTGGGCCCTTGAGGCAGCGTACAGGTAGGCAGTGGTGAGTGCGGAATTGAGGTAACGCATGGGAAAACTCCTTCTAGTTGATCAGTGAAGTGCCGAGGCTGATCACCGCGGGCGCGAGCCCGAGGACGAAAAACGCCGGCAGGAAAAACGCGGTGAGCGGGATGGCGATGAGCACGCCAGCGCGTTCCGCTTTGGCTTTGGCCCGGTCCCCCGCGCCCGCGCGCAGCTGGGCGGCGATGCGCCCGCAGCCTGCGGCCAGCGAGGTCCCGGAGGTGGCGGATAGGGCAACAAGCCCGGCGAGATCCTCGCCGCCTGGCAGGTGGCGGATCTCGGCCCAGGCGCGCTGGGGTTCGACCCCCAGCGCCGTCAGCGAGGCCACGGTGTGCCACGGACTGCGTGTCCCGTGAGTGTCGGCGACCGCAGCCGCCGCGGTGGCGGCGGGCAGGCCCGCTGAGACGCATGCCGCGAACAGCTCGATGTCGCTGGCGCAGCGCTCCGGGTCGGCCGTTTCGGGGCCGTCGCGGGGCGCCTTCGGTGTGGTTTCGGTGACGCGGCCGCGGGGCCCGGCTGGTGCGACGCACAGTGCCGCGGCGACGAGTAGCGCGGGAACGAGGCCGATCATGCGCTGGCCCCCTCGATGATCCGGCGCGAGACCGCCACTCCCGCACACACCAGCGCGGTGCCCACCACCAAGAGCGCCCCGCCGAGCCCGCCGCCGGTAAGAAACGCCAGCGGGTTCGCGCCCATTGCGGTGCCCATGAGCACCCCAGCAACAGGCAGCAGCGCCAATACCACGGCGGTGGTCTGCGGGCCGGCGAGGGCTGCGCGGGTGGCGTCGCGGTGGCGGTTGGCGTGGTCGATGTCGTCGCGGAGTGCTGCGACCAGTTTCGCCAGCGGCACCCCGCGAGAGGCCGCCAGCGCCCAGAGCGTGCCGAGGCGTTCAAGCTCCGGCACGTGGGTCTCCAGTGGCGCGCCAGAGCAGGCGAGCTGCGCCAGGCGGGCGGCTTCCGTGTGCAGCGGCGCCGGAACCTGCTCGGCGGCACGCGCCAGCGCGTCGGGCATGGCGGCACCGGCTTGCAGGTTGGTGGACACTGCCCCGAGGTACGTCGCAGCCGCCGCGCTGCGCCGCCGGGCGGCTCTGTCGTCGCGGCGGGCGCGCAGCACGTGCACCAGCGTCGCGCTGGCCATGGCCGCGGCGACCACCAGGCTGACGCGGCCGAACACCACCGCGCCGGCGCCTGCGAGCACCACGGTCGCCGGGATGAGCCGGGGCGCGGGCCGCAGGGTGCGCTCAACCACCCGGTACGCGGGCGATGGCGCGGCGACGGAAACGGCGGCAGCAACCAAAATCACGGCGATCATCGGGCCAGCTCCTCGTAGCCGTCGAGCTCGCCGCGCTCGGCGTCCCAGACCACCTTCGCCCGCACCGGTTCGCCCTCGAGCACGCCGATCTGCTGCAGGTAACGGGTGCCGTCGGTGCGTCGTTTGACCACCAGCACCACGTCGATGGCGGCAGCGAGCTGGGCGTGCAGCCCGGCGCGGTCCATCCCGCCGAGTGCGGCGAGCGCCTCGAAGCGGGCGGGCACCTCCTCGATGGAGTTGGCGTGCAGGGTGCCGGCGCCGCCGTCGTGGCCGGTGTTGAGCGCGGCGAGCAGGTCGACCACTTCCCCGCCGCGGATCTCGCCGACGACGATGCGGTCCGGGCGCATGCGCAGCGATTGGCGCACCAGGTCCGCAATCGTGATCGCGCCGGCGCCTTCGGCGTTGGCACCGCGGCTGGTCAGGTTCACCACGTGCGGGTGGTCCGGGGTCAGCTCCAACGTGTCCTCGATGGCCACGATGCGCTCGGCCGGGTCCACCTCCGCGAGCAGGGCGGACAGCAACGTGGTCTTGCCGGAGCCGGTGCCACCGACCACCACGAACGCCTTTCGCTTTGCGACGATCCCCCGCACCAGCGCCGCCCTCTTTTCGTCAAGCGCGCCACGCGCCACAAGATCGTCGAGCGTGGCCGAGGCAGTGCGCAGCACGCGCAAAGAGATGCAGGTGCCCGCCTGGGCGGTCGGGGCGAGCACGGCGTGGAAGCGCAGCAGGGTGCCGTCGTCGCGGGTGACGTGCCCGTCGCAAAACGGCTGCGCGTCATCCAACCTGCGCCCGCAGCTCACAGCCAGGCGGGTGGCAAGTCGCCGCACGGAGGCCTCTGAGTCGAACGTCAGCTCCGAGCGCTCCAACCCCTGGCCGGTGTCCACGTACACCTCGTCCGGGGCGTTGACGCAGATGTCGGTCACGGCAGGGTCCGCCAGGATGGCTTCTAAGGGGCCTGCGCCCGTGGTGTCGTCGCGAAGCTTGCGCATGATGTCTAGCACCCCGATGTCGCTAATCACCACCGCCTCCTCGCGGATGATCGCGGCGATGCGCGCCGGGTCGGGCTGGGCTGGCTCGTCGGCCAGGCGGCGCTTCACGCGGGCGAGCACGTCGTCCATTTAGGCCACCTCCCCCAGCACAGCCTCGGCGGCGCGGGCGAGCGTGCGCGGCAGCTTCGCCGGCAGGCCGGCCTGGTCCAGCTGCTTGGTCAACCCGCGGACCTGCTGCACCTGGGTGATCACGGGAGCCTTCGCGGTGTCCTCCACCTGCGCGGGCTCCAGCGACGCCCACTCGCTTTGCCGCAGCACCAGCGCGTTGGCCACCCCGGCGGCGTTGCACTCGGCGACGATCCGGGCGGCGGCAGCCGCGGCGCGAAGCTCCGGCCGCAGCATCACCACGGCGAGGTCGCAGCGGTCTGGCAACAGCGCAAGCGGGGCGTCCACCACCGTCAGCCCCTCCGTGCCGGCGGCGTGCACCACCGCGTTGAGCTCCTCCAGCGACAGCCGGAACGGGTCCGCCACGGATGCGCGCGGGAACGTCAGCAAGGCGGTGTCGTCCTCGCCGGCGGGCAGCGCCCCGCGCAGCTCCGCGCGCGAGACCGCCCCACCGGCGGCGAAGTCGATCTCGCCCCAGCGTGCGCCGGGCGTGCTCTCCAGGCCCAGCAGCAGGTCCAGGCCGCCGGAGAGTTGGTGGGCGTCCACCAGCGTGGCGTTCCCCGCCACCCGGCACAGCGCGGCGGAAAGCACCGACGCGCCCGCCCCGCCGCACGCGCCGAGCACGGCGACGACCTTCCCGCTCGCCGACGCCACAGCCGGCGCCAGCGCGAGTGCGCCGATGCTGCGCAGGACGTCCGCGGCCTGCGCGGGCAGGGCGAAGACGTCCTCGCGCGTCGCGGTCGGGGCGGTGTCCGCGACCACGGTGAACACGTTCGGTCCTCGTGGTTGGGTGCTTAAGGAGGGGGCCCGGAGGTCGTCGATAAGCAAGGCATGCGCCTTGGGTGCGTGGCGGGCGAGCTGGGTGTCGTCGGCGGCGTCGATGACCTTGCGGCCTGTGGCGGCGGCGATGTGGATGGCTTCGGAGTGCAGCGCCGGGTCCGCGACCGCGACGACGATGGGGCCTGTGTTTGTGTGTGTCATGGCGGTAGCGTGCAACCGTGGCAACCCGGAAACAATGGGCAAAATTTTTTCTGTGGATAACCCGCCCTGCTTGCGGACGCTTCAACAATTTCCCTGTGGATAAGTCGCCCCACACGTCACACTGGTTTCACAGGTCTTAGCTACGCATCCGTAGGGTTAGGGGTCTACACTGCGGGAGTATGTCTGCTAACACGCCGGTGGCGGCCTTCTTCGACCTGGACAAGACGATCATTGCGACGTCGTCCGCGTTCGCCTTCGGCAAAGAATTCCTGAACAACGGGATGATCACCCGCCAGGAAGCCTGGGAGCTCTACCTCACCAAAGCCCAGTACATGCTGGTAGGGCAGTCCAGTGAGAAGATGGACTCCACCCGCGACGCGCTGGCGCAGATGGTCGCCGGCTGGGACGTGGAGGACATCCAGCGCATCACCCGCGACACCCTGCGCGAGGTTGTCGCCCCCGCCATTTACGCCGAGGCGCGCGAGCTTATCGACGACCACAGGCGCGCCGGCCACCACGTCATCATCATCTCGGCCTCGGCGGAAATCCTGGTCGAGCCGATCGCCGAAGAACTCGGGGTGGACACCGTGGTCGCCACCGAGATGGCCGTGGAAAACGGCAAGCTCACCGGCGAAATCACCCGCTACCTCAAAGGCGACGCGAAGGCCGAGGCGGTGCGCAAGTTCGCCGCCGAGCACGACTTCGACCTGGACAACAGCTACGCCTACTCCGACTCCGCCACCGACATCCCCATGCTGGAGCTGGTGGGCAACCCGGTGGCCGTCAACCCGGACCGGGCGCTGAAGAAACACGCGCTGGCCAACGGCTGGCAGGCCCGCACCTTCAAAAACCCGGAGCCGTTGTTCCAGATGCCGAACGCGCGCGAGGTGGGCATCGGCGCCGGCGTGATCGCGGGCGTGACGGCGCTAGCGGTCGCCGGCGTCCTCATCGCCCGCGCCATGGGCGGCAAGGACGACAAGCGCTCGGCGTAGGCGCCTACCTCCCGTGCCACTCGGCCAGGCGCTGGCTCAGCACCTGCCAAGACTCGTCGTGGGCGCGCCGGTTGGCCTCCTGCGTCCCGCCGAACATGATCTGCCAGCCGTTTTGCTGGGCATCGGAGTCCTCGAAGAAGATGTGGCCCGCGTCCTCATACACGTGCGCCTCGGCGCGCGGGGACTGCTCTGCAAGCGCCCGCGCCGCGACGTCGGACTGCCACATCTGGTCCTCGCCCGCGCCGAAGAGCACGGCGTTGCCGTCGAAGCCGCCGAGGTCGATCCGGGCGTTATCGCCCGCGGATTCGGCCGCACCCTCGTAGGTCGGCCGGTAGGCCACCGGGTACGCCGCGATCATGCGGCCGAACATCTTCAACCCCGTGAGCACGCCGGACTGCCTAAACGACGCGAACGGCACCGCCTCGCCCCGCAGGGTAAACGACGGCAAGTCCTGGCCGGTGGAGAAATCCAGGCCGCTGTAGGAGTAGTGCGCGGGCACGAACGCGACGAGGTTGTCCACCTCGAACCCGTTGGCGGCTAAAAGCGCGG
>ERZ1673699.2329-NODE-2329-length-12788-cov-7.088981_pt1 | contig 12788 bp, 7 predicted proteins | sample MGYA00580229_ERZ1673699 | MGnify/ENA primary metagenome ERZ1673699 (study PRJEB41218, sample SAMN15661785) | gut metagenome | host: Homo sapiens | place: Canada: London | collected 2015-08-20/2019-03-30 | study: EMG produced TPA metagenomics assembly of... | reverse complement strand
GCGCTATCGCGTCCGTTATCGACCGGGAGATCTATAAGAACTATCGTTTCTATCCGTGCAATTACGTGGCGTATGACTTACTGAACGGCACTCGTCGTTTCCAAGAACATTATGGTCCGAAGGATAAGAAGCAATTCGAGGAATACTTGCAAGGACAATTGGATAAGATCGTCCTTCCGAACAAGGATGAGGCGTTCTTACGTAAGAAGATCTTAGAGATGTACTCCAATCCGCTGAAAAATTATCTGACAACTTTATAAGCGGCCTTTATCGGCTATGCGTAGCGGTTCGTACTTGATCCGCCCTTGATCCCCTCTTTCCGGCGAGCATGCCACCTTCGGGTGGCAGCCGCCGGAAAGGAGGGATTATCTTTTTTGCAGGAATTCGTCCAAGGATTCCTCTTTCTGCAATCCAAGTTTCTTGCGGATACGGCTGCGTCCGGAGTTGACGCTGGGACGGGAGATGCCCAAGGCCAACGAGATCTCGTCCGTGCTCTGCTTCAGGTAGATCAGCATGCAGAGCAGTTCGTCGGATTTGGTCAGTTCTGGGAAGTCCTTACGCAAGCCGGGCAGGAAGCGAGGGTACAGGGCAGCGAAGGATTGGCGGAACCGCAACTCGTCCTCGCCGCTCAGCAAGGAGGGGTTGAGCTTCTGGCGTACGCTGTCGATCACCTCGTTATGGGCGGCTTGCTCCAGCTCGGCGCTCAGTCGCTCATTGCGGCGGTTCAGTTCTTGTTGGGTAGCGAGGAGATTATCCAGCCGTTGACGCTGGATCTCCCGCTCACGTTGGTGAAGCCGGCGACGTTGGAGTGCGTAGACAATGATCCCGGTCAGCAGGCAAATGGCTAGGATCAGGATGACGCGCGTATAAACGAGCGAACGTTCCTTCAAGGCCACTTCGGCGGATAAGGCCCGATTCTCCTGCTCCTTCCGTCCGGTCTCGTAGCGTACGTTGGCACCAATGGCGTACCGCTGTTTCTCCGCCAGTTGCAACGAGTCGTGTATCTCCTTGTATTCCGGGTAGATCTCGGCCATCTTGTCTCCCTTCTTTTGTTGGGCGTAAAGGTTGAGCAAATGCCGTCCGGTCCAATCCATCATATCGTTCGCCTCATATTTCTTGTAGAGAGCGTAGGCCTCTTCCATCAGGGGGAAGCCTTTTTCCGGCTTTCCGTTGCGTACGAGGCAGGCCCCCAGCATGAATTTGAAAAGATCTTGATACCCCGCGGAGATCGCTTCTTCCTCTTCTATCAATTCCTTGTACCCTTCGAGGGCGGCAGGGATAGAGTCGGGCACATATTCGTAGTAATAATTGTAAAGTATGTTTTTGGCGGCGAGGACATAGGCGTTCTCTTTCAGCTCCTCCCCTCTCTTTAAGGCCTGCCGTGCGTAATATAAGGTAGAGTCGTGCTGTTCCAGCTCCCAGAATATCCCGGCTTTCATCCGGTAGAGGTCGCTGATGGTAAAACTATCCAACTGGAGGGAGTAGTCGATGGAGCGTGAGATGGCCTCCATAGCCTTGTCGTACAATCCGAGGTCGCTATAGGTGGAGGAGAGGTCGGCGAAGGTGTAGACGAAACCCCGGTTGAGCTTCTCGGGGTGGGCTACGCACCAGTCCATGGCTTCCTGTATGACTTCCACCTCTTTTTCCCGCATTCCCTTGCGGCGGTAATAATGGCCGAGGGTAGAGAGCAGGTCGGCCGGATCATCGGCGGCATCGGGGTGGAGGCGATAGACGGCGAGGGCCCTTTCTTGCACACGGATCGCATCCGAAGGGTCGCGGCGGAATTTATAGAGCGTGTTGGCTACCGCTTGGGCGATACGGATCTCTAGCCACGGGTCGTCGGAGGGGGGAAGGGCGGCGAGGCTGTCGGCGAGGTGCAAGGCCTCCTCCCGGTTGTCGCGGTCGTTGAGCTGCCGGAGTATCTCCTTGGTATCGGGCGGAAGCTGCCGGGAGAGGGAGCCGTCCGCGGGAGGCGTGTCGTGCCGGCAAGCGAGGGTGGCTAGCGAGAGGAGGGTGGCTAGCAGGAAATGCGTGATGTCTCTCATCTGCGTAGGATTTTATGGTTTATCGCGAATATACGCCGTTTTTCATGGAAAATAGCGTGTTCCGGGGGATAAATCGATTGAATCATCTATTGGTCTTTTATCCGTCCGAAGGCCCGGCGGCGTACCTTTGACTTGTCCGTACCACCGGTGCCCCGAGCGGCGTGTCAATTAAATTGATGATCGCATTTCGTGCGGATAAGGCCGTTGTTGAGGACTTGTTGAGCGGATTGCTCAAAAAAGAATTCGTCGTATAAGGATAGGAATGGTTTCCTTTGAGAAACAAAAACGAAGTAGTAATGGAAGGGTCATACTTACGGATTTTGATGATGTGCGGGATGCTGGCGCTCCTCCTCTGCGGGGGCTGCTGGGTGTTCGCATGGAAGCATCTGCGCCGGCGGATCGACGAGCGGTTCGACGTACTGTCGGAACACTTGGAGCGTCACGCCGCCGAGTGCCCGATACGGAAGGAGCACCTGCTGGCCTCGTGCCTTCCCGCCGATCCGGAGCGAAAAGGGAACGGATCGTTCCACCGATCGTTCCGGGCATCGTATCCGGGTTTCCTGCCGACGCTTAGGGAGCGGGTGCCGGGGATCACGCCGGCGGAGGAAACGCTTTGCATGCTGATCAAGATGAACCTGAGCAACCGGGAGATCGCCGACAAGATGTCTATCTCCATCGGAAGCTTGCACACCACCCGCTACCGGCTGAAACAGAAGATGCCGCCGGAGGCCGCCAAGGGCATGGACGAATGGGTACGGGCGATCGAATAGGGTCATGGGGAGGCGAACTCCCTACATTATAATATAGAGTATACACCTTTATCTAAGAAGAATCAGTATGAGAAGAGAATCTTTATTTTTCGGTATTTTGACGCTGGTGGTGTCGGCCTTCCTCACGGGATGTTCCGACGACGACACGGAAGTGTACGTCCCCCAGCGTGTGGCGGAGTTCAACCTCTCCGACGAGTCGGACGGCAACCGGCTGTTCATCATCCATCCGTGGGAGGGCGAGATCGCCATCCCGGTGCACGATGATCGTATCCGCGACTTCGAGTTCAGCGGCAAGTATTTCGATTGGGAGATGAGGCAGGGGGCCGAGAGCCGCTTCCTCGTGCTCAACCTCAAGAAAGAGGTGGAGCGTAAGCCTTTCCTCGAGAAGATCGCCCTGCGGGGGATCGCCAGCAAGTCGGGGGAGGCGGCGACGGACACGCTCTTCCTCGTGTCGCAACCCAAGCTGGAAAGCTCAGCGTCGGATAACGCCCCGAGCTATATGCACAACGTGGGCAAGACGGTGAACACGGCGGGCGATATCTTCGCCGCCCCTAGCGAGCCTTTCCTAGATTTCGACCTGATGTACGGCACGGAGGCTTTCGTGAAGACCCCCCACGCCGAGTCGTGGGGACGGGAACGCTCCGGCGTGGACTACGAGGAGATGGTGGACAACATGTGGCAGGAGCTCGGCATCTCGGTGAGTAGCCTCGGCTTCACGAACCAAGGCGCTCCTACGCCTACGAGGTCGAAACTCATCTCCGGCTCCTTCGACCAGCGGTTCCAGCATAACCAGACCTCGTCCAACCGCTTCGAGTATCACGTGGACGTGCATGTCAAGTCGATGGTGGAGCTGCATATGGCCACCGCCATCTATACCTCCGCCAGCGATCCCGACGTCTTCCTGCCGTTCCTCACCACGACCGCCTCGCGCTTGCTGAACGAAACCAATAGCGACCTCTACAAGCGATACGGCAACACGCAGAAGGGCATCTACGATCTATACGATACCTACGGCACCCACGTGCTGGTGGGCGGTGTCTTCGGCGGGAGCTATACCTATATCTACAGCCGGAAGGAGAACCTCTATTACGACGAGACGGTGTTCGCCGCCGAGGCGGAGCTTTCCGCCAAGTCGTCGTCGCCGGCGGGAGAGAACGAGAACTGGCTCCAGACCTACTACCGCGTGATGGGTACCCACGGCGGCAAGATCGGCGCCGGGGGCGGCTATACGAAGTCGGAGCTGAACGAGCATATGTCCGAGGAGAGCATCATGATCATCACCGGCGGCAACGCCTCCGTGGACTTCGAGAGCTGGGACAAGTCCATCGCCGACGAGAACAGCAACCTCCACCTCGTAAGCTACGGCCCGAGGGGCGATACCACCCGTTGCTTCCTGGTCCCCCTGTATTACCTGACGAAGAACTACGCGCGGCAAGACGCGCTGAAGAAATATCTGGACTCCTACGTGGAGGCTCGTTCGAAGCTGGCCAAGAAACCGCAGCTGATCCTGGCCGACTTCATGATGCGTACCGGGAAGGACAATCACGGGGATCCCGCCGGACAACGCGTCTTCACCGGGCCGGACGGCAAGGAGCGCATCTACAGCCCGCTGGTGCTGAATACCAAGGGACCGAACGACTCGCGGATCGGCAAGATGCTCGATACCTCGGCCCACGAGTACCTCGACGTGGGGGATAACGCCGACCAGCTCTGGTGGGTAGCCCTCGACTTCAAGGACGAGTGCCGCCCCATCTACCACATGCGCTTCATGAAGGAGGACGACGCCCGCAAGCACGGCTTCGAACCGCGGGGGCAGGACGCCGAATCGGGAATGATGTGGGACGCGATCGATAACCATTACGTTTGCTTGAAGTTCTCGCCCGACGACAGCCATAAGGAACCGGTCTCCGGTGTGGGCATCGCCCGCAAGGGGAAGAGCGATGACCTATACTACGTGATCGCCACCTCGCCCGGTACCGACATGACGCTTCCTTACTCCATCGACGAGCAATTCCCGGCCTATTGGGGAAGCAAGGAGTATAAATTGAAGAGCGAGAACCCGCCGTACCGCTTCGGGGTGGACCAAGAGAACGACTTGAACGAGGGAGACAGTTGGTTCGGCCGCAACAAAGCCACCAACCATGAGCAATGGATCTTCCCGGTCTACACCACCAAGCCGTTGGACTGGCCGATCCGGTTTACGAAAGCGACGGACTAGCGAAATACCTCGGAAACGATCCCTACGACCGTAGCCATCCCTCTCGAGGCCTCCGGAACGATCCCCACGACCGTAACGGCCCCTCCCGAAGCCTCTGGAGTGATCCCTATGGTCGTAGTGGCCTCTCCCGAGGCGTCCGGAGCGATCCTTACGACCATAGCGGTCCTTTCCGGGGCCTCGGGAGAGATTTCGACACCCGTAGGCATTGTTTGATAGAAAAATATATGATTATCAAAGGGATTATCCTGCATTTGTAGGAAACCTTACGTCTGCGGACAAGAGGAAAGTATTAACGAAAAAACAACAAACAGTATGAGTTTAGCGAAACAAATCGGATCGGTATCGAAGACCGCGTTGACCAACGCCGGCCACATGAACATGAACAACGAGATCTACGCCCGTATCTTGGATACGACCGTGGCCGCCCTCCATCTGGAGGCCCTCGCCCCGGGTTACAAGGAATGCATCGACCGGGAGGCGGAGTGCGTGAACCGCGTCACCAAGAGCGCCTCCACCGCCCAGCTGGAGGCGAAAGACAAGGAGCGTGACAAGACCCTCCAGTTCATCTACTCCATGAACGGCTCCTATAAGGTATGCCCCGACGAGACCCTGCGTACCCCCGCCCTGCTGGTAGACAGCGTGCTGCGGGCCTACGACAAGATCTACGCCAAGGCCTACGCCGAGGAGACCGCCCTGATCGACGGCCTGCTGCTCGACCTCGCCAAGGCTGACGTATCGGAAGCCCTCAAGACCCTCCACCTCGACACCTACGTGGCCCAGTTGAAAACCTTGAACGATGCCTACAAGGCTCTCGACATCACCCGCACCGACGAGTACTCCGCCCGTGTGAAGACCGATACCACCAAGGCCCGCAAGGCGACCGACGAGACCCTCGACCTCATCATCCAGCGTGTCAACGCCTACGCCGTACTTGAGCCTACCGAGGCCATCAACGCCTTCATCGACACCGTGAACCAGATCTTCCGCAAGTATAAGAACCTCATCGCCGCCAAGGGAGGCCCCACCAGCCCCTCCAAGTCCGACGACAAGCCTTATCCCACACCCGACCCTGCGCCCGACCCCGAGAACCCCGGCGGCGATAGCGAGAGCCCGGACGAGATCTGAGCCTAGCAAATTGTCAAACACTTAAAATCGAATCCATATGAACGAATTTTATCTTTCTAGAAAGATATCCGCGCGGCTCTCCCTCCGGGCCGCCGTGCGGATGTTCTGTATCCTGACGCTGGCCCTATGGGGGCCGGCAATGGCAGGAGCGCAAGCGCAGACACAGCCGCTTGACGTGGCTAGTACTAGTATTACTGATAAACTAACTCTCACCTATAAACTGAAACCCAACAGCTCGACCGATTACGCTTGGTTTTACAAGGTCGGGACTAATGGCACCGAGACCGAGTTCTCCGGTACGCTGACGGGCACGAACGCAAACTGGCAGCAGGGCGCGATCGATATCAAAAGCGAGAAAGCGATAGCCGACGCGAATAATCTTGACAGCTACCCGATCCTAAAATTGGATGGGCTAAACCTGACCTCCACTACTGCCGACGGCTCATTATTTTATCTGGAGGGCAGTAAACCGTTCTGTATCCAAGCGACAGGCAACTCTGCCAGTAACCTGAAAGCGAAAAAGGATGTGATTAATAACTACCAAGGATGCATCCTGCTTCTGGATGGTGGCACCGCCGGATTGAATATCGCCGCGGAAGGAACTGGATCATATGGAATATATCTGTACTCTACTAGTTCTGCTATAAATACCACCATCAAAGGCAAGATAACTGTCACGGCGGAAGCTGTTGCTGTGTTTCTAGACAATTGGGGTGCTTTCTCGGCTACCGAAGACGCGAAAGTAACGGTTTCTTCGGAAGATAAAGATGGAGACGCAATTTATGGAAGCTCTAGAGTGAAATCCCCCTTCCTCCAATGGCAGTTCGCCACCGCCCCAACGAGTGGCCAGACGCTCGAGGTGAAAAACGCCAGCGGCCAATCGTTCGATCCCGTTATCCAATTCACCACCGACGGTAAAAAGAAGGGTTTCGCCATCAACGTCACAAAGAACACCGGCTACACCCTTTGGCTGGGCAACGAACAACTGATGGATTCGAAAGGAACAACCGTCTTTACGGCAACGGAAGATAAATTAGTCTCCTTCTCAGGCATGACGACTCTCCCCGCCGACTGGCCCGAGTACGCCAAATTAGCCAATGTCGGCCCGACTGGCACCGATGTCGCCGTCTCCGGCACTACCTACACCGTCAAGACCGCCTGCGGCCTCGCGTGGATCGCTTGGGTGACGAATAACGGGAAGACAATCGCCGATGCCGATAAAACCTATACCGATTCCTATCCCGCCTCCGAGGGCTTCAAGGACTGTACGGTTACGCTTGCGGACGATATCTCGCTGGCGAAACCTGCCCAAGGCGTGGCGAGCGGCTTCGAGGCTAATTGGATACCGATAGGGACTTATAAAGGCTTCGATGCACGTTACTACTTTCAAGGCACCTTCGATGGTGGCGGCCATACGATTACCGGAATGACGATCTCCTCGGCCTCGTTTTACTATATCGGCCTTTTCGGTTATCTGTATGGAGCGACCGTGCGGAATCTGACGATGGCAGGATCTGACAATATTAATTTGACAACTATTGCTAATGCTCAAGACACCGCTTACTATCTTGGCTGCGTGGCAGGTTATGTAAAGAATGGAAAAATCATCAATTGCCATAATCAATGCAAGGTTAGTTTTTCTGTGACCGGCAATTCTGGATCTCTCGGTGGAATTGCCGGTTACTCTGAAGGTTCGGTGATTAGCGCTTGTTCAAACAGGGGAGCTGTCACTATGACCGGAAAGATGGGTCGTGGTGGTGGAATCGTAGCGACTAATAATGGCTCTTCTATCGTTTCCTGTTTCAATACGGAGGATATCCGTGTTACTGCTACCGGTTCTGGTTCTAGCGATGCCGCATATGCGGGCGGTATCGGAGCCTATAGTAGCGGTAATTGTAGCATATCGCACTGCTATTCGACAGGGTGGATAATCGCTAAATCTTCCGCTGCTAATGCTTATTCCGGCGGCATTGCCGGACTATCTGAGAAAACGACGATTGAATCTTGTTTTGCCACAGGCGCTGTTTCTGCAGGATCAAACAGCGACAGCCGGATAGCTGCCGCAGGTGGTATTGTGGGGCAAGCTTTTGCTGGAAACATTAATATAACGATAAAGAATTGCCTCGCCTTAACTACCGCCGGCGTGAAAGCCTTAGGAAATACGTCGGATAAACAGGCCGGTCGGATTCTCGGATCTGATTCACCTACTAATAAAGTTACCCTTCTCGACAACTACGCCAGCACCATGATCCAACTGACGATAGGAGATAATACGCCAGCCGTCCCTACCGATAACATAGGTAGCGATAAGGCAAACGGTGCCGACACTTACCTCGATGATGTCGCCGCCGAGATCGCCGCTTGGGCAGGCCCCGAAAATACACAAGCCTTCACCGCCATCGGTACCGCCGAGAACGGCCTGCTCCCGCAACTGAAAGCTATTGCCGGCTATGGCGCTGACGGTCTGCCTACAGCTTACGCGAGTACTATTATCCCCGGCCAGTCCGGCTTGTCGTCTGCCTCCTATCTGAGGTCCTTGTTGTCACTGCCCTTGTCTTCTAGCGATACGATGACCTTCATGCTCTTCTACTCCAACAACAAATGGAGTTATAAAAAGGGAGCCGGAACGGAGACCCGTTTCAACGGCAAAATATCGTCACCCCCAGGCCCTTCCGCCAACAAGCTCATCGTCGCCACCGCTACTGGCAACCCGACGCTGACGTTGAATTACGTAACGATACGCCCGACCGACGGTGCTGCCTTGACCGTCAACGAAGGTTGCGATCTGACAATTGCGCAGACCGGTTCGATCCTCGGCTCGTCCGGTGCCTCTACCTTGATCAATAAAGGCACCTTGAGGCTGTCGGGCAGCAGCTTCCGCATTGAAAACAGCAGCTCGTCCGATATGCATTACTGCCTCGATAACTCTGGCACCTTCAGCGTGCTTGATCCGGTAAATGGCTATACCACTTTCCATTGTGCCCACACCGCTATCCATAACACCGGTACCCTTACCAATGCTTGGATGGAATGTCTGTTCACGGATGAGGCGGGAGATGCTGGCGCTACGATAAGGTTTCTGCCTCGCTCATCCCAGCCCATCGAAGTAAAACGCTACAACAAGACCTTAGCCACTACCGTTACGGCGGGCGAGGAGTATAAGCTCTGGGAGATGAAAGCTAGTACGTTTATCCCGCAGAAAGGCTTCGATAGCGAAGGCACGGCAATCGATCGCTTCCCTGCTCCCGAGGCGGATGGTAGGGTAACGACCTTTACGGAGGTGAGTGATTGGAAAGAGGTCGAGATCTCCGGCAATCAGAATCTCTCCGAGGCCGGCCTGTCACAGAGTGTCATCGTTAAATCCGATGGCGTGCTTACCGTCGATAGCGAGAATGCGTCCGTCTTTGAGTTGACATTGGAGGAGGGTGCGCAGGTCGTGACAACGAATGCGCTGAAGGTGTCCAAGACTTTCAAAACCAACCGTTCGCTGAATAACAAATGGACGACCTTCGGTAGCCCTATCGAATTGACAGCCTCTGCGGAATATGGTAGTGGGCTAATCCTTTATGCCGCCACCGGCTACACCGCTAAGGAGGCCGTTGCCCAAGGTTGGGAAGAGGTCTCTGTCCTTAACGGGAAAAGGGTCGATCTCACCGCCGGTAGCCCCTATCTGTTGGCCGCCGACGCAGCCTTGACTCGGGTAACCTTTAGCCAAACAGCCTCCGACGCACCGATCGAGATACCGGCTACGGCTACGGTCGCTTCTGGCGATGCCCTCGAGAACGGCGTGTTCCTCTTCCGGACGAACCCGAATCTCGCCAACCTTACGCTCCGTGGTATCTACGTGCTCAATGCCGAGGGTACCCGCTTCGACCTTCAGGAGGCGGATTATGTGCTGAAGCCTTTCGAGGCATACATCACCGCCAATGCCGTCACCCGCTCGCTGGTTCGTAGCGTGGGTGTGTGCGATGGCTCCGTGGTGACCGCCAACGAGATCGCTACCGCTACCGCCGCTGTCCGTATCTGGGCCGCCGACGGTGCGCTGCATGTCTATTCCGGGGAGGCCGCCGCGCTTACCGTGGTACGCTCCGACGGACGTACCGTCTACGCCGCCTCTATCGCCCCCGGCGATACCCGCTTGGCTTTGCCTTCCGGTATTTACATGGTTCGAATCAATAACATCACTTATAAAATAGCGCTTTGATATGAAACAATATACTAGTTTATGGCTCGTATGCCTGCTGGCGGTCTTCTCGATGACCGCCCGGGCGCAGGAAGGGATCGAGACGAAGGCCCGTCCCGACTACCCCGCTCTTCCTTTCATGTTGACTTTCGAGGCTCCCGCGGAAGGATCTGCCTCCTTATCGATCTCGGCGGACGGTGAGACCCTCACATCCCCTACGACCTTGCATTCCGGCACCGAGGTGACGATTACCGTCACCCCCGCCGACGGCTACCGAATGGCTTCCGGTTACCCGAAGGTTTACCGCACGGGTACGCCCTCCGAAACGGTACCGGCTACGTTTAAGCCCGATGCCAGTAGCGGTATCGCCTACCTCTACACCTTCACCATGCCGGACTTCCCGGTCACGGTAGAGGTGGAGTACGAGAAGATCCAGTCCACCGTCACCTTCGCCAACCCGGCGAACGGTACGCTTACCTTGAGTACCGCCGATGCTCCGGGTAGTTCGATTGTTTCCGGCGGCGAGGTCGCCTCCGGTACGAAGGTGACGATTGCCGCCACCCCCAACAAAGGCTACCAAATGGTGTTCGGCTCCTTGAAGGTATCCGGGAAGGTCGGGGATAAAACCAATACTGTTCCGTTGCAGAAAGAGAAAGATGGTACGACCTACTTCTTGATGCCGGCCTATACGGTGGAGGCTGAGGTGAAATTTGAGCCTATCCTCGTGGCTCTGTCCTCGGAAGCCCGTTTGAGTTCCCTATCGTATAAGGAAGGAAGTGGGGAGGTTACCCCGCTTCCCGGTTTTCTTGCCTCTACGATGAAATATGAGGTGCTGCTCCCAAATTCCACCCAGAAATCGGCTACCCTCACCTTATCCGGCCAGCTGGTCGATGCGAAGGCTGAGCTGCTCGTGAATGGATCGCCTGTTTCCGTAGAACCGACAGGATCGTTCACGGCTACCGTATCGCTCGAGAGTGGATCGGCCAAGGCTACCTTGGTCGTTACCGCCGAGGATGGACAGACCAAGCGTACGTATGAGGTAAACTTCACGGTACTTCTCGAGTCGGAATATTACGTCAAGATCCTGCAGCCGGAAGGCGGTACGATCTCCGTTTCTTATACAAAAGAGGGTAAGGAAGTGAGCGTGAAATCCGGCGATGCCGTACCCGTTGGTACTGAGTTGAGCTTGGCACATACGGCCTTGCCAAAGTACGAATTCGTGAGTTACAAAGTGAATGATGACCCGCTAGCATCTGGGAATATTACCGTCTCCGGTACCGACGACTTGACGATAACCGCTGCCTTTACGCAGGAATCTTCCGTGACTCCGGAAGAGATCGCTACGATCGGTACGCCGGCCGTTCCCAAGGAAAAGGAAGGGCAGGAGGGAACGAATGTTCCAACGGATGATAACCCGATCGTGATCATCCCCGATGCCGTATCCCTGCCATCGGATACGGAACTCTCCAGCCTCCGCTTGGTGAAGGAAGATATAGAAGACCCAGCGAAAAAGGCTGAGATTGAAGAGAAAGCGAAAGCTGCCGCCCAAGATGCGGGTATCGCTCCTGATGCCCCGAAGATCGTGATGGAAGTGACCTTGGTTAAGGTGACGACCACGATTTCCGCTACCGACGCATCCACCACTACCGCCGTAACTCCCGTGCAGCCCTCCGATATCGTGACGGTACGTATCCCGTATCCGGAAGGCGTAAATAAAACCCAACATGATATCGTGATTATCCACCTCCGCTCGGACGGCGTGGTAGACGTGTATTCCGAGGGTAATAACAATTTGACATTAGAGGATGATTATATGGAGATCTCCGTTGCCAGCTTCAGCCCGTTCGTGGTAAGCTATACGCCCAAATCTGGGCCGGTGGATCCCGATTATCCTGACACACCCGACACCCCGGATACCCCGACATCGAATGCCTCGGTAGAGGGAGGCATAGCGGTTTGGACCTCTGCCAACGCCCTCCATATCCGTGCGGATCGTCCGGCTGAGGCATGGGTTGTCGGCCTGTCGGGTGCTAGTCGTGCCCGGTTCGCGGTCGTTCCCGGCGAGACAAGACGCGCTCTTCCTGCGGGAGTCTATCTTGTCCGAATAGCTGACCAGACCTATAAGGTACGGATACGGAACTAAGCGTTGTTTGTTTGACGTGAGAGGGATGTCCTTGTTTCTCCTTGGGGAGAGCGGGGCATCCCTTCTTTTTTGTGAATATGTTTCTTAACATACATACCCGTAATCAATTGGTTAGCCGCAAATGCTTATCTTTGAGCTATCCCGATGCAAACGCTTACAATATGCTAGTCATTTAAACTCAATTATAGTATGAAACCGGAAGATTACATTACCAGAGAGGAGAAGTATGGTGCCCACAACTACCATCCTCTGCCGGTCGTTCTCAGAAGAGGCGAAGGCGTGTTCGTGTGGGACGTGGAAGGAA
>ERZ1673699.2328-NODE-2328-length-12789-cov-5.693105_pt1 | contig 12789 bp, 8 predicted proteins | sample MGYA00580229_ERZ1673699 | MGnify/ENA primary metagenome ERZ1673699 (study PRJEB41218, sample SAMN15661785) | gut metagenome | host: Homo sapiens | place: Canada: London | collected 2015-08-20/2019-03-30 | study: EMG produced TPA metagenomics assembly of... | reverse complement strand
CGACCAGAAAGGCGCATTCCGGCTCGACAAACTCAAAGGCGGCCCCATCACCTACAACGTTTCGTTCCTCGGGTACAGCCCCGTCGAGCGGAAACTGGTCCTCTCGGCCGACATCAAAGACCTGCAGATCGCACTCACGCCGCTGAGCCTCGGACTGGAGGAGGTCGTGGTGACGGCCCAGCCCACCGGTGCGGGCTCCACGTCGAAAATCGGCGAAGAGGCCATCCGCCACATCCAGCCCATGAGCATCGGCGACATGTTCCAGCTGCTTCCGGGCAACCTGTCGGTCAACCCCAACCTGAACGGTGTGGGACAAGCCGCCATCCGTGAGATCGGCTCCAACGCCAACAACGCCCTGGGCGCCGCGGTGATCGTCGACGGAGCCCCGCTCTCGAACGACGGCAACCTGCAGGCCCTCTCGCCCTCGCTCGCAGGAAGTTCCTCGAACCAGTCGCTGAACGGCATGAGCGACCAGACGACGGCCGGCAAAGGCGTCGACCTGCGCTCGGTATCGCCCGACAACGTGGAGTCGATGGAGGTGATCCGCGGCATCCCGTCGGCCGAATACGGCAACCTGACCTCGGGCGTGGTCATCGTGAAGACCAAAACGGGTTCGACGCCCTGGGAGGCCAAATTCAAAGCCGACCCCTATTCGAAAATGGTGTACGCCGGCAAAGGTTTCACGCTCAAAAACGGCAGCGCGATCAACGCGGGCATCGACTGGACGCAATCGTTCGGCGACACGCGCAAGCGTTACCTGGGTTACGACCGCATCACCGCGACGCTGGGTTATTCGAAGAGTTTCGACGTGGCGGGACGCCCCATGCTCCTGCGCCTCAACGGTTCGTTCTACTCGAACGTCAACAACAGCAAGACCGACCCGCAGATGCAGGTCACGAGCAGCACTTTTAAAAACAAGAGCATCGGAGCCCGTCTGAACGCCGAGGGCAGCTGGAAACTCAACGGAGCCGCCCTCACGGCCCTCGAATACGGCTTCATGGTATCGCAGGCCTACCAGAGCGACCGGTTGCACGACTACATCGCGTCGGCCAGCAGCGTGGTCACCAACACGCTCAAACCCGGTGTCGGGCTCGGCACGTTCCTCCCGTCGTCGTACTATTCGGACTATGAAATAGAAGGCAAACCGCTCAGTGTTTATCTACAAGTAAAGGCCAACAAGATCATCCAACTCGGAGGGGGGGGGAATTTTACCAATCTCCGCGCCGGAGTCGACTGGCGGTATGACGCCAATTACGGCGGCGGGCTGATATTCGACATCCAACAACCGCCGCAGAACACGTCCAGCCAGGCGCTGCGCCCCCGGTCGTTCCGGGATGTTCCGGCGCTGAACAACCTCGCCTTCTTCTTTGAAGACAGGCTCAATCTCAAAATCGGGGGAACGTCGCTCGCCCTGCAGGCCGGTGTGCGCCTGACGAACATGTTCCTCGATCAGCAGGCCAAGCAGGACGACATCTTCGTCGCCGAGCCGCGTGTCAACCTCAACTATTCGCTGTACGAAGGGCCCAAGGCGGCCATTGCCGTCACGGGCGGCTGGGGACTCTCCTACAAGATGCCCACGCTGCTCTACCTCTATCCCGACAACGCCTATTTCGACCGCGTAAGCCTGGCGAAAATCTCCAACACGGACCCGACGGGAACGCTCGGTGTCATGACCACCGACATCCTGACCGACCTGGCCAATCCCAACCTCAAACCCGCCCGCAGCCGCAAGTACGAGGCCGGACTCTCGTTCCGGCTGGGACGCGTGCGCGGGATGGTGACCTATTTCCGCGAGAAGCACACCAACGAATTCGGCTTCTCGACGACGCCCCATTACATGCACTACGAGACCTACAACGTGCCCTCGGAAGCCACCAACCTTCAGTTCGACAACGGTAAAGTGACCTACACCGACGCATCGGGCACCCCCAAAGAAGCCGATACGAACAACGAAGACTACATCGCCACCTATTACCGGCCCACCAACAACTCGCGCACCGAGAAACAGGGCATCGAGTACAGTTTCGACCTCGGAAGCTGGCGTGCCCTGCGCACCTCGCTGATTATCGACGGAGCGTGGTTCCACATCAGGCGTACCGACGAGCAGGAGTACTATTCGAAAATCAACGAGACTTACGACTACATCCGCCTCATGCCGGCCGGAAGCGGTACGCTGCAAAACCGCGTGAACACCAATTTCCGCTTTATCACCCACATTCCGCAGCTGAAACTGGTCTTCTCGACCACCATGCAGGTCGTCTGGTACGAAAGCCAGCAGAACGTCTGGCAGGACGGCAGCGGCAACGACCGCTTCAGCCTCTCCGAAGACGGGAAATTCATGCAGGTCATGCCCGTCGGATTCTACGACAAACAGGGCAACTACACCCCCTGGCAGCAGGGATTCGGGGAGCGTCCGGAATATTCCCAGATGGTCGGCAAGTCCCTCGCGGTCGCCTACGACCGGGAAACGTTCCGTCCGTGGGTGATGTTCAACTTCCGCCTGACGAAGGAGATCGGGCGCATCGCCGAACTCTCGTTCACGGCCAACAACTTCACGCGCACCTCCCGCTGGCACTATTACGACACCCGCACGGGTTACAAGCAGATTTACCCCGACATGTATTTCGGCGCCGAGCTGAAACTGCGTATCGGCAGCAGATAACTCAAAAAATCACTATTTGTATCATAAAAACAAGGAAACGATGAAAAGGATGAACTTATTTGCAAAGGCCGGGCTGCTCCTTGCAGCAGGCGCCACCCTCCTGTTCGCAAGCTGCGACAACGGCAACGACGACGACGGAGGTGACAACGGATCGAAAAAACTCCAGCTGACGGTCAACCTGACCGCTCCCACGGGATATGAAGCCTCACAACTGCCGGCCATGACCGTGACGGCCGTGAACTCCGACAAGGAGTTGACCTATACCGAAACCACCGCCGCCGGTGCAACGTCGGTTACTTTCGAGGTGTCGTCGGGCCAGTACCAGATCACCGCGACGGGACGCTATTCGACGACCATCACTTTCACCGGCGCCGCGACGGCCGACGTGTTCGAAAGCAAGAGCGCCGCAGTGACACTGACCGAGGTCAACAAATCGCCCCTCGTATTCAAAGAGGTATACTCGACCTCTTACAATTTCAAACTGAACGATACCTATATGGAGATCGTCAACAACTCGGACGAGGTGCAGTATCTCGACCAGGTTATCATCGGCGCAATGCTTGCCTTATCGGCCCCGAACCCCTGGGTCGGCACGGACGGCAAGCAGTTGGACAAATACCCGCTTTACGGCATCGTAGCCGCATTCCCCGGCACAGGCAAACAATATCCGCTGCAGCCGGGCAAGAGCGTGGTCATCGCCAATGACGCCAAAGACTGGTCGGCCGACGGCGCCGCCAACCTTGCCAATGCCGACTGGGAGTGCTATGTTCCCGATGCAGGCCAGGCGGATGCCGACTACGACGCCCCCAACCTCGAGATCGTTTACAACCTCGAGAACCAGCGTCGTCTGGGTGCGGGCTTCTTCGGAGGAGGCCTGGTATTGGCCAAGCTGCCCGAAGGCATGACGCCGTCGCAGTTCGCCGCCGACTCGGAGAACTTCATGACCGAGCCGAACACGGAAAAGACCCAGCGCTATTTCATGCTTCCCAGCAAGTACCTGCTCGACGCCGTCGAAATGTTCGATGCCGATGTTACCGACCGCTACCACACGATACTGGCCCATGACGACGCCGGTTCGGCACTCGTTACGGGATGGTCGGGCAAGAGCATCCGCCGCAAGGTGACCAAAGTCGAGGCAGGACGCGCCTACTACCAGGACACCAACAACTCGACGAACGATTTCCTGACCGACCAGCCGCTCACCCCCGGCGTACACCCCACGCAGGCGGACTAAGGCCGGAGCCGGATTCCGAAATCACGACCGAAACGGTGCCGTCGAAAAGCGCCGTTTCGGTTTTACGACATCACACCTAACGCATTTCTCACGATGAAAAGATACCCGGGTACCGTATTGTGCGCATTGCTGCTCTTCGGCGGCGGAACGCTCCGTGCCCAGCAGAAGGCGCAGCTTCCCGTCTACCACGAGGTGGAGCGCTCCGGAAACCTCTATTCCCGGAGCCACAACCCCTCGGCGCTGTGGTTCTCGCCCGTCGGGAACCTGCTCGACTTCCATGCGGATTACGACATCCGCCGGGGCGACCTGCACGACGTGGACGAATCGTCGAAGATCAACGCCTTCGGAGTCGGAATCTCCGGACAGCAGCGGTTCGACAAGGTGATCTGCTCCGGCAGCATCGCCTACAACGACGGCAAGGAGTATGCCCGGCGCTGGAACTCGACGCTTCAGATCGCCGACGACAATCCTTTCATCCTCGGCGATTCGATCCCGTCGGATTTCAACACCCAGCGCTTCAACCTGAGCGGAACGGTGGCCTACAAGCCGCTGGAACGGCTGATCCTCGCCCTGAAACTCGACTACGACACCGGCAGTTCGGCCAACCAGACCGACCCGCGGCCCAAGACCGACGGCATGCATTTCGTCATCACGCCCGGCGTCCAGTACCTGATGGGCGGCGGATTCTCACTGGGACTTTCGGGCGGATTCGACCTGATGAGCGAGTCGATCTCGCACGACGTCATCGACCCGCGCATGTCCTACGTCTATTTCCGGTTCAACGGGCTGGGCGATTACAGCACGATCTCGACCGGCACGTCGCTCTCCTATCCGCGCAACTACACCGGCACGGAGTACACCGGAGCCCTGCAATTCGCATGGGACGACGGCCGGGGTGTCGCCAACCTGCTCGAAGCGACCTATGCGTCGAGTACGCAGGAGGCCCGTGACGGCGGCGCCGCTTTCACGTTCCTCGGCGGCGACTATTCACGCACGAGCTTCGGCGTCAGCGACCGCCTGCGTTTCGGCAACTCCCGCCGCGCGCACAACGTCATCGTCGGCTGGGACCACAAGCGCGTGGAGGGCATCTGGTACGAACAGACGGCCTACATTGATCCCGACAAGAACAACCAGCTTTCGTACAAGGTGCAGGCTTCGGGGCTGAAGAACAAGGAGACCGTCTCGGTCTTCCGGGCCGAATACCGCTTCGACAAGCTCCGCGACGGGCTTCCGACCTTCGCGCTGCACGCCGCAGGACGGTACGAGGATTCGGAAACGACCCACTACGAGGGAGACGGATACAACCGCAGCTACACCCGCATCATCGGATCGGTCGACGCGTCGAAATTCTTCACGTTCGGACGCAACCAGATCACGGCGACGCTCGGCATTCGGGGAGCCGCTCCGATCACCTCCTCGCAGCACGTGCAGGAACGCATCAAACAGGCTTACACCAACCCCGCTTTCGAATACATCACGGCGACCTGGATCGGCGGCAACGCGGCAGTCCGCTACCGCCGTCTCTTCGGAAAACTGTGGGCCGGACTCTATGCCGAGGCTTCGCTGAAGCGTTACATCGGCGACGGAAACTACACCGACCTGCTCGAAAGCACCGACAGCCGCCGGTTCACATTCGGCGCGGAAATCCTTTTCTGACACACCAAACAGCCATTCTCAGACACATGCAAACATTCAATAAAATACTCCTCGCGGCAGCGGTGACAATCGCTTCCGCACAACTTTTCGCAGCTTCGCCCCGCAGCGGCTTCGCCGTGGTGATCGACGCCCGGAGCTATGAGGAAGCCCGCCGACAGGTCGACGACTATGCCGCCGAGATCGGAAAAAGCGGCCTGGAGGTACATTTCGTCATCGACCGCACGGGGCAGCCCGACTCGCTCCGGCAGGTGCTCCGGCAGCTCCGGGAGCAGCCGAAAGCCCCGATCGAGGGAGCCGTGCTCATCGGCGACATCCCGGTGGTGATGGTGCGTGACGCCCAGCACCTCACGAGCGCTTTCAAAATGGATCAGGTGGCGTTCGAACGCTGGCAGTCGTCGGTTCCGTCCGACCGTTTCTACGACGATTTCAGCCTCGAATTCACTCCGCAGGGACGCGACAGCATCCATCCCGGGTGCTTCTACTATTCGCTGACCGCCGAATCGGCCCAGCAGACCCGTCCCGACATCTATTCGGGTCGCATCCGCCCCACCGACTGCAGCGGGACCTCGCGTTATGAGAAGCTGCGCAGCTATCTGGAGAAGGTCGTGGAGGCCAAGCGCAACCCCGAACCGGTCGACCAGATTCTCTTTTTCAGCGGCAACGGCTTCATCTCGGAGTCGATGGTGGCCCGCATCGACGAAAAGGCGACGCTGCTCGAACACTTCCCGTGGCTCGAGCGACAGCGCAACGGCATCAGCTACATCGACCACAAACGCGACGCGCACATCAAACCGCGGCTGATGAACGAGATGCAGCGCCGCGACCTCGACTTCGCCGTCCTGCACCACCACGGCGACTGGGACACGGAGTACCTGAACAACCTGCCGATGACCAACGACACCAAGCAGCAGATCGCCCAGATCAAAATGTACCTGCGGGAGTCAATGCGTCACGCCATCTCGCACGACATCCCGGCCGACAGCGCCCGGGCACGCATCGCGCGCCGCTACGGGGAGTTTCCCGACGCATGGTTCGAAGGCGCCGAAGACCCGAAAACCCGGGCCGCGGATTCCCTCTACCTCTGGGACCTGGACCTCTATCTTTCGGATTTCGGCCGTTACAAGCCCGAATGCCGCGTCGTGTCGCTCGACGCCTGCTTCAACGGCTCGTTCCACCGCGACAGCAGCATCGCCAACGCCTACATTTTCAGCCCGGGACGCACCGTCGCCGTGCTGGCCAATTCGGTGAACGTCCTGCAGGACAAGTGGGTGGACCGCTATGTGGGCCTCACGGGACTGGGCATGAGCGTCGGCAACCTCGCCAAATACGCCCCCTATCTGGAGCAACACCTGATCGGCGACCCGACCTTCCGCTTCGCGTCGGCCGACAAACGGATCGACGTGGACGAACTGCTCCGACAGGACAGCCCCGCGACGTGGAAACGGCTCCTCGCGGAGAGCCGCTACCCCGCCCTGCAGGCGCTGGCCGTCGAAAAGCTCTTCCGCCGCGGCGACCTTTCGTCGGCGGACCTGCTGCGCATCTTCCGCGAAAGCGACAGCCACCAACTGCGCATGCAGACGTTCGTGAACCTCATGGAGTGCCGCGACGACAACTTCATCGAGGCCATCGCACTCGGCATGTCCGACAACTATGAAATGGTCGAGCGCTTCGCCGCCAACATGCTCGCCAAGAGCGGCGACGAACGCCTCATTCCCGCGATGATCGCCTCCGCGATCCGCAACAACACCTCCGAGCGCGTGGAGTTCTCGCTCAAACAGGCCATGCCGATGTTCGACGGGGAGAAACTGCTCTCCGAATTCGAACGGCAGTTCCCCGCCACCAACTACATCGACTCCGAAACGGTGCACAGGCTGATCCGCCACTCCATCGAATACAATTCGAAACGCTGGACCGCCTCGATGAAGTCGGTCATGGACCCCGAACGGACGAAGAAAAGCCGCATGCAGGACATCCGTTCGATGCGCAACTACCATGTGCATTTCATGGTCCCCGAGCTGCTGGATTACCTGCGCAAAAGCGACGATCCGGAAGTTCAGCAGGCCATGCTGGAGGCTTTCGGCTGGTTCACGCTCTCGGTGCGCCGCGACGAGATCGCCCGCACGGCCCTCGACATGAGCCGCGACGCGTCGCTCGCCCCCGCGGTGCGCAGCGAGGCACTGAAAACCTATAACCGACTGAAATGATGAAACGTATCTTATTCCTGCTCCTGTTTGCGGCAGCGGGACATCTGGCAACGGCGCAGCCCACCCGGACCTACGAGGTCCCGAAGCTGACGGACGAGGTGCGGGCCATCCGCGCGGCGGCCGCCTCGTGGACGCCGTCGAAACCCCTCGAAGGCGCCCTGCCCGCAAGCGTGGACAATTCGAAGCTCAAATACTTCCCGAAAGTATTCAGCCAGCAAGGCGGCTCCTGCGCCCAGTCATCGGGCATCCGCTACCTGTTCACCTACGAGATGAACCGGCTGCTGGACCGCGACGCCCAAGCCTCGGACGCGAATACTTTCAGCTATTTCTACACCTGGAATTTCCTGAACGACGGTATCGACCAGGGCGGTTTCGCCGAGCAGGGGCTCAACATCGCCCGCCATCAGGGCGCCATGTCGCTGGCCGATTTCCCCGATCCCTCGACCTATTCGTTCAAATGGGCGAGCGGTTACGACAAGTACACCCGGGCGATGCAGAACCGCGTGAAGGAGATCATCTCGTTCGAGGTGACCTCGCAGGAGGGCATCGACCTCGCCCGCCGCTACCTCTACGATGCCGGCGACGGCAGCGCCCACGGCGGTATCCTCTCCTACTCGGCACTGGCGGAAGGATGGAAATTCGACTCGAGCTATTCGGGGCCGTCGGAAACGGGATACACCTGCCTGCTGACGCAGCTCGCCACGGACGGCGCACACGCCATGACCATCGTCGGCTACGACGACACGGTGGAATTCACCAAGGACGGCCAGACCCACAAGGGCGCCTTCATCGTCGTCAATTCCTACGGAACATGGTATCACGACAACGGCCGGTTCTACCTGCCCTACTACTTCTTTCTGCAGGATCGTCCGTCGGTCACCCTGAGCCACGACGTCACGGGATGCAGTTGCACGGTGCACACCCCGCAGGTGGTATTCCGCGTAAAGGTGACCTACGATTCGCGCAACGACCTCGCCTTTACGATGGGCGTGGCCGACAAACCCTACGCCACGACGCCGACCGTCACGCTCAAATCGGCCATCGCGGCCAACCAGGGCGGCGACCACCCCATGCAGGGACAGTACAGCGACGACAACAGCATCGAACTCGCTTTCGACTTCACGGAAGCCGTACCCAAATACGCCTCCTACACCGAGCCGAAATACTTCCTGACGATCACCCGTTCGGAAATCGGCAAGGTCGGCAGCGGCGTAATCAACGCCTTCTCGGTGGTCGATTACCGGGATGCCGACGGCCCGAAAACCTATGTCTGCGACCTCCCGGCAGCCGTCACGCTGGAAAAGGGCGCGAATGTCTTTGCAGCCGCCACGACCGACCTCAAAACCACTTCGGCCTCGGCCGTACAATGGCTCGACAACCTGTGGGCTCCCTACACGGCGCCTTATGTGGTGCGCACGGCAAGCGGCAAATACGCCAAGTTCGAAGTCACGAACTACGACCGGGGAGCAGGCCGGGTGACGATCAAATACCTCTACCAGAGCGACGGCACCCGCAATCTTAACAGTTTAACGGATTGACGACGATGAAAACGATGAAACAGAGACTGCTGCCGCTCGCCCTGGCGGGATGCGCAATACTGCTGGCGGGATGCACCTCGGACGGCTCCGGCGACAAAGGTCCGGCCCCGGAACCCGCGCAGGTGAAAACCCTCTCGGTGGAGGGACTCAGCGACGATGAATGGGTCTACATTTCGCTCGAAACCGGCCAAAAGATCGGGACGAGCCCGCTCGGCGACGCCGCGCAAGATGCCGCCTGGAAAGCCCGCACGGACTGGGACATCGCCCTTTGCGGCGAGCTGGTCCGGACCAACGGCGGTACGTCGGGCAACGGCCAGGGGGCCGTTCAGCGGGTCCAGAACAAGAGTTTCAATGCGCTCGACCAGGCGCCCGCCGACGGTTACACGACCGACACGGACGACATAGTCATCCGGCGGTAAACGCCTTCAAACCACGGAAAAAAGCTGCATCCCGGAAAGGATGCAGCTTTTTGTTTTGCGGGATGACGGATCAGTACTGCTCTTTCTCGTTGGGGAAATCGCACTCTTTCACGTCGCGGACATACTGCTCCACGGCACCGGTCATCACGGTGTGCAGGTCGGCATAGCGGCGCAGGAAACGGGGCGAAAAGCCTTTGTTAATGCCCAGCATGTCGTGGATCACGAGCACCTGGCCGTCACAGCCTCCGCCGGCGCCGATGCCGATCGTCGGGGCCGAAATCTCCTTCGTCACCCGCTCAGCCAGCGCTGCGGGAATCTTTTCCAGCACGATGCCGAAGCACCCCGCGTCGCTCAGCAGGCGGGCGTCGCGCATCAGTTTCTCGGCCTCGGCCTCCTCCTTGGCGCGGACCGCATAGGTGCCGAACTTGTGGATCGACTGGGGCGTCAGGCCGAGGTGTCCCATGATGGGAATACCGGCCGAAAGGATGCGCTGGACCGATTCGAGAATCTCCTCGCCGCCTTCGATCTTAATGGCGTCGGCCTCGGTCTCCTTCATGATGCGGACGGCCGAGTCGAGCGCCACCTTCGAATTGCCCTGATAGGAGCCGAACGGCAGGTCGACGACGACCAGCGCACGCTCGACAGCGCGCACGACCGAACGTGCGTGGTAGATCATCATATCGAGGGTGATGGGGAGCGTGGTCTCGTAACCGGCCATGACGTTGGCCGCCGAGTCGCCCACGAGGATCACGTCGATACCCGCGGCATCGACGATCTTCGCCATCGAATAGTCGTAAGAGGTAAGCATGGCGATCTTTTCGCCCCGCTGCTTCATTTCCGTAAGGCGGTAAGTCGTTACCGCGCGAACTGTACTTTCAACAGACATTACTTCGGATTTTAGTTTTTTAATCGGGGCAAAGATAGCGCAAGGCAAGCGCAATGGCAAATTTATTTGAGCATTGCCGAGCCGCAGCCTATCTAAACCGGGGTTCATCCCCGGTAAAGTGCGCAAGGCAAGCGCAATGGCAAATTTATTTGGACTTTGCCGGGGATGGATGCGCAAAATCCGAGTCGGCGGCTCCACGGCCTGCCATCGCCTCTAAAACCGGCGTCTTACGCCGGCGCCCCTAAAACCTGCCTCTTAGGCCGGCGGGCGCAGAACCGGACGGAGAGAGGTCCGAAGCAACCGCCGCCCCCTAAAACCGGCGTCTTACGCCGGCGAAGAAAGTCCATAAAACAACGCCCCCGGCGACCGAGACGTTGATCGAATGTTTGGTCCCGGACTGCGGAATCTCGATAGCCCCGTCGCACATATCGACGGCCTCCTGCCCCACGCCGTCGACCTCGTTGCCGAAGACCAGCGCGTATTTCACACCCGGCCGGACACGGAACGCATCGAGCGTCACGGCCCCCTCGACCTGCTCCACGGCATGGATTTCATAGCCCTCGGCGCGCAGCTGCGCAAGGCACTCCGCGGTGGTCGCATGACGGCTCCAGGGCACGGTCAACTCGGCTCCCAGGGCCGTTTTGTGGATGTCGCGGGAGGGCGGTACGGCGGTGATGCCGCACAGGGCGATCCGCTCCGCGGCGAAAGCGTCGGAGGTGCGAAAAAAAGCCCCGACGTTCTGGGCCGAACGGACGTTGTCCAGCACCACCGTAACGGGCATTTTCTCCATCGCGGCGAACTCCTCGACCGAAGGCCTGCCGAGTTCTTCGTTGGTGATTTTGCGCATAATGGGTTCGGAATGGTTGATTTCGGGGTCAAAAGTAAATAAAATTAAAATCTTTTCCCTACTTTTGTGGCTCTATCAATCAGGAAACCGATGAAAAAACTGTTGCTTCTGCTCGCACTCGGCGGATTCGCCGTCGCAGGACACGCCCAGGAGATACTCGTGGGCGCCGACTTCAACATGTATTTCGACAACAAGGAGTTCGGCAGCAACGAGTTTGCGGTCCCCGGACTGGACATCGAGTCGGGCACGGATTTCGCCGCCCGCCTCGTGCCCCGCGTCGGTATCCGGTGGGACGAGAAAAACACGCTCGTCGTCGCCGCGGACATGATTAAAAATTTCGGATCGGCGGAATCGGCCTATCTGTCGGAGGTGAAACCCGTCTTTTACTACCAGTTCCGGACGCCCCGGGTCACAGCCGTGGCCGGTATCTTCACGCGCGACATGATGCACGACGACGATTACTCGACGGCGTTCTTCTCCGAGTCGTACCGTTTCTACCACAACCGGATGAACGGTGTGCTGGCGCAGTATAACGGTCAGGGGGAGGGCTCTTACGTGGAGTTCGTCTGCGATTGGGAAGGCATGTATTCGGAGCTGTCGCGCGAAAAGTTCCGCATCCTGCTCGGGGGACGCCACTATCTCGACCGCTTTTACTACGGTTTCAACTACTCGATGTTCCATTTCGCGGGACAGCAGGGCGCGAAGCTGGAAAACGTCGTCGACCTGCAGCTGCTGAATCCCTGCGTCGGTGTGAAATTCAACGCATTCTTCGATTTCGACATCAGGCTGGGAGCGCTGCTCACGGCCCAGCGCGACCGCAGTTTCGGCCATTCGTGGGAAACTCCCTGCATGGGCGAGTTCGCATTCCGCATCAGCCGCTGGGGACTTTCTCTCGACGAGCGGCTGTATGTGGGTGACAACATCCACCCGTTCTTCATGGGAAACACGCTGGAGGACGGCACGGTGATCCCCTACGGGCGCGAACTCTATCCGGGCGAGAGTTTCTTCCGCACCGACCAGAAAGTATACAGCCGCACGGCGCTCTCCTACCGCCGGTCGTTCTTCGACGACACGGTATCGGTCCGTGCGGAGTTCGCCGCCCACCACGACGGAACCGCGCTGGGAACCCAGCAAATGCTGGTCGTCGGCGTGAAGCTGCTCAAAACGGTTTACAACAGCAAGAATCACAAAAAATAGACAAATATATGGCAAGCGAAACAACCGAAATCCGGGAGAAGTCGCTGAACTTCCTCGAAGAGATCATCGAAGAGTCGATCGCCAGGGGCGAAACGCGCGTACAGACCCGTTTCCCGCCCGAACCCAACGGCTACCTGCATATCGGC
>ERZ1673699.2314-NODE-2314-length-12842-cov-4.112302_pt1 | contig 12842 bp, 8 predicted proteins | sample MGYA00580229_ERZ1673699 | MGnify/ENA primary metagenome ERZ1673699 (study PRJEB41218, sample SAMN15661785) | gut metagenome | host: Homo sapiens | place: Canada: London | collected 2015-08-20/2019-03-30 | study: EMG produced TPA metagenomics assembly of... | reverse complement strand
ATGATTGCAGATGAGAAATCGCCTGCGCGAATTTCTCATCGCATCTTCGCGACAAGGTCGCTCAGGAATGTGGGGAATGGTATGAATGAGAAATCGCTAGAGGTGTTGAAACAGTATGATTTTGAAGTGAACCGCGTACTGCGGGGGCGCGGCGGTATGATTTTAAATACGGACCGCGGTGTGAAATTATTTCTGGAATGTGTAAAAAGTGATAAATATTATGAGCGTGAAAACGACATTACAAGACGTGTTGCGGACAGCGGATTTTTGTGGGTGGATACCTATGTGCAAAACAGCAGTGGGGAGATTCTGACACCGGATGAAGACGGCAGACGGTTTTATGTCAAAGACTGGTATGAAGGAAAAGAGTGTAATGTGCGGGATTTAAAGGATTTGTGCAGGGCGGTGCAGACATTGGCACAGCTGCACCTTGTGCTTTTAGAGGTTGCAGGAGAGTTTTCCGGTACCACAGAAGAACAAAATGAAAAGGATGTGAAAGCCAAAGCTTTGTCAGGCATTGAAGCGGGAGGAGAAACCCAGCTGCGCCTGATGTATACACGCCATATGAAAGAGTTGAAACTCACGGGAAATTACCTGAAAAATAAAAAAAAGAAGTCCGAATTTGAGCAGCTTGCATATAAGAATATAGGAAGCTTTTTTTCGGAGGCGGAAAAAGCAGTACAGCTGCTTGCAGGACCACAATTTCAGGAGCGTCTTTCTTATGCGAAAAAAACAGGTGAGCTATGTCATGGCAGCTATAATTATCACAATATTATATTTTCTAACGGAAATACTGCGGTTACTAATTTTGATAAGTATAAAAATGAATGTCAGATTAGTGATTTGTATCAGTTCATGCGTAAAATTCTTGAAAAATACGACTGGGATATCCAGACAGCCTATAAGATGATGGAAGAATACGACAAAATCAAGCCGGTCAGCGATACTGAGCGGGCGCTGCTTGCGGCACTGTTTGCATTTCCGGAAAAATTCTGGAAAGTCATGAATTACTATTTTAATTCCAATAAGGCATGGATTCCGCCAAAAACGAAAGAAAAACTGGAAAAAGTCGTGCAGCAGAATGAAAAAAGACAAAAATTTTTAGAAACGCTTTTGTAAAAATATGAAAAAATGATGGCAATAATTGCATATACCGTCCGCTTGTGATAGAATTGCCCATGACAGTCGAAAAGAATATTGGGGTACAGATATTTATGAATAATAAAAAAACGATAAAAAAAATATTTGCGGTTTTCCTGCTTCCGGCGCTTTTATTGTCCGGCTGCGGAAAGCAGAGCAGCAATAAGACACTGATTCCGGGCAGTTCTATTCTGCCGGCACCGACAAAGGCAGTAACGGAAATGGAAACGAAGAAAGCCAACCAGATTGATTTAACAGGAGTGCTTACGTACGTCAATACAGACGATCTGATTATGCACTTTGTGGATATAGACACAGGAACAGAATATGAAGTAGCGTATACGGGTGGTACGGATATTCAGGACAAATACGGAAAAATTATTGCGGCAACAGGGACGCAGCTGGGTCAGATTTATGATGTGACCTGCAATAAGAGCGGAAAAGCGACTGAGATTCACGGCTCATCAGATGCATGGGAAAAGAACAGCCTGACCGGTGTTGAGTTTGATGAAAGTGCAAGGAGAGTGAAGCAGGCAGGCAGCTCTTATGTTTACGCTTCCTATGCGGCAGTGCTGTCAAATGCCAATAAGATTAATATTGCACAGATTGTTGCACAGGACGAAGTGACGCTGCGCGGTGTGGGAGATACCGTTTATTCAATTACAGTTGATAAGGGGCACGGATACATTACCTTTCAGGGTGTAGATGCATTTATCGGCGGCTATGCAAGTATCGGAACAAAGCAGTTATTTGAAGTGACAAGCGGAATGCTTACAACAACACAGGAAGGAACTTATACAGTTGAGCTGCAAAAGGGAAGCCTGACGGGAACAAAGACCGTGACAGTGGCAAGAGATGCTTCCGTGACAGTGGATTTTAGTGAATTTACAACAAAAGCGACCCAGCGGGGGGCTGTGAACTTCTCGATTACACCGGCAAATGCGGTGATGACGATTGACGGCGTAGAAACGGATTATTCACAGCCTGTTTCCCTAGCCTACGGAAAACACCGCGTGGTATTGTCCGCAAACGGCTACGAGCAGTATGTTGAAACGGTTGCAGTCAGCCAGGCGTATCAGACGGTTGTGATTGACATGACGGCATCATCGGCAACGACGACAGCCGCAAGTTCAACCAAGACGGCGACAACGGCAGCGAATAAAGCAACGACAGCAGCGGATTTAACTTCGGGCTATACCGTAAATATTACGGCGCCGGAAGGGGCGGCGCTGTATGTAGACAGTGTTTACATCGGACTTGTGCCATGCTCATTCCATAAATCCTATGGAAGTAAGACGATTACGTTATCCAAGAGCGGATATAAGACGGTCAGCTATACGGTTGCCATTGCCAATGCAGCAGGAAACTTAACGTATGCGTTCCCGGATATGGAGGAAGGCAGTGATACGCAGTAGCCGCTGTTCTGCATAGAAGAATACAGGATAAATTAATGAATAAACCGGTTTTGTACGGATAAGCTAGTATAAAACGGATACCACGCCGTTAGACGGCAGATTGTGAGGAACTATGACGAAGAAATTAAACATACCGTTTTCACCTCCGGATATTACAGAAGAAGAAATTCAGGCAGTGACAGAAGTGATGCGGTCAGGATGGATTACAACAGGACCAAAGACAAAACAGTTCGAAAAAGAGATTGCGGCATACTGCCATACACAAAAGGCAGTGTGCATGAATTCGGCAACCGCCTGTCTTGAAATGACACTGCGGCTGTTTGGAATCGGAGAGGGCGATGAAGTCATTGTTCCGGCATATACTTATACAGCATCAGCAAGCGTTGTCTGCCATGTGGGGGCAACGCTTAAGCTGGTTGACTGCGCGCCGGGCAGTTTCCATTTGGATTATGATGCGTTAGAACAGGCAGTGACGGAAAAGACAAAAGCCATTATTCCGGTAGATATTGCGGGTGTTATGGTGGATTATGACAGAATCCGCGCGCTTGCAGAGCGTAAAAAAGCACTGTTTCACCCGGCATCGCCGTTACAGGAAGCACTGGGACGCATTTTGATTCTGGCAGATTCGGCACATGGCTTCGGTGCGAAAAGAAACGGAAAAATGAGCGGCGAGTGTGCGGATTTTACAAGCTTTTCATTTCATGCCGTAAAGAACTTAACGACCGCAGAGGGCGGCGGGCTTGTATGGCGCGATATTCCGGGCGTGGATAACGAAGAGCTGTATCACAAATTGATGCTGTTAAGCCTGCACGGACAGTCTAAGGATGCACTGGCAAAGACAAAGCTTGGTGCATGGGAATATGATATTATAGGAACGTATTATAAATGTAACATGACGGATATTATGGCGGCTGTCGGACTGGTGCAGTTTGCGCGCTATCCGAAGCTTCTTGCAAGAAGGAAAGAGATTATAGAGCGGTATAATAAAGGGCTTGCAAAGCTTCCGGCAGAGGCACTTACCCATTTTGACGATACGGTAACTTCAAGCGGACATCTCTATCTTGTGCGCCTTACAGGAAAAGGTGAAGAATACCGCAACGATATGATTACCAGGATGGCGGAAAACGGTGTGGCATGCAATGTCCACTTCAAGCCGCTGCCAATGCATACGGCATATAAAAATCTGGGATTTCATATCGAAGATTTTCCGAATGCCTATGAAATGTATCACAACGAGATTACACTGCCGCTGCATACCTGCCTGACGGATGAACAGGCAGATTATGTGATTGACACATTTTGCAGCCTTGTAAAATAATAAATGGTGGCAGCAGCCGTTCACAGTAAATGGCGCCCGGAATAGGAACAGATTATGGAATTAAGAGAGTGGACAAACCTTCCCGATAAAATGCGGACAAAAGAGGTCCGGAAATATTACAACATCCTGGTAAAACGCAGCGCGTGGTTTAGGGCAAAACGAATACTTGATGTGATTGTGGCTTCCATTATGTTTGCCGTACTTGCACTGCCGATGCTTATTGTCGCGGTATTGATAAAGCTGGATTCTCCGGGACCTGTATTTTTCAGGCAGGAGCGTGTAACCCAGTACGGAAGGATTTTTAGGATATATAAATTCCGTACCATGGTCAACAATGCAAGCCGCATGGGTACGCAGGTGACAGTCAGCAATGATGCGCGTATTACGCGTGTCGGAAGGTGGCTTCGTAAATTAAGAATTGATGAATTTCCGCAGCTGTTTAACATTTTAGCGGGTGATATGACACTGGTCGGCACAAGACCGGAGGTTTTAAAATACGTGGATGCCTATACGCCGGAGATGTATGCGACACTTCTGCTTCCTGCGGGACTGACTTCAAGGACAAGCATTGCGTATAAAGATGAGGAAAGGCTTCTTTCAAATGCAGAAGACGCAGATAAGGTTTATATAGAAGAAGTGCTTCCGGCAAAAATGAGATATAATCTGGAAAGCCTGAAAAAATTCGGACTGAAATCGGATATGAGTGTACTATGGAACACCTTTGTATCGGTGATTCATTAAGGAAAAGCAAATATCGGATTTTTGCAGCCGAAGTTGTTTAGAATGAGGAAAGTTATGTTTATTACGATATGTGTGATTGCGTATAATGAAGAACAGACACTGCCTGCGATTTTAAAGGATATTGCGGCGCAGGATTATGCACATGGCAGCATGGAAGTGGTGCTGGTCGATTCTGCATCGACAGACCACACGAAGAAAATCATGCAGGAATTCGCAGCACAGAATACAACACAGCCCGATATGGGATTTGTAAGCGTAAGCGTGCTTGACAATCCAAAGCGGACACTGCCGTGCGGCTGGAATGTTGCCCTGAAAGCCTACCGCGGAGAAGCCATTTTAAAGGTTGATGCGCATGCATCCATTCCGAAAGACTTTGTTACGAAAAATGTGGCGGTGTTAGAGAGCGGGGAAGATGTGTGCGGCGGACAAAGACCGAACATTATCGAACAGCCGACACCGTTTCGCAATACATTGCTTCTGGCAGAAAGCTCCATGTTTGGTTCGAGTATTGCACCGTACCGCAACAATCCCGGCAAAAGCTATGTGAAATCCATGTTTCACGCAGCGTACCGCAGGAAGGTATTTGAAACCATCGGCGGATTTGATGAGCGGCTTGCAAGAACCGAAGACAATGAAATCCACTATCGTATGAGAAAGGCGGGCTTTAAGCTGTGCTTTGACCCGGAGATTATTTCCTATCAGCATATCCGTCCGGATTTAGGAAAAATGTTAAAGCAGAAATATGCCAACGGCTACTGGATCGGACTGACAACCGGTGTGTGCGCACCGTGCCTTTCCCTGTATCATTTTGTGCCGTTTGCCTTTGTGATGGCAATTATCCTGTCGGTACTTTTTTGTACAGGCTTTGCCATTGCAGGCAGCATAACGGCACTTAGCGGGGCGGCACTGGTGATTTTCAAAGTTATAGCGGGGCTTACGGGGCTGATGTGGGTGCTGTACGGACTGCTGGCGGTCATTATGGCGCTGGCGGCGGTGATTGGTGCACCGGAAATACGAAATAAAACCTGTCTGGCACTTCCGTTTCTATTTTTAATGCTGCATGTCAGTTATGGAACCGGAACGGTCATAGGTTTGATAAAAATGCCTTTTTGGGTGAAAGGAATAAAAAATGGAAGAAACTAGAAAAGACAGGATACAGCTTCTCGTCAGAAGAATATGCCTGATTATTACGGATATCCTGTTAGTAAACGGATGTGTATTTTTATCGCTGCTGATGCGTTTTGAAATCAGCATTTCGGCAATCCCGGAGGAATATCTGCTCAAGTATCAGAAAAACATGATTCCTTTTACGATTGTTGCCATTATTATATTCTGGTGTTTCAGAATGTATCACAGTTTATGGCAGTATGCCAGCATTGCGGAACTTTATAAAATTGTGGAGGCCTGTATTGTAACGGAATTTGCCCATATCTGTGTAACGGCATACATGGGCTGGATGCTTCCAAGAAGCTGTTATTTTACATCCGGGGTATTTTTAATCGTTGCAATGAGTGCCAGCCGTTTTATGTACCGCATGATACGTACCGTCTTGCAGAATTACCGCCACACCGCAGAGCAGGTGCGGATTATGATTATCGGTGCGGGTGAGGCAACCAACGTATTAATGCGTGAAATCCAGAATTCGCGTTATATGGACAACTCCAAGGTGGTCTGTATTATTGATGACGATACACAGAAGGTCGGAAAATATATCCGCGGCGTCAAGGTTGTCGGCACAAGAAATAAAATTAAAGAAGTTGCAAAGGTCTATGACATTGATGAAATTATTTTTGCGATTCCGTCTGCATCCATGGAGGACAAGCGCAACATTTTAAATATCTGCAAAGAAACCGACTGTAATTTAAAGATTCTGCCGGGCGTTTACCAGATGGTAGATGGCGAAATTAACGTCAATTCTATCCGGAGCGTTGATGTTTTGGATCTGCTCGGCCGTGACCCGATTGAAGTCGATCTGGATTCCATTATGGGGTATGTTAAAGATAAGACAATACTTGTCACCGGCGGCGGCGGGTCTATCGGTTCGGAGCTTTGCAGACAGCTTGTAAGCCACAAGCCGAAGTGCCTGATTATATTTGATATTTATGAAAATAATGCATATGAAATCCAGCAGGAATTAAAGATGACCTACCCGGATGCCAATGTGGTAACACTGATTGGTTCTATCCGGAATATTTCCCGTCTGGAAAGCGTTTTTGCACAGTACCGTCCGGAAATTGTATATCATGCGGCGGCACATAAGCATGTACCGCTGATGGAAGACAGCCCGAATGAAGCCGTTAAGAATAACGTTGTCGGCACATGGAATGTTGCGAAAATGGCGGACAGGTACGGTGTCGGCAAGTTTGTAATGATTTCTACGGATAAGGCGGTCAACCCGACCAATGTCATGGGGGCAACCAAGAGAATCTGTGAAATGATTATCCAGTCGTACAACGAGTGTTCACAGACGGATTTTGTAGCCGTGCGTTTCGGCAATGTACTCGGAAGCAACGGTTCGGTCATTCCGCTGTTTAAAAAGCAGATTGAAGCGGGCGGTCCGGTAACGGTCACAGACCCGAACATTATCCGTTATTTTATGACAATACCGGAGGCGGTTTCGCTTGTTTTACAGGCGGGCGCTTACGCAAAGGGCGGAGAGATTTTTATTCTGGATATGGGAGAGCCGGTCAAAATTGATGATCTGGCAAAGAACCTGATCCGATTATCCGGCTATACGTTAGGCGTCAACATGGAGATTAAGTATACGGGACTGCGTCCGGGTGAAAAGCTCTATGAAGAACTGCTGATGAAAGAAGAAGGTCTGCAGGATACCGCCAATAAGCTGATTCATATCGGCAAGCCGATTGAATTTGACAAAGAACATTTCTTTGAGCATCTGGAAGAATTAAAAGAAGAAGCTTATGCAGAAACGGGAGATATCCGCACACTGATACAAAAAGTGGCGCCGACATATCACCCAAAAGAAAACTAGAAACAAGGAATTAAAAATTTATGGGACAGTATTATGCAATCAACGGCAGCTTTCTGCTGGAACCCGCACTGGGTGTACAGCGGTATGCGGCGGAGATTCTAAAGCAGATGAATAAAATGGCTCCGGCATATAAGGAGTGCCTGCGGCTGGTGCTGGTGCTGCCTGAAACACCGCGCATTGAGGAAATCCGCCGGGAATTTTCAAATATTGAAGTACGCTGTGCGGGAAAAAGCAGGCGTGTAAAAGTGTGGGAGCAGGTCTGTTTTGCACGTTTTTTAAAAAAAGAGAAGGCAAAGGGAATCTGCCTGTGCAATACCGTGCCGCTGCTTTCAAAGGGCGGGCTGGTCTGTGTCCACGATATTGTCTTTAAGACACACCCGGAATATTTTAAAGAGCCGGGTGCATGGCATGAAATTTTATACCGTAAATGGATGTATACACACGCGTTTCATAAGGCAGATATCATTGTGACGGTCAGTGAGACGTCCAAAAAAGAAATTTTAGAGCAGTACAGGGTGCATGCAGGACAGATTTATGTGGCAGGGAACGGCTGGCAGCATATGGACCGTAAAGATACGGATGAAACCATTTTCCAGAAGTATCCTAAGCTTACGAAAGGGGCGTATTACTATTATCTGGCATCGCTTGCACCGAATAAAAATCTGTCATGGATTTTAAAAAATGCCGCAGGAAATCCGGATAAAATCTATGTGCTTTCGGGAAAGCCGCTGGGCGATGATTCCGGGGTGGAAAAACTGGATAATGTCATCTGCACGGGCTATGTGTCCGACAGCGAAGCGCGGGCGCTGATGCAATACTGCCGGGCGTTTTTATTTCCTTCTACGTATGAAGGCTTTGGCATACCACCGATGGAAGCGTTGTGCATGGGGGCACCGGTGGTGCTTGGCGATATTCCGGTGCTGCATGAGATTTACGGAAATGCGGCATATTACGTGGACTGTGACAATGCGGACATCAGCATTGAACAGCTGCTAAAACAAGGCGGCAGGGAAGCACCGGAAACGGTATTATCCCGGTATTCGTGGGAAAAATCCGCACGGATTATGATGGAAGCTTTGACAAAATAGTGTAAAACGAGTATAGTGATACTGTTTGATAAAAAGTTACAGCTGGAGAATAAACACACCGAAAACGGTTATCATAAAAACAACGATAAAAAAGCCGCACAGACGGCAGAATGGATAGAATATGAAGATTGCAGTAGATGCCCGTACATTAGGCAGCAGACCTAGTGGTGTGGGGATGTATCTGAATGATTTCTTAAAGGTTCTGATGAAATACCGGGAATTTGAGTTTGTACTGCTTTCCGATGTGGCAGAAAGCGAGTACATCCGATATTTTATGGAAAAGGGAATCCCCGTAATTACACAGGGGAAAGCCGTATACCGCAGTGCGGGCGTGTATTCCTACTTTTCATTTATTCAGAAACAGTTAAATGAAATTCAGCCGGATTTATTCTGGGAGGTCAATACCATTATCCCAATCCGCTTAAAAGGAAATTTTAAAACCATGATTACAATTCATGATATGTTTCCGATTGAATATGTCGAATATTTTGGCATTGTTTACAGCCTGTATTTTAAACATAATCTTGCAAAGACATTAAGAAATACGGATATGATTCTGTACAATTCAATACAGACGAAAAAGACAACAGAAAAGCTTTTTCCGGCGGCACGAAAAATTGCAAACTGCAATGCCTACATCATTGCCAATCCGTTAAAGGACACATGGGAAACAACGGATAAAGGTTACTTTTTATATGTAGGCAATATGGAAAAGCGCAAAGGCGTGGATCTCTTATTAAAGGGCTACCGCAGATACCGGGAGCTTGGCGGCACAAAGGAGCTGATTCTTGCAGGGAAAATGCAGGAAGACGATATTGACAGTCTGTTAAAGCAAACCATGGCACAGACAAAGGGCATTACGTATCTGGATTATGTGACCCATGATAAAAAACATCAGCTGTTTGCAGACTGCTCCTGCTTTGTATTTCCGTCTAAGGCGGAGGGCTTTGGCATGCCGTTAATTGAAGTCATGAAGTTTGGAAAGCCGATGATTGTGGGCAATCTCGATATTTATGATGAAATTATCGGACAGCATGGAGATCGTTTTGATTTAAACGGCACCGAACAGCACCAGATTGACAATCTGGCAGAAAAAATGCTGCATTTTAACAGCAATGTCGATGAAGAAGCCTATAAAGAGATTATTGCAAAATATGCACCGGAGAAGCTTGGCAGAATCGTCCGGGATTTTATTTTAACGATACAGAAAGGTTGAACCGTTTATGAGTCTTTCAAAAGCAGCATTAAACATGGCGGAAGCCCTGCGTCCGGTGCTGGTAAAGCTGATACCGCAGAAAATGCTGAGTGCAGTTAAAGCAAAAGTCATCGAAAAAGGTGCAAAAGACCTTGAAAAAACAGAGATTACACCATTTGAGCCACAGGCACACAAAAAGGGCATCAACCTGATTGGCAGCATCAAAAGCGATACGGGATTGGGACAGAGTATGCGCCTGGTCGCTGAAATTTTAGAAAACAGCACATGGGATTATACAGTGTATGATTATTTTGTGCCGCCGGGGGGCAGCAGAACCAACGAAGCTTTTGACGGTAAAATTACGCAGACCGGACCGTATAATATCAATCTGATTCACGTTAATCCGAGTGAACTGCCGCTTGCCTTTATGGACGTGGGTAAGAATCAATGGGATACGCGCTACAATATCGGATACTGGCTGTGGGAATTAGAGGAGTTTCCAAAGGAGTGGCTTCCGGCATTTCATCTGCTCGATGAAGTGTGGACACCGTCCGAGTTTATTTCGCAAAACTTAAGAAAATATACAGATAAGCCGGTCTATACCCTGCCCTACAGTGTTACGGCACCGGCAGATGCGGCATATGACAGGGATTATTTTCATCTGCCAAAAGACCGCTTTTTATTTCTGATGATGTATGACAGCGGGAGCGGCATGGTGCGTAAAAATCCGCTGGGTGCGATTGAAGCATTTAAACAGGCATTTGACCGGGGAAATAAACAGGTCGGGCTGGTCATTAAAATGAACCGCTCGGAACAAAGTGAAAAAGATATTGAGAATATCCGCACAAAACTTGACGGATATGATAATATATATTTTATATGCGAAACACTGTCTAAAACGGCAGTCAACAGCCTGACGGCATGTGTGGATGTTTTTGTATCCTTACACCGGGCAGAGGGCTTCGGACTGGTCATGGCAGAGGCGATGCTGCTTGGCACGCCGGTCATTGCAACAAACTGGTCTGCCAATACGGAATTTATGAACCGGGAATCTGCCTGTATGGTGGATTACAAAAAAACGGCAATAGAACAGGATATCCCGCCGTTTAAAAAGGGGTATCACTGGGCGGAAGCCGATGTGGCACAGGCGGCGGCTTATATGAAGCGGCTTTGTGAAGATTCTGCATTTTATGAGCAGAAAAAAGCGGCGGCAGGGGCATATATCCGGGAAAAGACCAAAATGCAGCATTCTGTCAGTCTGTTAGAGGACAGACTGGGAAAAATATTGGAGGAAAGAAAGTGAAGCAGTTAAGAGAATTATATGAATACAGGGAAATGATTTTCAGTCTTGTCAAAAAAGATTTACGCGGCAGATATAAAGGCTCTGTATTGGGATTTTTGTGGACATTTATCAATCCGTTATTACAGCTTGTCGTGTTTACCCTTGTGTTTTCGGTTATCATGAAAGCAGGCTATGAACAGTATTATATGTTCTTATTTGTGGCACTTGTTCCATGGATGTTTTTTGCTTCCAGCGTACAGGACGGTTCAACGAGCATTTTAAGGGAAAAGGATATGGTCAAAAAAATCTATTTCCCGCGTGAGGTACTGCCGATTGCAACGGTAACGAGCGGCTTTGTCAATATGCTTTTAACCTTTATTGTTATTTTTGCGGCACTGCTTGTCAGCGGAAGAAAAGTGCAGTTTCTGGGACTTGCCTGCCTTCCGGTCGTTATGATTGTAGAATACATACTGTGTCTTGGCATTGCATTAATTGTTGCATCCCTGACCGTGTATCTGCGTGATTTACAGTATATTCTCGGTATTTTAGTGATGGCGTTACAGTATATGACACCGGTGATGTACGGAAGCGATATGGTTCCGGACTGGGCAATGCCGATTTTCAGACTCAATCCGATGACACCGGTGATAGAAATTTATCGTGATATTTTATACTACGGCAATGTGCCGCAGATGTCATCTTTACTGCTTGCACTATTTATCGGTATTGTATTTATTATTGTAGGCGAATTGTTATTTAAGAAGCTGCAAAAGGGCTTTGCAGAGAATTTCTAATAGAGAAAGGCTGTTTTTGGATATGAAAAATGAGGAAAATGCAATCGAGGTAAGGGACGTTACCAAGACCTTTAAAGTGTATTATGATAAAGGAACGGAATTAAAGGAAAAACTGTTGTTCTGGAAGCGCAACCGCTACGAAAACCGTGTGGTTTTAGACCATATCAGTTTTGAGGTCAAAAAAGGCGAAGCCATCGGACTTGTCGGTAAAAACGGTTGTGGAAAGAGTACAACCTTAAAAATGCTTACAAGGATTATCTATCCGAACTCCGGTGAAATCGAAATGTGCGGACGGGTATCAAGCTTAATCGAACTGGGTGCCGGTTTCCATCCGGATATGAGCGGCAGGGAAAACATTTACACCAATGCGGCAATTTTCGGACTGACAAAGAAAGAAATTGATGAGCGTCTAGAGGAAATCATCGCATTTTCTGAGCTGGAGGAATTTATCGATAATCCGGTAAGGACCTATTCCTCCGGGATGTATACACGACTGGCATTTTCTGTTGCGATTAATGTTGATGCGGATATTCTGCTGATTGATGAAATCCTTGCCGTAGGGGATGCCAATTTCCAGGCAAAGTGTTTTAATAAATTAAGAGAAATTAAGGCAAGCGGCACAACGATTGTGATTGTATCCCATTCTCTCGGACAGATTGAGCAGATTTGTGACCGTTCAATCTGGATATGCGAAGGTAAAATTGCAATGGAAGGAAAACCAAAGGAAGTCCATCTGGAATATCTGGATTATATGAATACCCAGAGAATCGACCAGCAGGAAAAAGAACGGTTACGCCTTCAGAAGCTGGAATTACAGAATATGCAGGCAGAAGAAGAAAAAAAGCGCAAGGCAAAAATGAAGCGTTACGGTTCGGAA
>ERZ1673699.2297-NODE-2297-length-12904-cov-4.167095_pt1 | contig 12904 bp, 8 predicted proteins | sample MGYA00580229_ERZ1673699 | MGnify/ENA primary metagenome ERZ1673699 (study PRJEB41218, sample SAMN15661785) | gut metagenome | host: Homo sapiens | place: Canada: London | collected 2015-08-20/2019-03-30 | study: EMG produced TPA metagenomics assembly of... | reverse complement strand
ATACCCTGAAGACCGTTATTCTCCACCAGATATTCTCTTCCTTCTTTCCGGACAGAATTGTATCGGCAGGGAAGTATCGTCGAGCCGTAAGTGTTGTAAATTCCGTATTTACCGCCTGCCGACACATAATAAACTCCGTCTTCGTATTCTATCGTGTTGTATTTGCAGGGGATAACGGTACTTCCATAGGTATTGACGATCCCTTTCAGACTGTCGTTTTCAACCAGGTATTTCCCCCCTTCTTTGTATATCGAAGTGTATTGGGTAGGAACGATTACCGAACCGTACAGGTTGTATATGCCCTGATATTTGCCTTTTGTCACGTAATAGGCATTGTCTTTGCATTCGATCTGGCTGAATTGGCAAGGGATAATAACACTTCCATAGCGGTTGTAAACACCTTTGAGCCGGTCCCGGCAGACGTAAAAACAACGGTCGGTGAGTTCGATCTGGTTATAGCGGCAGGGGATAATTGTCGAACCGTACCGGTTGTAAATTCCGTATAACCCTTCCGACGATACCCAAAAAAAATTATTCGATAATTCTATTTTTTCAAAACGGCAGGGCAAGACCAGGGTCCCGTAATAATTGACAATTCCTTTCCGGTCGTCGCGGCTGATTTGAAGATACTGATTTTCATATTCTTCGATCTTATCGTATTCACAAGCGAGGGAAAGGTAAAGCCAGGCATACCCTTTTTTCAGGGCAATCGGCCGGTCAATCTCTTTCGGAAACCGGCCATCCCGTTTGTGCTCTTCATAAAAATAACTGATGATACCGTATTTCCGGCCCTTTCTGACTTTGAAAAAGCAATTGTGTTGAGGTACGATTTCGTCGTACTCGTACGGTATGGCCAGCTGTTTGTCGATCACGATACCGTATTTCCCGTTTTGCCGTTCGATCCGGCATTCGTCGAAATGGTTGTCGTAGCATTCTGCAAATGCAAAAGTTACACACAATAGAAAAATGAGGGTAGAAATCAGTTTCATAAGTTTGTTTTTAGACTTCAATAATAAGAAAATATTTCTTAATTCCCAAAGAAATGTATCGACTTATTAAAAAAATCGTATATTTGTTTACATTTTATTGCTGTCTCGATTTTCTTTTTTTTGATTTTCCAGTTCCGGCCGTCTCCTTCCCGGATGCTGTGGTATTCTTCGATGTATTCCTTCAGTTCTTTTACTTCTTTTGGAAGCAAGGAAATGAAACCGGTTTTTCTGAAATAGGATTGAGAAAGAATTCGCCGATCAGATCGGTTTCAAAAAGACTTTTGGGACACCTTACCCGGCGACGGATTATCCGATCAGGAATTCGAATAGGTTCGGATTGTCATTGAGATATTCGTAGAGGATACCTTCGGATTTCATGCGGTCCAGCAGGCCCTGGAAATCTTCGGGATGCTGGATCTCGATGCCGATGAGGGCAGGGCCTTTTTCGCGGTTTGTCTTCTTCTTGTATTCGAAATAGGTGATGTCGTCGTGGGGGCCCAGGACGTTGCTGACAAAACTCTGGAGTGCACCGGCTCTTTGCGGAAAACGGACGACGAAGTAATGTTTCAGGCCTTCATATAATAAAGAGCGCTCCTTGATGTCTTCCATGCGGGTGATGTCGTTGTTGCTGCCGCTGACCACACAAACGACGTTTTTTCCTTTAATTTCATTTTTGTAAAAGTCGAGAGCACTCATACTCAGGGCTCCTGCCGGCTCTACTACGATAGCGTCGAAGTTGTAAAGATTCAGGATCGTCGTACAAATTTTGCCTTCGGGCACGACGACGATATCGTCCAATACTTTCTTGCAGATAGCGTAAGTGAGCTCTCCTACCCGTTGTACGGCTGCCCCGTCGACAAATTTATCTACTTCGTTCAGTTCGGTTACCTCTCCGCATTCGAACGATTTTTTCATTCCGGCGGCACCGGCCGGTTCGACTCCGATGATCTTGGTCTTCGGGCTCATTTGCTTATAGAAACTACCGATACCGGAAGCCAGTCCGCCACCACCGATCGGTACAAAGATATAATCGAGCTTCATCCGGGCTTCCTGAATGATTTCTAAACCGACGGTTGCCTGCCCCTCGATGATCCGGGGATCGTTGAAGGGAGGGATAAATACCATATCGTTTTTTTTACAGGCTTCGATTGCTGCTGTATTGGCCTGATCGAAAGTATCTCCCGTCAGGACGACTTCAATGGATTTACCCCCGAACATTTTTACCTGGTTGATCTTTTGCCTGGGAGTAGTAACGGGCATATAGATTTTTCCCTGGATACCGAGTTTGCTGCAGGAGAAGGCTACGCCTTGGGCATGATTGCCGGCACTGGCACAAACCACTCCTTTCTCCATCTCTTCAGGAGTCAGGGATTTGATTTTATTATAAGCTCCCCGGATTTTATACGATCTCACCATTTGAAGATCTTCCCGTTTCAGAAAGATATTGGCTTCGTATTTATCGGATAGATTTCTGTTTTTCATGAGGGGTGTCGGGACCAGAATGTCGTTGAGCGTATGCTCCGCCGTCATGATATCTTTCAAAGAAGGAAAATAAGGATCACTCATATTGTTCGGTTTAATTGGTCTGTTTTTTCATTTACCCGATGTTCTTTGCTATAAAATCGCCTACTTCGCTGGTCGGATAGGCCTGTCCGTCTTCAGCGATATCTTCGGTAACGATACCGGCTTCGACCGAACGATCGACTGCCTGGCGGATGCTTGCTCCGGCTGCTTTCAGGTTGAAGGCATATTCGAACATCATAGCGGCGGATAAAATGGTTGCCAGAGGATTGGCCACATTTTTGCCGGCGGCCTGAGGATAGGAACCGTGGATCGGTTCGAACAGCGAGGTGTGGATACCGATAGAAGCGGAAGGCAGCAAGCCTAATGAGCCTGTGATGACACTGGCTTCGTCGGTGAGGATATCGCCGAACATGTTTTCTGTAACGATGACATCGAAATGTTTGGGTTGCTGGATGAGTTTCATCGCCGCATTGTCGACAAACATGTATTCGACATTTACCTGAGGATAAGCCGGAGCCATCTCTTGTACGGTTTCGCGCCATAGCCGGGAGGTTGCCAGGACATTGGCTTTATCGACAACTGTCAGTTTGTTGCGGCGCTTCATGGCGTACTCGAAACCTAATCGGCAAATCCGTTTGATTTCGGCTTTGGTGTATACACAACTGTCGAAAGCGGTTTGCCCGTCTTCCGAACGTCCCTGGGGCTGCCCGAAATAAATGCCGCCGGTGAGTTCCCGGATACAGATGAAATCGGCCCCTTCTACGAGTTCTTGTCGCAGAGGAGAGCGGTGAACAAGGGATTTGAAAGTACTGACCGGACGGAGGTTGGCATATAATCCTAAATTTTTGCGCATTTCCAGCAATCCTTGTTCCGGACGGACTTTGGCTTGGGGATTGTTGTCGAAACGGGGATCCCCGATCGCTCCGAACAATACGGCATCCGATTGCATACAAATCCGGTGAGTTTCTTCCGGATAAGGATTCCCGGTCTTGTCGATGGCTGTTGCCCCTACTGATCCGTAGGTATAGCCGACGGTATGACCGTATTTTTTGCAAGTGGCATCGATGGCTTTGATGGCCTGTTCTATGATTTCCGGTCCGATGCCGTCACCGGGTAATACTGCTATTTTTAAATCCATGATGAAATGAGTTTGTAAGGTTCATAAGGCGACTCTTGCACTGGCTTTGTCAGAACCGAAGGCTCGCCGATCGTTTTAACGGGTCTTTTCAAATGCTTCGATCTTATGGTGTATGCTCATCAGATAGTCGACATCATCGTATCCCTTCAACAAACACTCTTTTTTGTAGGGAGAAATTTCGAAAAGTTCTTGCTCTCCTGTGGCTGTCAAGGTGACGGTCTGCCGTTCCAGATCGATACTGACGGTGGTCGAAGGAGCTGACCGGACGACCTGGAATAGCTTTGCCAGAAACGATTCGCTCACCTGTACAGGAAGTAATCCGTTGTTCAGGGCATTGTTGCGGAAAATATCGGCGAAAAAACTGGAAATGACTACTTTGAAACCTGCTCCATAACTGGCCCAGGCTGCATGTTCACGGCTGGAACCACAGCCGAAATTTTTCCCTGCAATTAAAATTTCTCCGGTATAGTCGGGGGAGTTCAGGACGAAATCTGTTTTCGGGTTTCCCTGAGCATCATACCGCCAGTCGAAAAACAATTGTTTGCCGAACCCTTCCCGGGTGGTCGCTTTCAAAAAACGGGCCGGAATGATCTGGTCGGTGTCTACATTTTCGATTTTCAGTGGTATCGCTGTGGATGTTAGGGTTGTGAATTGGTTTATCATGAGTTGAAAAGAGTTGCTGAGTTGTTGAGTTGTTGAGTTACTGAGTTGCTGAGTTACTGAGTTACTGAGTTGTTGAGTTGCTGAGTTGCTGAGTTACTGAGTTGTTGAGTTGCTGAGTTGCTGAGTTACTGGGTTGCTGAGTTGGAGTGAGTCGGGGACGGTGATTATGCCGTGGATAGCACAGGCAGCAGCGACGAGTGGGCCTGCCAGTAGAGTGCGGGCTCCCGGTCCTTGCCGGCCTTCAAAATTACGATTGGAGGTGGAGACACAATATTTCCCTGCCGGAATTTTGTCGTCGTTCATTGCCAGGCAGGCGGAGCATCCCGGTTGCCGCAATTCGAAGCCTGCAGCCTCGAGTGTATCCCTGATCCCTTCGTCGATGGCTTGTTTTTCTACCTGTTTGCTGCCCGGAACGATCCAGGCTGTCACGCCTGCTGCTTTTTGCTTGCCTTTCACATAGTCGGCGAATACCCGCAGATCTTCGATCCGTCCATTGGTACAACTGCCGACAAAAACATAGTCGACCGGTTTGCCCGGTAGCTTTTCGCCCGGTTTGAAGTCCATGTATTCCAGGGCTTTTAAGAAGGAAGGCCGGGAAGTCTCTTCGATTTCGGAGACTTCAGGGATAGAGTGGGTGAGGGCGATTCCCATGCCGGGGTTGGTGCCGTAGGTGATCATAGGGTAGATGTCGGCAGCATCGAATGTGACTTCTTTGTCGAAGACGGCGTCGGGATCACTGTATAGCTGCTTCCATTGTGCGACAGATTTGTCCCATTCGGTTCCTTGGGGCGCATATTCCCTGCCTTTCAGGTAGGCAAAGGTCGTTTCGTCCGGAGCGATCATCCCGCCGCGGGCTCCCATTTCGATGCTCATATTACAGATCGTCATCCGGGCTTCCATCGATAGCGAGCGGATAGCCGATCCGGCAAATTCGATGAAATGTCCGGTGCCGCCGCCGGTACCTAGTTTCGAAATGAGATATAAAATGATATCTTTCGAACAAACTCCGGGATTCAATTGTCCTTCGACATTGATCCGCATGGTCTTGGGTTTGGATTGCAATACACATTGGGAGGCTAATACCATTTCTACCTCGCTGGTTCCGATGCCGAACGCCACGCAGCCCATAGCTCCGTGGGTGGAAGTATGGCTGTCTCCACAGACGATGGTCATTCCCGGTTGGGTCAGACCTGTTTCGGGACCCACCACATGGATAATTCCGTTTTTGGGGGTACCGACTTTGAAAATCGTGATACCGTGTTCGGTACAGTTATTTTCGAGCATCGACAGTTGCCGGGCGGATTGCAGATCCTGTACCGGCAGATGTTGATTTTGTGTGGGTATATTGTGATCGGGGCTGGCTGTGACCTGAGCCGGACGGAATACTTTCGCGCCGCGCGAATGAAGCCCTTCGAAAGCTTGTGGACTCGTTACTTCGTGAATGTATTGCCGGTCGATATAGAGCACACATGAACCTCCGGCGATGGTGTCGACCGTATGGGCATCCCAGATTTTATCGAATAAAGTTTTCATAAGGTGTATTTTGACTTTGGGGTACTAACTTATTTTAGCTATCGCATCCAGGAACGACTCGACCGATGCGGTGACAATGTCTGTGTTGGCGCCGAAACCGTGGTACATTTTGCCTTTGTGGGAGACTTGTACGTGTACTTTACCCAGGTCGTCGCTTCCCCGGGTGATGGCCTGTACCAGGTATTCTTCCAGATGTACCCGTCGTTTGGTGATGCTTTTTACAGCATTGATGGCTGCATCGACCGGGCCGTTACCGCTGGCTGTTTCGGTGAAAATATCTCCCCCGAAGCTGATTTGCACAGTTGCTGTCGGTATGGAAGTCGAGCCGCATACAACCTGCAACCCCACCAGTTTTATGTCGCGGTGTTTGCGCGAAGCTTCACTACCGGCAAGTACTTCCAGGTCGCGGGTGGTAATGTCTTTTTTCTTATCGGCTAATTCCAGAAAGCGCTGGTAGATGGCGTCGAGTTCGTCATTGTCGGGAGTATAACCGATGGCTTTCAAATGATGTTTCAGTGCTGCACGGCCACTACGGGCGGTGAGGACGATACTGGACTGATCGACCCCTACGTCTTCCGGGGCGATGATTTCATAGGTCTCCCGGCTTTTCAGTACACCGTCCTGGTGGATGCCCGACGAATGGGCGAAAGCATTACGGCCGACGATGGCTTTGTTGGGTTGTACCGGCACCCGCATCAAACTGGATACCAGCTGGCTGGTAGCGATGATTTGCCTGGTGTTGATACCGATATTGAAATCCAGATTTTTGTGACAGGCAATCGCCATCACGATTTCTTCGAGGGCGGTGTTACCGGCCCGTTCGCCGAGGCCGTTGATCGTCACTTCGACCTGCCGTGCTCCGTTTTGTACGGCGGCTAAAGTGTTGGCAGTGGCCATGCCCAGATCGTTGTGGCAATGAGTGGAAATAATGGCTTTGTCGATGTTGGGGACATGATTCATCAGATAGGCGATCTTTGCTCCGTACTCGTTCGGCAGACAATACCCCGTGGTGTCGGGGATATTGACGACGGTGGCGCCGGCTTTGATCACTGCTTCTACTACCCGGGCCAGGTATTCTTCTTCTGTACGGCCTGCATCTTCGGCGTAAAATTCGACATCATCGACAAATCGACGGGCATATTTTACGGCCTCTACCGCTCTCCCGACGATTTCGTCGGGAGTGGAATTCAATTTTTCGTGGATATGATACCAGGAGGTACCGATTCCGGTATGGATACGTCCCCGTTTGGCAAATTTCAATGCTTCGGCAGCCACTTCGATGTCTTTTTTTACAGCCCGGGTCAGAGCACAGATGGTTGGAACGGTTACTGCTTTAGAAATCTCTACAACGGAATTGAAATCCCCGGGACTCGAGATGGGGAAACCGGCTTCGATGATGTCTACACCCAGTTTCTCGAGCTGCCTGGCAACTTCTATCTTTTCGATTGTATTCAGCTGACACCCCGGAACTTGCTCTGCATCCCGAAGGGTGGTATCGAATATATATACTTTTTCACGCATGAGGTGATGAGGTAAAAGGTTAGAGGCGAAAAGGCTATTAGGCTAAAAGCTATAAGTTATAAGGTGGAAGCGGGAGTAGGTAAAAAAGGGAAAGGGATTAGTGAAGGTTATTGGGGCGCTTTTCATCTTTTGCTTTTTCGCCGATCTCCTTTCACTTTTTACTTTTCGCTTCTAGCTTTTTGCTTCTAGCCTTTTCGCTTTAATTGTTTTCCGGTCTCAGTTTCCGAACGACGGCACCGGCTTGCCACATCTCGGATTCGCGCATGGTCTGAAGTTCTTTTTCCAGTTTTTCACGATAGTCGGGCCGGCTGTTGGAATCGATCGAACGTTGGGCTTCGTTGCCACAAGATACCTGGCCGTACAATTCGTCGAATACCGGTTTGGCGGCATCCCGGAATTTCTTCCACCAATCGAGTGCTCCCCGTTGTGCTGTCGTCGAGCAGTTGGCATACATCCAGTCCATACCGTTTTCTGCAATTAAAGGCATCAGACTTTGGGTCAGTTCCTCGACGGTTTCGTTGAAGGCTTCCGAAGGGGTGTGGCCGTGTTCGCGTAAAGTGTCGTACTGGGCTGCAAAAATGCCCTGGATCGCTCCCATCAGAGTACCCCGTTCTCCTGTCAGGTCGGAATATACTTCCCGCTGAAAGGTGGTCTCGAACAGATAACCCGAGCCTACTCCGATTCCTAAAGCGATAACCCGGTCCCAAGCTTTGCCGGTGGCATCCTGGAAGATGGCATAACTGGAATTTAATCCCCGTCCCTGTAAGAACATTCTCCGCAATGAAGTACCCGAGCCTTTCGGAGCGATCAGGATGACATCGACATCGGCCGGCGGGATGATGCCTGTGCGATCTTTATAGGTGATGCCGAAACCATGTGAGAAATAGAGGGCTTTGCCGGGAGTCAGGTGTTTTTGAATAGTCGGCCATACGGCGATCTGACCTGCATCCGATAGTAAATATTGTATGATCGTTCCTCTCCGGGCGGCTTCTTCGATGTCGAACAGGGTTTCGCCGGGTATCCAGCCGTCGGCTACGGCTTTATCCCAGGTTTTACTTCCCCGGCGCTGACCTACGATTACGTTGAAACCGTTGTCTTTCAGGTTCAGGGCCTGACCGGGACCTTGTACACCGTATCCTATAACAGCAATGGTTTCGTTTTTCAATACCTCGAGCGCTTTTGCCAATGGAAATTCTTCTCTGGTTACTACGTTTTCTTTTACTCCTCCGAAATTAATTTGTGCCATAATAATAATGATTTAATTGTTAGTGTTATTTTGTCCTTGATCCGGGTTGTTTACGCTTTCGTCGTATTTTCCCGTTTCTGTAAATATTCATTCAATAGTTCGCGTTTTGATTTGATGATCGCGATTTGGCCCGACCGGACGAATTGCTGTACTCCATGGGGTTGTAGTAATTCGAACAGAGACTGGGTATCCTCTTTGTGTCCGGTCTTTTCCAGTACGATATAATCGTCACAGATTTCCAGTATCCGTACATGGTGGTCGCGTACCAATTTTTCGACACTGTTGCTCCGGGTGACTTTGTAAAGTGCGATTTCCTGTTGTACCACTTCATCCGGGGTGAAAACAAAGGCTTTCAGTACATCGATTTTCTTTTCGATCTGCTTGACCAGTTTCTCTATCTTTTCGGGATCGGTGATGACGACTATGGTAAATTTGTGAATGCCCGGGATAGACGATTCCGAAGTCGTCAGGCTTTCGATATTGATATCCCGGCAAGTGAATACCGTCGTGATCTGGCTTAGCAATCCTACTTTGTTTTCTGAAAAGACCGTTATGATATATTCTTTATTCATCGCATCATTTTTCTATTTTATTATTATCGATAATCTCTTTTTCTCTCCCTTTTTTCCCTTTCTCCCCCTCCTCCCCCTCCTCTACCTCCTGGCCTCCTGGCCTCCAGCCTATAGCCTTTAGCTTTCAACTTTTTCCTTTATTCCAATCTCACATCCCCCACAGCTGCACCGGCAGGAACCATCGGAAATACATTCTCTTCCGGTTCAACCCGAACCTCCAGCAGAAAGGCTCCGGGATGTTCCTTCATGGCATGGATGGCTGTTTCCAGTTCGTCCCGTTTTTCCACGCACCGGTAGGCGATACCGTTTCCTTGGGCGATTGCCCCGAAGTCAGGGTTAGTCATTTCGGTAAATGAGTACCGCTTGTCGAAAAAGAGCTCCTGCCATTGGCGCACCATACCCAGAAAGCTATTGTTCAGCAGGATAATCTTCACCGGTACCCGGGATTGAAAGATGGTACCGAGTTCCTGCAGGTTCATTTGAAAACCACCGTCACCGACAAACAGGCAAACCTCTCTTTGGGGGGCTCCGATTTTTGCTCCGATAGCTGCCGGAAGACCGAATCCCATGGTGCCTAATCCACCCGAAGTGACGATACTCCGCGTATGTTTGAAGCGGAAATAACGGGAAGCTACCATCTGCTGTTGCCCGACATCGGTGACCAGAATCGCGTCGTGGTGATAGGCTTTCGATACCAGGTCGACTACTTCTCCCATACGGATTTGCTTGCTCGTGGGGTAGAGCGCCGGTTCTATGATTTCCTGATATTCGATGTTGTAACAGGCTTTGAATTCCGCTATCCAGTCGGTATGCCGGTTGGGGACCACTAATTCTGTCAGGGCGGGTAAAGTCTCTTTGACATTTCCCAGGACAGGTACGTCGGCATATATGATTTTATTCACTTCGGCAGGATCGATCTCCAGGTGGATGATCTTGGCGTTGATGCCGAATTGTTCGGGATTTCCGGTTACCCGGTCGTCGAAACGCATGCCTATCGCGATCAGTAAATCGCATTCTTTGTTTTTTATATTGGGGGCATAATTCCCATGCATACCCAACATACCGACGAATTGGGGATGATCGGAAGGAATGGCCGACAGTCCCAATAAAGTGGAAGCTGCAGGGATACCGCTTTTTTCCAGGAAAACACGTAGTTCTTTTTCTGCCCCGCCGAGGATGACGCCCTGGCCGATTAAAGCCAACGGTTTACGGGACAGATTGATCAATTTGGCCGCTTCTGCAATTTTTTCTTTATCGATGGCCGGAGACGGGCAATAACTCCGGATGAAGCTGACCTTTTCATAATGATATTCGGCCATTTCTTGCTGGGCATCTTTGGTAATATCTACCACGACGGGTCCGGGACGTCCCGTGCGGGCGATATAGAATGCCTTGGCGATGGCTGCAGGGATATCGGCGGCATGCCGTACCTGGCAGTTCCATTTGGTTACAGCCTGGGTGATCCCTACGAAGTTGGTTTCCTGAAAAGCATCGGTGCCCAGGAAACCGGAACCTACCTGTCCGCTGATCAGAACGACAGGAGTCGAATCCATCATCGCGTCGGCAAGGCCTGTTACCGTATTGGTAGCTCCGGGACCCGAAGTGACGATACAGACACCGGGACGTCCGCTTACCCGGGCATAGCCCTGGGCGGCATGTAATGCCCCCTGTTCATGACGTACGAGGATGTGGTTGAGACGGTCCCGATAGTCGTATAACGCATCGTATACCGGCATGATTGTTCCTCCGGGATACCCGAAGACGGTATCCACTCCTTCACGTAGAAGGGTTTCGATTACCGCTTTCGAGCCCGAAAAACAAGTTGTCTTTGTTACTTGCTTTTCCATATAGATAGATTGTGTAGTAGTGTTCATACGAAAAAAGAGATAAAAAGTAAAAACTTATGGGTTATAGAATGCGGACGGCACCCTGGTCGGCTGAACTGACGAACCGGGCGTAAGCCTGCAGGGATTTGGGTACCGTACGTTTGCGTCCGGCCGGTTCGAAGTTTTTTTGAGCGGCTAACCGGGCGGCAATATCGGGATCACTCAGTAACAGGTTGATGGTCCGTGCCGGAATGTCTATTTCGATCAGATCGCCGTCCCGGACGATGGCTAAAGCTCCTCCGGCAGCTGCTTCAGGTGAGATGTGACCGATGGATAAACCCGAAGTCCCTCCTGAAAATCGTCCGTCGGTGATCAGGGCACAGGCTTTGTCCAGATGTTTGGATTTCAGATAAGAAGTGGGGTAAAGCATTTCTTGCATGCCCGGTCCGCCTTTAGGCCCTTCATAACGGATGACGACGACATCTCCGGCTTTTACTTCATCGTTCAGAATACCGTTCATGGCTTGTTCCTGCGATTCGAATACTTTGGCACGTCCCCGGAATACGAACAGTGATTCATCTACTCCGGCTGTTTTTACGATACATCCGTTGCGGGCGATGTTCCCGGTCAGGACAGCCAGTCCCCCGTCTTTGAAATAAGCATGGTCTACATCCCGGATACATCCCATCCGACGGTCGGTATCGAAGCGGGCATAGGTTTTACTTTGAGAACCCAGTTCCCGGCTGAATTTGCCGCCGGGTGCACTGAGATAGAATTTTTGCGCCTTTTGAGTGAGCTTCGGGCTTTTCAGGTTGTATTTCGAGAGGCATTCTGCCAGATTTTTGTATCCGACACGGTTGACCGTGGTATCGATCAAACCGGCTGCCGCCAATTCCCCGAGGATAGACAGGATACCTCCTGCCCGGTTTACATCCTGGATGTGAAAGTGAGAGTTGGGAGCGACCTTGCATAGTACCGGTACTTTTCTCGACAGGCGGTCGATATCCTGCATGGTGAAGTCTACTCCGGCTTCGTGGGCGATGGCCAGCAGGTGGAGTACGGTATTGGTCGATCCTCCCATGGCGATGTCCAGTGACATGGCATTCCCGAAAGCGGCTTTGGTCGCTATGTTACGGGGTAATACCGAATCGTCCCCTTCGAAATAATACCGTCCGGCCATTTGTACGATTAATGAAGCAGCTTTTTCAAACAAACGCCGCCGGTTAGTGTGGGTGGCTACAATGGTACCGTTGCCGGGAAGCGCCAATCCCAACGCTTCGTTGAGACAGTTCATGGAGTTGGCTGTAAACATGCCCGAACACGAACCGCATCCGGGGCAGGCCCAACGTTCGATTTTCTCGATATCTGCATCGCTGCAACGGCTGTCTGCACTCATGACCATGGCGTCGATCAGATCTATTCCCTTGCCGTCGAAATCACCGGCTTCCATCGGGCCTCCGGATACAAAAATCGTCGGAATATTCAGACGCATAGCAGCCATCAGCATGCCCGGAGTGATTTTGTCACAATTACTGATACAAAACAAAGCGTCTACCTGATGGGCGTTGGCCATGTATTCCACACTGTCGGCGATGATTTCCCGCGAAGGAAGCGAGTATAACATCCCGTCGTGGCCCATGGCGATTCCGTCGTCGATGGCTATGGTGTTGAATTCGGCTGCGAAGCATCCGCGTTCTTCTATTAAGGTCTTTACGTATTGTCCGATTTCGTGCAGGTGGGTATGACCCGGTACAAACTGGGTGAACGAGTTGACGATGCCGATGACGGGCATCCCGAATTGTTCGTCTTTCATACCATTGGCTCTCCACAAACTTCTGGCTCCGGCCATCCGACGGCCTGTCATTGTAACAGCGCTTCTAAGGTTATTTCTC
>ERZ1673699.2289-NODE-2289-length-12937-cov-4.958003_pt1 | contig 12937 bp, 14 predicted proteins | sample MGYA00580229_ERZ1673699 | MGnify/ENA primary metagenome ERZ1673699 (study PRJEB41218, sample SAMN15661785) | gut metagenome | host: Homo sapiens | place: Canada: London | collected 2015-08-20/2019-03-30 | study: EMG produced TPA metagenomics assembly of... | reverse complement strand
TGTGCTTACCATTTATCTTATATTCAATATCTGTAATTAAACCCTCTATTGTTTCATTGGAATATATGATCTCAATCCTATCTCCAACATCAAGAGAAGGATCACCTATTGTTTCCATATCAAAAGGTGTGTGCTGTATTTTACATACTTCATTTAATAAAGCCTCACACATTCTTTGTCTTTTCTCTTCAAGTCCAAGTTGCATAAGTGGGTTTATCCCTAGATTCATTGTTAAGCCATTGTCTTCATCCAAAGAATAGTATTCTGCAATTTTAGTCTTTGCATTCGTTGAGTTAATTGCTGTATATCGTGTTTTAAAGTCAGATATCGAAGATGAGAACCTCTCCTTAGCATTAATGCTTGTTGAAACTTTTTCTGAATATTTCATAAGAACCAGCTCGCCTGTTCTATTAATTTGAGCAAATACTCCAAGTGTTGATGCAATATAGTGAATAAAGTCTCTGTAAGTTTCTATATCATTTTCTTTATAAATTGCTAAGGCTTCCTGCCCATTAGCAAAGGCTTTTATCTCGTCCTCGCTCATTCCTAGCTTAACTTTGCATTTTTCACATGAAAGACTTAAAAGGTCGTACGCAGATCCAAAGGTGTCTGTAATAGGAAAGTTCTTATCAAAGCGTAGCATATAGTCATAGCCTTTAAGTTCTAGTATTTTCTTAGACCTATTCGCTTCTGTTACATCAAATATCCCCATAGGTATCGTTTCAACTTTCCCATCAGATAATACTTGATGATAAAAAAGCTCAAGCTTAGAATCTTCAAGGCTGTATCTGTCAATATTTGAGAATAAACTGATGCCAAACTCTGCAGCATAAACTGTTCCTATCTCAAGCTCTGATGAGCCTGAACACGATCTATGAATATATCCAGACCCTTTTAATATGTCACTATTTGTAAAAGGAATTACTTTCTTATCTTTTAAAATGATATTGCCAGTCCAATAAAAGCTACGAGAATTTTTCTTTATTTCTGTTTTAAAATCTGCACTTGTAGAATACATTAATATTCCTCCAAAGAAAACGATACATTCCAAAGCCCTTTATATGAAGTATCTTTCACTAGCTTTGTTTTAAAACCATCAATGTACATCTCTGCTTCTTTTAATGATAAATCTTCTGTGTCTAAGTATTTAACTTTTAACTTAGCCTTCTTAGTAAATTTACTTAATACTTTCACTAGCTTGGGACTACATGAGAAGTCAACAGATATGCTAGCTACTTTACTTCTGATAATATCTCTTTGAATAGTACCTGCTTCTGTTTCTCCTCCTGTGTCTGCCTCTATATCTCTAAAATCAATAGAATAAGAGTTAGGTAGAGGCAGGTCTACTCCTTCAATTATTAAATATGATTGATGCTTCATTTACCTACCTCCACTTCTTAAATTTCTTCTTTGAGATGCATTAACTATAACCTCATCTAGGAGTGTACCTCCTAAGTAAACAGGTATAACTATGTCGCCAGATTCTTCAGCTTTTAAGTCAATATTTGATAGTGCAGCTTTAATTTGTCCTCCTATATCAACAGAGTTAGATTGAGTTCCACGTGCTCCAACTGTAGCTAGACTTGGATTTAAAACCATATCGCTTGCCACATTCTTCATTGATGATTGGACTAAACTTCTACTCTTTTCTATACCTCTTGCTAAACCTTTCATAAAGTCTGGCATCCATGTTTCATAATCTGTTAATGGACCTACATCTGGGACTGAGAAGTGTAGGAATGATTTTATTGTAGATGCTACATTAGAAACAGCAGATGCGATTCCACCTATAGCACTTTTTATACCATTGATAATTCCATTAATTAAATCAGCTCCCCAGTTATATGCACTAGATATAAGGTTTTGAATAAATGATACTGCGTTATTAAAGCCAGTTTTAATTGTATTAACTATGTTTGACATTGTATTTGAAATAGTTGAAAACATCGCATTGAAGACATTAGATACAGTTGATTTTATTCCATTTATTACTGAAGTAACGCTGTTTTTTATAGTATTCCAAGTATTAATAACAAATGTTTTAATTGCATTAATAACTGTTGATATAGTATTCTTTATCGCATTCCATATAGATTCAATTGTTGTTTTCAATGCATTTACAGTGGTAACAACTGCTGTTTTTATGTTATTCCATGTTGTACTTATAAAGGTTGATATCGTTGTAAGTATCGTAGTGAAAAATGTACTAATTGCATTCCATACTGTTTCTATGCTTGTTTTAATATTTTCAATGCTTGTTACTACAAAGTTCTTAACATTTTCCCACGCTGTTTTGAAAAATTCACTTATACTATTAAAAACAGTTGTCGTTGTATTCTTTATTGCGTCCCATGTATCAGTAAATATTGTAGATATTGAATTCCAAAGTTCAGAAAAGAAATCTTTTATTGCATTCCATACTGTTATTGTCGCTTCCTTTATTGCTTCCCAAACTGCAATAACTCCATTTCTAAACCATTCACACTTATTCCATAAAAGAACCAAAACAGCAATTACAGCGCCTATTACAATAGGTACTATACCTATTGCTGATACGACAGCTGTTATAGCAGGGATAATAGTTCCTGTTACAAAGCCAGCTACTTTTGCAAAGGCTCCAACTACCAGTGGACCTTGTGTCATAATCGTACCAATCGACCATACAAGTTTGCCTACTATAACAAGAATAGGACCAATAGCAGCAATTAAAACTCCTATACTTGCAATAATACCTTTAACAGGCTCTGGTAGTGCATTTATTCCATTTACAAGCTTAGTCAAGAAATCTACTAAGCCTCTAACTGCAGGCATCAACAGTTCTCCAAATGATATGGCTAATTCCTCTAAAGCTGATTTTAATATCTTAAGCTGTCCGCCTAAGTTATCCTGCATAGTGTTTGCCATCTTCTCAGCCGATCCATCAGCATTATATATGGCATCACTTAAATTATTGTAATCTTGCTCGCTAGCGTTAATTATTGCAAGCATACCAGACATAGCATTCTTTCTAAATATCAATGAGGCAGCCTGTGCTTGTTGAGTTCCGTCTAAACTAGCAAAAGCATTTCTAAAGGTCATCAATGTTTCGTCAAGTGATAGTCCTTGAATATCCTCTACAGTTAAACCAAGCATAGCCATACCATTTGAAACTTCTTTAGTTGGTGATGCTAATCTTGTCAATGCAGATCTTAGAGCAGTACCTGCCTGCGAGCCTTTAACACCAGAGTTTGCCATCAAACCTATGGCTACAGCCATGTCTTCTACTGAGTATCCTAAAGCTCCAGCAATTGGTGCAGCATACTTAAATGTTTCACCCATCATAGAAACGTTTGTATTTGCATTAGAAGATGCAGCTGCAAGAACGTCAGCAAAATGAGATGAATCTTCTGCTTTTAATCCAAAGGCAGTAAGAGCGTCTGTAACAATATCTGAGGTAGTAGCTAGATCCTCGCCACTGGCTGCAGCAAGGTTCATAACACCATCAATACCATCTATCATCTGCTTAGTTTTCCATCCAGCCATTGCCATATAGTTCATAGCATCTGCAGCTTCGCTAGCTGAGAACATTGTCTTTGCACCCATTTCTCTTGCTTTTTTGCAAAGAGCATCAAAGTCAGAGCCAGTAGCTCCAGACACTGCCTTAACCTTTGACATACCAGAATCAAAGTCTGCCGCTGTTTTTACAGCTACTGCACCAAGTCCAGCTACAGCGAGAGATACTGGCATAATCTTTTTACCGACATTTTCAATGTTCTGTCCAGTGTTTTGCCATTTTTCTCCTGCAATGGCTATATTTTGTAGTGTTTGATTAGTGGTTGCACCTTGCTTTTCAAGGGATTTAAGTGCTTGTTCTGTTTCTATTATCTCTCTTTTTAAGGCATCATATTGCTCTTGTGAGATTTTGCCTTCAGCTATAGCCTGTTCTGCTTGTTTCTGTGCCTCTTTTAGTGAATTAAGCTTGTTTTTTGTTTCTTCTAATGTTTGTCCTAGAAGTTTATGCTTTTGTGAGATAAGCTCAGTATTACCAGGATCAAGTTTAAGAAGTTTATTTACATCACGAAGTTCAGACTGGGTATGTTTTATCTCAGTATTTACTGCCTTTAGTGCCTCTTGAAGCTTGGTGGTATCCCCTCCAATTTCAACAGTAATCCCTTTTATTCTATTTGCCAATATCTCACCTCCTTAATTTTAGGCATCAAAAAAAGCACCTACCATTATGATAGATGCTTTCAGTTAAATATTCATTTATATAATTTCTACTTTGATAATTTAATAGATTCGTTGATGATTGATGTTAATTAAACTTATTGATTTCTTAATTGTTTCCTCTTTAAAAATTTTATTCCAATACTTCTGTTTCAGTTAAAGGATTTATAAATTTTTTATTTACTTCTAACTCAAATTCAATACAATTATGTTTATTTAATTCATGACCATGATCTTTTTCTGATTTTTTCCCTTCCGACTTTGTAGATACTATTTCTTTTCCCCTAAATAATTCTAGAAAAGAAAAAGCATTTGATTTCATATCTTTAACGTAAATTCCATATTCTCCATCATTCGGAATAGTAAATTTTACATCATCTTCTGGGTTTTCTACCTTTTTTATAGGAGCACCATAACCATTATAGCCCAAGCCAGCTTTAATGTCTTCGGCAGGCAAAATACCTACTTCTAAATCATTTCCTTTAAAAGACTTTAACTTAATGACTACGGTATCACCTTTTTTCCATTTCTCTCTACCAAAAGTAGCTACACTTCCTTTTAACAAGCGGATTTTAAAATGCGTAGATCCTTTCGTATCTCTAGATTCTACTAAAAAAGTCTTACTTGAAAAACATTTTTCATTGTTGCTTTTTTTCGCAGCCATTACTACATTCAGACTAAAAACTAATGTAAAAAGCACAAGTGCTATTGAAATTTTTTTCATATTCTTCATTTAATTTCCTCCCACTCCTTTATGATACTGCTCACACTCAAACTTATCAAACCAAATAATGTATAAACACATGTGTCTAGTTTGTTTGCAATTTCTATTCCTACTGAAATTGTGGCTTGAGCCTTCCACGTTCCAAAAGACTAATATATTGTCTCGTTACACTAAGCCATCAACTAATTGTTCTTAGTTTAATCCTTTTTCTTTTCTGATTTGTTTTATACTATTTCCCAAAGTATTTTTAGCCTGCCTAACTAACATCTTTAATTTAATTTTATTATAACATATTCATTTTAAATTGTAAATATATTTCTATTGTTATTAAAATTTATCAAAATCGTCTTGTGTCGCTACTTCTTTGTACTTATAATCATCATTGCTTTTTTCAATAAACATATCATTTACAAGTCCAATGGTTAATAAACCTAAGTCAGAAACAGAAAGACCAAGTTCCACTGCCCTTAGTAAAAATAAGGGTGTAGTCATTGGTCTTTCTGTCGGTCTTACTTTTTTTTAGATTTTTCCTCCATCTTTATATTAAGTCCCCATAGCTCTATTAGCTGAGGTAGGATTTGATATATAGAAAATGTTGAGAAATTATCTAACCATTCTTCTGTGCTATCTGGAACAGATTTGTCCCCATGCTTAGCCATTACATAGGCTATATTTTCAAACAATTCTAACGAACCTATGTCAAGGTTAGATTCATTTTTATCATTCTTTTTTATTGACCTCTCTAGTTCTATTAGGTCTTTAAAAATATCTCTGCCAAATTTTATTCTATATATTCTAGGGATTGCTGCTGATGCACGAAAGACAACATCTTTGCCGTCAATCTCTATTGTTTTTGTTAATGCCATTACTATTTTCCTCCTACACTTGCTTTTGTAGGTGTTACTGCAGTTTCTGTAGGCATATAAACTGACTTATACCATCCTTCGTAAGTCTCCTTGGTTGTTGAATCTCCTGTTCTTGCTTTTACATTTCCATTTGGAAGAGGTCTTGCTTGAATTGATAAAGTTTCTGGTTGAACTTCCCTTGACTCTTCATTTGTCTCTCCTTCAAGTTTTGGTCTTGCAGCAGAGCAGTTATACATGATGTGACGGATTTTCTTTTGATCTCCATCAAACTCAAAAAGAAGAGCAAAGTTCGCTGTCTCTGAATTAGATGATTCAATAAGAACTTTATTTGTATCTACTTTTTCCATTAAAACATCTGTTCTAAACGACTCTGGAATTAGTGCTATTTCTAGGTCGCCATCATAACCCATGTTATTAGAAATTGTGTAATATTCTATCCCGTCAGCATAAAAGCTTTCTGGCTCTCCATTAGGCTCTAATGAAATAGATACGGCACCAGGCATTGGCACTGGTTCTTTGTATTTAATCGTACCATCTTCTGTTTTATCGAAAAGAGCATAGTGAACATTACATATGTTAAATTTAACTTTATTAGCCATTATATTCCTCCTTATAATTTATCTTTAAAGTAAACTCGTAGAGAACTTCATACAGCCTTTCAGATTCAATCCATACTTCTGATTTTTCATAGTATATCTTTTCTCTATCAAGTATTTCTTCTATTTTTTCTTCTAATTGTAAATCTTTTTTATCTGTGTAGACCTCAAGATTCACTTCTGTATTTTTATAATAAACAAGTCCATCTGCTCCAAAGTGTTTATTTTTTGGAAACAGATATACCATAAAAGGTGGGTCTGGACTCTCTCCTTCAGCAAAATGCGAATAAGCAAAAGGAAGTCCTATCTCTTCTAAAATTTTTATTAGTCTATCCATTCTTTAACTTCCTTATAATGTTTTCTTCCAATTCCCTGACTCCTTTTTCTTCTGCTGGTGCTATATGAGGCTTTGCCTTTACTCTGCCACCCTGTCTAAGCACATGACCTTTTTCAAGTAAGTGTGCTAGCTGATATCTATCTCTTGAGTGAACTATAAGCTCGATTGAATTAGAAGTCTCTCTATTATTTTTTACAGTCCATGACTTTGCATATCTACCAGTCCTTCCAACTGGAGCTGTATCCTTTATATCTTGTTTGATATTTTTAGCTGCTTTCTTAACCTCACTCTTCAGTTCATCGCTAGCCATCTTAGAATAATCTTCTAAGCCTTTCATTATTTCACTAGCTAAGTTATCTATCTTCACATTCATCTTGACACCTTCTTGCATCTTAGTTTAATCAGCTTATTTTTATAATTCATAAAATCAACTGATAGTATATTGTATATATTTTCATCGAAGCTAATTCTATATTCACTAGAGTTTATTGATTTTAATTTTTGCTGATATCTAATGGTAAAAGATATATCAGAGCTATCTTGCTCCATGCCTAAAAATACTGCCTCTCCTTTTCCTTGAAAGGATATATATGCATTAGTTGTAATATAGTCACTCCAAATAGATTTATGGTTTCCAATCTTGTCTATTTCAAGCTTCTTATTTTGTATCTTTATTTTTTTATTAAGGTCAACTATCTTCATTAAAACTCAGCCTTTCTTATACCAAATAATAGAGCTCTAAGTGTTAAATTAAGCTCTGCGTGGTCAGCCTCTTCTCTGTGTTCATAAAGATATGCAATCATATATAGTACAGCAATTTTAGCATTTTTATGGGTAGCAAGCTGCTCATCGCTATCGACTCTTGCAATTTCTTTGCAATGCTCTATTGATGAAAGGATGAGCGTCTTTATATACTCATCCTCATCATCAAAATCAACTCTTAAATACGTCTTAGCCTCATCAAGAGTTATCATGCTCATTTTCCTATGCTGTAGTTCCTATTTTTAATAGCTTAACAGCCTCTCTTAGTACTAGCACTCCGTCAACTCTTTCTTTGCCTAAGAAGCCTACCATACCATTACCAGCGAATAATTCTTTTAAGTCTTGGAATGATCTGTATCCTCTATCACCAATCTTGTAATAAGAAATATCGCCAAACGCTACAGCAAACTTTCCTTTTTCTGCCTTTGGTGCATATGCAGATGTATATGCTGGATATCCTAATAGTCTATCTGGTTCTCCATCTTTTAGTGAAGGTTGCCAAATATATGCACCATTAACATCTTTTAGCTTTCTTATTTGAGCTACTGTTGCATCGTTTAGAATAAATACAGCCTTTTTTCTGTATGGTCTGTCTAATGAATAAACAAGGTCTACTAATTCATCTGATGTTATTGTTGCAGCCTTAGATGTTACTCCAATTTCTCCACCTTTTTTAGCATCAAAAATTCCTGTAGGCTTATTTACACCGTCTCCATTTAAGAAGGCATCTTCTTCAGCATTAGCTAATGCTTTTGTGAATTCTTCTGTGATATAGCTTTCCAAATCAAAAGCTGAATCGTATAAAAGCTCTTCTGTTACTTTAACTCCAACATGAAGCTTGTGAGCATCAAGTGAAACTTGGTCGAACTTGCCGTCACCAAATGTAAGTTGTCCACCTTCTTCAACCCATAAAGCTGCTGGTTTTGTAGCAGCAATATTTATTTTGTGAAGTCCTGAAGTTTTAACTTTTGAAGCTAGCTTTCTGATAATGTTTTCATCTTCAAGTCCACTTACTATTTCTTTCTCAAGTTCATCTGGAACTAAATATCCACCACTCTCGTCTGCTCCAACTTTTAGTTCGTTTGAAATATCTCTAAAGTTTGATCTTAGAGCGTTCATCATTGATTTTTTATAAACGTTTCTATATCTCATTGGTATTTCTTCATCATTACCTACTGTAGGTTCGTTTGTTAAAGCTTGAGTGGTAGGTTTTGCTAGGTCTTTGTCCATTTCTTCCTCCCTCTTTTTTCTGTTAATTTCACGAGAGTAGTTCTCGATTGTCTTCTCCATTTCTTCGTAAGTCTTAAAGTCCTCGTCAGACATTAAGCCGTTCTCATCTTTTTTGGAATCAGCAAAATTCTTTGCATTGTTCCATGCCTCTGTTCTTTTTTCAATTAGTTCATTTAAAGTCATATAATTACCTCCATTTATTTTTTATTTGACTTAGTCTTTCTTCCACTTCGTTTATTGAGTGGTTCTTTACTTCTTTCTTTATTTTTGTCATGAGTGAATTAGTTACTGCTCTTCTAGAAAAGACCATATTTGTTACTTTTTCATCTTTTCTCTTATCGCTTAAGGTGCCGTCACAAAATCCCATCTCTATAGCTTTATTTTTGTCAAACCAAGTCTCTCCATCCATAAGATTAGAAATCTCTTCTCTAGTAAGTCCTGTCTTGATTTCATAAGCATTTATAATTGATTCTTTGACTTCGTTAAGCATCTCTATAGCTTTCTGCATTTCTTTCGAATCGCCAATGGCTACAGTCAACGGGTTATGGATCATCATTAAAGATGTAGGGCTCATTAAAACTTCAGTTCCTGCCATAGCGATAACTGATGCGGCTGATGCTGCAAGTCCATCAATCTTTACAGTTACATTACCTTTGTGTTCTAAAAGCATTGTGTAAATTCTTGATGCAGCTATACAGTCTCCACCAGGTGAGTTGATCCAAACCGTTATGTCTCCTTTTTTATTTTTTAATTCTTCAAAAAAGAGCCTTGGCGTGATTTCATCATCAAACCAAGACTCTTCTGCAATAACTCCATCTATATAGAGTTCATTTGAATCCTTTTTCCAGTTCCAAAATATTTTATTTTTCATCCTCTAAATCATTACCTCCATTCTTTTCATAAAAAGCTCCCGCCTTATTAAGTGGTAGCATGTTTCCATTAACAAGATATAAGTCGCCACCTTCTTCAGCTGAAATTCTATCAAGATTTTCTAGCTCTCGTATATCGTTTGCACTCATCCAACCATTCTGTCTTCCAACAGCATAACCATTCATTCTTGATTCATAGTCTCCTCTTAGAAGTCCATCAAGATTAAACTTAATGAAATAGTTTTCTTTTTCTTTTTTTGTTAATAGTGATCTCTCTAGAGATTGCTCCCATCTAATTATCCATGGATCGAGAGTATATTTAACAAACTCAAGTGACTGTTGTTCAATATTTGAAAAAGACGACCTTTCTAGGTCTCCTATCATATGAGGTGGAACTCTGAAAATTCTTGCTATTTCATTTAACTGAAACTTTCTAGTTTCTAAAAATTGAGCCTCACTTGGAGCAATCGCTATTGGTTGATACTTCATTCCTTCTTCTAGTACAGCTACTTTGTTAGCATTCTTTGGTCCTTGAAAGGCGGCATTCCAAGATTCCCTTACTCTTTCAGGATCCTTAATAATACCAGGATGCTCTAAAACACCGCCTGGTTGAGCTCCATTTTGAAAGAAAGAGGCACCATATTCTTCACAAGCCATAGCCATGCCTATAGCATTTTTTGCCATTGTAATTGGCGAATATCCAATAAGTCCATCAAATCCAAGTCCTGGTATGTGAAGAACGTCTTCTTTTAATAAATAAACATCTTCATACTTATACTTGTATTTATAGAAGATTTCTCCATCTTCACTTCTCATAACAGTCATCTTGTTTGGCATCAAAGGATAAAGACCAAGAATTTCATTTTTACCATTTCTTATTATTTGAGCATAAGCGTTACCCCATAATAAAAGATGTGTCATTAATGTTTCTCTAAATACAAATGAAGTCATTTCACTATTTGGTTCATCATGTAATAAAAAATATAAAGTGTGTTGTTTTGCTTTCTCTTTAGAACTAGAATTCTCTTTTTTGTAAAGATGTAAAGGTAGTCCAGCTAAAGTTTCTGCAAGAACTCTAACACACGAATATACTGCTGTCATCTGCATAGCTGTAAATTCATTAACTTCCTTATTTACAATTGTTCTTCCAAACAAAAAAGACGATGAAGATATTCTCTCCCCGTCTTTTGGTTTGTCTCTCGACTTAAATATTAATTTTAAAATTCCTATATTAGCACCTCCTTAAATTTGTCATAAGAAAAGCACCTATTATTATAAGTGCTCTTGGACATCAATTTAGTATTTATTTATTAATTAGCTTTATTTTATCAATTAATCTTTTAGCATTCTCATTCTCATATAAATTGTATTTAGAATAAAAGTTCGAATCAAAAGATAGTTTATTTTTTTTTACAATTCCTAAAAATCCAAATTTCCTCATTTGAACTATCTATATGCTCATTTGTTTTTGGACCAATTTTCCCCAAAATATAGATATCTTCACCTAGTAAATCAATTGCAAAACAATTAGTTGGAGTAATATCAGTGCGAACCCTTTTTTCTCCAGTTTCTTCTTCGTAAAATTCATTAGCAATATCTGTTAATTGATAAAACAAATCATTATATAAATCTTTTTCGTTCCCTTTAAATGTTGAAACGTAACTTAAAATATTTTCTTTACTAACGGACTTGATTAAATAATCTAAAAAGAAATCATCTTTTTTACTCATATACGAAATCCTCCATTATAAGCCTATTATTATTTATATACTTTTCCTTCATATTATACTCCTATTATTAATTTTAATATTATTTTATATTTTACTTATAATCTTGTCAATGTATTTACTTATAAAATTTTGCTTGCGCCTCATACATCTCTCTATAGTATGATGACTTTGTCAATAGCTCATCATGTGTGCCAACGCTATCCACTCTACCATCTTTAAAGACTACTATCTTATCAACGCTCTTGCATATACCAAGTCTATGTGTAACGATGATTGAAGTCCTTCCCTTTGATATGTCAAGAAACTTCTTTAAGATCTCGCTCTCTTGCATCGGGTCAAGAGCCGATGTTGCCTCGTCAAGCATGATAAGCTTTGAATCCTTATACATGGACCTTGCTATATCAAGCCTTTGCCTTTCGCCGCCAGATAACTCTACTCCGTCAAAGTCCTTGCCAAGCCTTGTATCAAGTGAATGCTCTTTATATAATTTGTCTAGGCCCACGTAATCAAGCAGTGACTTTAGCTTTGCCTCGTCATAAGCCTCATTGGACGCGATATGCTCAGCTATGCTAAGATTGGTCTCTGTCCTTTCTTGAGGAACTATAGTGTAATCATCAAAGCTTAAGCCTCTTCCCTTAATATTTACTCCACCAAAAGATATTTCACCACTGGCATCGTAAACTCCAGTCAAAGCCTTTGTAAATGTTGTCTTACCTGAACCGTTATATCCAACTATTGCCACGCTCTCGCCCTTATCTATACTTAAGCTTATATCATGAAGACCATTATCAGTCTTTGGATAGGTAAATGAAAGTCCATTGACATCGATTTTGCCAAAATCTACATCGTAAGCTTTTTTCTCTTCACTGCTGTCCATAAAAGTAAAGTAATCGCTTGCGAAGGAAATGTTTCTCGGTAAATTGCCGACAATGACTATCATATCCTTACTTGAGTTTTGCATATTTTGATAAGCCATAAGTGCAGCGCCCATCATTCCAATGAGTATCTTGCCATCAAAGGCAAGTCTTATCGTTATAATTATGGCGATGGAGAAGGCTATAACGCTTAGTATATCACAGAAAAGTAGTGACTTGGCATCTTTTAGTCTCTCGTCAAAATATTTTTTGCTCGTATCTTTAAATACCTTTGTATATTTACTTAAGAAAAACTCTGAGCTGTTATATGATTTTATCTCCCTATTAGTCTTAGTATCTGTAAATATGCTATAGAAATAATTTAGCTTTCTCTCGTCAAAGGCTTCTATGCTCTTTAAATCATAAAAGGCTTTGCCACGTATAAGCCTTGTGATTAGGTATGGGACTACTGTTAAAGCCGCTAGCCCAACTAAGTATGGGCTGTATGTCCAAAGCGTTATTAGTATCAAGATGACTTCAAGTCCTTGACCTAGTGCCATAGCAAGTAACCTTACTGAATTACTTAGCCTTTCGTCATCAACTGCACTCACCGCTCTTTCTTCTATAGTTAAAAAATCTCTATCCTCAAAGTTTATTAAGTCTACCCTTGATAATTTTGCTGCCATCTCTCTATTCAAATAGCTGCCAGTCTTTTCGAATAAATAGCCATTCATCGCTATCGCATATAAGTACTCAAGAAGTC